>Ga0247840_10001256_pt1 | contig 50550 bp, 35 predicted proteins | sample LaCruzMarch2015__FD_192404 | JGI IMG/M metagenome (GOLD analysis project Ga0247840, IMG submission 192404) | Freshwater microbial communities from meromictic Lake La Cruz, Castile-La Mancha, Spain - LaCruzMarch2015_17m | ecosystem: Environmental > Aquatic > Freshwater > Lake | place: Spain... | reverse complement strand
TTTCGGCAATGTCGTTCATTCGTTTGCTACGTATTTGCACTTCCACCCACCTTCCGAGTGGTCCCATTAAAGTAATGTGCAACGCTTCGTAACCATTTGCCTTCGGATTACTTACCCAGTCGCGAATGCGCTCGGGGTGAGGCTTGTAAATTTCGGTGAGAGCAGAATAAAGCATCCAACATTGGTCTTTCTCACTCAATTCAATTTTGGGTTCAAAAACAATTCGTAAAGCAAGTAAGTCAAAAACCTCTTCGAAAGGGATGTTTTTCGAATTCATTTTTGTCCATATAGAATAAACCGATTTTACGCGCTCCTTCAAAAAAAACGAATAGCCCATGTGTGCTAATTTTTTCTTTATTGGCTCCGTAAATTCTTTGAAAAATTGAATTCGGGCTTCTTCATCTACTGCCAGTTTTTGTTCAATAAGCTGGTATTTATCAGGATGTTCGTATTTGAAACTGAGATTTTCGAGTTCGGTTTTTATTCGAAATAATCCAAGTCGATGAGCAAGAGGAGCATAAATGTAGGTGGTTTCGCCGGCAATTTTATACTGCTTTGCAGGTGGCATAGAGCCCAGTGTTCGCATATTATGCAGTCGGTCGGCCATTTTTACCAACACCACACGTATATCTTCGGACATTGTGAGCAGTAACTTACGGAAATTTTCGGCTTGTTCGGACGCCTTTTCGGCAAAAATACCACCCGAAATTTTTGTTAGGCCATCAACAATTTGTGCAATTTTTGGAGTAAAAAGCTGTTCAATATCCTCCACCGTATAATCGGTATCTTCCACCACATCGTGTAGCAACGCCGAGCATATCGACGTAGAGCCCAATCCTATTTCGCGCACCACAATACGTGCAACGGCAAGTGGATGCATAATATATGGCTCACCCGACCGCCTGCGCATACCTTTGTGAGCAGAGCTTGCAAAGTTAAAAGCCTTGGTTATCAACTCAATTTTCTGGCGATGATTGGTCTTTCGGTAGTCATCAAGAAGTGCTTCAAATTCGCGCTGAATTTGTTCCTCCTCGGTAAATGTTTTTAATTCCTCGTTCTGCTTCATAATCATCAAATTTATCTTTATTATTTTCCGAAAGTCGTCAATTTATACCCTGCCTGCTGCCAACCAATAACTCCATCGTTGAGCTCAATAAATTGCACGTTTTGTGTTGCAATGGCCGATAATGCAGCTTTACTTCGTCGGCCACTACGGCAATAAACGGCTAATGCTTTATTCTTAGTTGTTAAAGCTTTTATTTTGGTAACAAAATCCGCATCCTGCAAATTAATATTAAGAGCTCCACGAATGTAGCCTTGTGCAAATTCGTTTGGTGTACGAACATCTATCAGCAAGTATTTGCCACTATCAATTGCTTTTTTAAACTCGGCGGCAGATAAGTTTTTAATATTCTGACTCGATTGCGCAGCCAAAGTAACGGTTAAATATAGACCCAAAATAATAAGTTGTTTTGTTTTTGACATAATTTTAAAATTAAATAGTATAACGTTGAATAACAGAATAAAACAGTATCCATATCATACTTAAAATAAAGACAATTGCCCATCGCTATCTTCTTCAGACTCGATGTTTTTTGGCTTCGGATTGGCTATAGACTTAATTGTTTTTCGAGGTTTTAGCGATGCTGCTTCAGTCTGGTCATCATCTTCTACAACCTCTATTTCGTGAACTTGTACCTCTTCAGCTTTGATTTTTTTTACAGGTGTTGGTTTTGTTAATTCATTTTTTCTTCCTTTTTTAACAACAACAACTTCTATCTCTTTTTCTTCTTCAACTTCTACTACGGGCACTTTCTCATTTTCTGAAAGATGAGCAGAATCATCCTTCGGGTTATTGTTTTCAGACTGTAATTCTATATGTTCTCCTTCCTCTATCGGCTCACTTTCGCCCTCCTCAATAGCATCTTCGTTTAATTCAGCTTTTGGCTTAAATCGAACAGGATCCAACTCATTAATGGTTTCCACTTCGAAAGTGGTGAGACGTTTGCCCTTTGCTTTAAAACTTTTAACGCCAATAAATTCGTCGGCATCCACTACTAATGCTTCACGGTAGGCATCGTTTCCTCCCAGCACTACTTCGAAACGCGGAAAATCCACATCCGACAAAAGCATTAAACGAGAGTCATGATTATCGCCAATAAAGTTCTGCTTTTTGGCATTTGCTTCGAATTGGAATCGCTTTAGGTAGTAAAATTTCTGCTCGGCATCGTAAAGTGCTGCCGACCAAACTTTATTAGCATCGAATTTTTCAATAACGAGTATATCCTTTTCGTAATGGTTGTTGAGATCGAAATTCGAAGTATAGTATTCGCCTTTGCTCGACACCACCAAAATCAAATCCTCGCTTAGAAATTCGCCTAAATACTCGCCACGGCTATCGTAATTGAGGCGTAGCACATCGCGGTCGAACCAAACCTGACGACCACCAAGCGTTGAGCCACCTTTTTGCTTCAATGTAATTTTTTGTATTTCGTTTTTGGTTAACAAATTTCCCATCGACTGGCGACCTTTGATAGCAATTTCGCTAAAATCTTTTTCGAATACAAGCTTGAAAAGACGTGGTTTTGGTTTAAGTGTTACACGAATAACTTCAGCCTCCGCATTGGGATTCGATGTAAAATAAAGCACCTTAGAACCAGCTGTTCCCTGAGTAATATCGTACTCCTTATCGCGCGTAATTCCATTAACTGCAAAGCGTTTTATATAAATTGGCCCGATTTTTCCATCACGATAAACCACATTATAAACCGTACGTTTGTCATTTTTCTTAAACACATCTAAATGTATAATATTTTTACCAACAAACTGTTTATCAGAAACTTTTACAATTTTATATTTCCCATCTTTAAAGAAAAGTATAATATCGTCCATATCCGAACAATTGCACACAAATTCATCTTTTCGTAATGTAGTACCAACAAAACCTTCGTCGTAGTTGACATACAGTTTTTCGTTGGCTTCCACCACTTTAGCTGCAACAATAGTTTCAAAATTGCGTATTTCGGTACGGCGTGGAAAATCTTTTCCGTATTTATTTTTTAGGTTTTCGAACCAAAAAATGGTATATTCTACCAAATGATTTAGCTGGTATGCTACTTCATCAATCTTTTTTTGTAATGCTATAAGTGTGTCGTTCGCTTTATCTGTATCGAATTTGGTGATTCGCATCATTTTTATTTCGAGCAGTTTCAGAATATCCTCGCGCGTTACTTCGCGAATAAAATCAATTTCAAACGGCTCTAAACGCTTATCAATATGTGCAATAACAGCATCTTGTGTCGAACTTTCCTCAAAACCTTTATCTTTATATATTCGGTTTTCGATAAAAATCATTTCGAGCGAAGTAAAGAACAATTGTTCCAGCAATTCGGCGTTCTGTATTTCTAATTCAGCTCGCAACAAATCCATTGTATGGTCGGCCGTAATGCGCAACATCTCGCTTACACCCATAAAGCGCGGTTTATTGTTGTGAATCACGCAGCAGTTAGGCGAAATACTCAATTCGCAATCGGTAAAAGCATAGAGCGCATCAATGGTTTTATCCGACGAAATGCCAGGCTGCAATTGCACTAAAATTTCCACATTTGCCGATGTATTATCGTCCACTTTTCGGATTTTAATTTTTCCCTTTTCGCTGGCTCTAATAATCGACTCAATAAGCTTCGAGGTATTGGACCCAAACGGAATTTCGGTTATTGCGAGCGTTTTATTGTCGATTTTACTAATGGTGGCACGCACTTTTACTGCACCTCCACGTTCTCCGTCGTTGTATCTTGCAACATCTATGGAACCTCCAGTCTGAAAATCAGGAAAAAGCACAAAGTCCTCGCCTCGTAAATGTGCCACACAAGCATCGCAAAGTTCATTAAAGTTGTGTGGAAGAATTTTAGAATTTAAGCCTACGGCAATACCCTCTACACCCTGCGCCAACAACAACGGGAACTTAACAGGCAAGGCAATTGGTTCTTTATTACGTCCGTCGTAAGACGAGCGCCATTCGGTAGTTTTGGGGTTGAAAACTGTTTCTAAGGCAAATTTCGAAAGTCGCGCTTCGATATAACGCGGTGCAGCAGCACCATCGCCCGTAAGTATATTTCCCCAGTTTCCCTGGCAATCAATCAGCAAATCTTTTTGACCAAGTTGTACCAACGCATCGCCAATGGAAGCATCGCCGTGTGGGTGAAACTGCATAGTGTGTCCAACAATATTTGCCACTTTATTGTATCGGCCATCGTCGAGGCGTTTCATCGAATGCAAAATCCGTCGCTGTACAGGTTTTAGTCCATCGTAAATATCGGGCACAGCACGTTCCAAAATTACATACGAAGCATAATCCAAAAACCAGTTTTGGTACATGCCCGACAAATGATGTTTAATGGCATCGTCGGTAATTTTTGGCACTTTATAAATAGAATGTCCTTCGTTTGAAGGCTCTTGTAGCTGTTCGTCGGCACCCTCAGTAATCTCCTGTTCGTTTTCAGCGTCAATAATTTCGTCGGTACTCATGGTAAGTATAGTTGCTTTTCAATACATTTTTGGAATTAACTCACAAAAATAGGAAAAAAAATCAACAATAAAGCGGCGTTTTGAATTCAAATATTGTATTTTTGCAAAAACAAACTTCAAAGTTGCTTTTGCATATTTAAATTTACAATAAATAAACTGCGAAAACTTAAATTGTTTTTTTGAAATAGGTATTTCTAAAAAACAATTTAAATATTTATTCTCACCATAAAGTCCTATGAAAATAAAGATATTTACCCTTTTCATTGCATCCATGCTTTCGCTGACAAGCACTGAAGCTGTAGTAAAGTATTACTTCTATGTGCAGCTGGCAAATAAAAATAATACGCCCTACTCGCTTTCAACTCCTTCCGATTATCTTTCGGCACGTGCTATTGCCCGACGAGCCAGTTTTAGTATTGCCATCGACTCTACCGATCTCCCTATAAATCAATCGTATGTAAGTCAGATTACCAACTTAGGCATTACAGTTCATTGCCGCAGCAAATGGATGAATGGCATAACTGTTTTGGTTGCCGATTCGGCAAAAATGAGTCAGGTGCGCTCGTTGCCTTTTGTGAAATGGGCAAAATATACCGGAAAAATTGATGTGGCTCAACTCTCTAAACCTCGCAAGTCGAAATACGAATCGCAGGTTTATAATTACGGTTCATCTGCCACACAACTCAATCAGGTAAATGCATCGTACTTGCACAATTTGGGCTATACGGGCAAAAATATACATGTGGCAGTGCTTGATGCGGGTTTTACAAACGTAAATACAAACCATGGTTTCGACAGTTTACGTTTGCAAGGACGGCTGTTGGGAACAAAAGATTTTACAGAATCAACTCCTAATATTTATAATTCGGATTCGCACGGTGCCAATGTATTGTCTATTATGACTGGAAATTTAGCCAATGCGTATTTGGGTGCAACTCCACATGCTTCGTTTTGGCTTATCCGCACCGAATATACACCTACTGAATATGTGAGCGAAACCGATTTTTGGGCGGCTGGCATTGAGTTTGCCGATAGTGTGGGCGTGGATGTGGTTAACTCATCGCTCGGATACACCACTTTCGACGACCCCTCGATGAATTATACCTACACCAATATGAATGGAACCTTTTCGCGCGCAAGCCGTGCAGCCACCATGGCAGCCCAAAAAGGAATAATTGTTTGCAATAGTGCGGGTAACGAAGGCAATAAAACTTGGCATTACATTGGCGTACCAGCCGATGCCGACGAAATTGTAAGTGTGGGAGCCGCCACCGCCATAGGCGAACCAAGCGTTTTTACTTCCTACGGACCAACAGCCGACAGCCGCCAAAAACCTGACTTGAGCGCAATAGGAACTAGCACAGCGTATATAAATACTTCAGGTATCGTTTCGGCCGGAAACGGCACTTCTTACTCGTCGCCCATTATAGCCGGAATGTTTGCCTGCTTTTTGCAATATGCCAAAGCCAATTTCAACTCGTTTAGTATTCAAACACTTATACAGTCGGCAAAACAAAGCGCTAATTTATATGTTGCACCTACCGACCGTTTGGGTTATGGTATTCCAAATTTTCAGATTGCTTGCGCTTATCTCCCGGCAAATGTTCAAATTGAACAACAAATCGACAACAAAGTACATTTATTTCGGAATTCAGATAGCAACATGCTAATTGTAAACTTCATACACGACAATCCAACAACACTTTCGGTGTTTACAATGTCGGGCGTATTACTTTATAAAAACAACATTACAAACCACCAAACAATGATCCCTACAATCGGATATGCACCAGGAGTTTATCTAATTCGAATATCGGGAAAAGACGTAAATCATGTTTTAAAAATTATACTTTAATAGATAAATGAAGAATTTATAAGAAATTTTTCAAAAATATATAATTAGCAATATATATTAAAAATACTATCTTTGCAGGTCTTATTAAATATTAGCTGATATACTATATTCATGTATAGTGTTTAATGCCTTTTTGATTCTACCAATCGTCTATATTTCTTGTTTTTTTTTCTAATCCCGTCCGCGATAGCTATTGGGAGCTATAGGGACTGACTTCTAACTTTAAAAAAATATGTATCGTCAACTTACCGACAAAGAAATTGCAACACTCACGGTTTACGGCTGTTCGGCCGAAAACTGGAAAGAAGTGGAAGTTGCTGAAGGTTTTTCACCGTCATTTTTCAGTAATGTATATTTTTCGGGTAAAAATAAATTAGGCACTTATAATAAAGTGTTCGAATTGGCAGGTGGATTTCAAAAACATGCCGGCGTAAATAATTGTTGTTTACACAATTGCGAAATTGGCAACGATGTGTTTATTGACAAAATTCACAACTATATAGCCAACTATAAAATTGACAACGATTCGTATATCGAAAATGTAAATTTGATATTGGTAGAAGGCGAATCGAACTTTGGTAATGGTGTAAAAGTGCCGGTAATGAACGAAGGCGGTGGTCGCGAAATACCCATTTTCGATGAACTTTCGGCTCCATTGGCCTATATTCTAACACTTTACCGTCATCGCCCCGAATTGATACAGAATTTGCAAACAATGATAGATAGCTATGCGGCATCTGTAAGTTCGAAAATAGGAACTATTGGCAAAAACGTGCGCATTGTAAACTGCGGTAGCATAAAAAATGTTCGAATTGGAAACTGTGCTGTTGTCGAAGGTGCTTCATTACTCGAAAATGGTTCCATCAATAGCAACGAGCAAGCACCTGTGCTGGTGGGCTCGGGCGTAAAATGCAACGACTTTATACTTAGTTCGGGTGTTTCGGTTACCGATTCTACACTTATTTCGCGTTGTTTTGTGGGTCAGGGATGCATTATGGGCAAGCATTATTCGGCTCTCGATTCATTGTTTTTCTCCAACTGTCAGGGTTTACATGGCGAAGCAACTGCCATATTTGCAGGACCTTACACGGTTTCGCATCATAAATCTACCTTGCTTATTGCCGGAATGTTTTCGTTTTTGAATGCCGGTAGCGGTTCGAACCAAAGCAACCACATGTATAAGTTGGGACCTATCCACCAAGGAATTTGCGAACGTGGCTCCAAAACAACCAGCGATTCGTATTTGTTGTGGCCTGCCCGTATTGGCGCATTTACATTGGTTATGGGTCGTCATTACAAACATTCCGATACTTCGGATTTGCCATTTTCGTACCTGATCGAAAATGCCACCGAGAGTTTTTTGGTGCCCGGCGTGAACCTTCGAAGCGTTGGAACCATTCGTGATGCGCAAAAATGGCCAAAGCGCGATAACCGCAAGGATAGTCATAAAATTGACCCCATAAACTTCAATCTATTAAGCCCTTACACCATAGGCAAAATGATGAAAGGCGTGGAAGTGTTGACCAATTTGAAACAGATTGCGGGCGAAACAACGGAAGTTTATACTTATCAAAATTGCAGTATAAAAAATTCATCGGTTCGTCACGGATTAGAATTATATACCATTGCGATTAATAAATTTTTGGGCAACTCTCTTATTTCCCGTTTACAAAAGTCTAATTTTACGAATATTGAGCAATTACGCACCAGTTTGAAACCCGATTTTGAACAAGGCAGTGGCGAATGGATAGACCTTTCGGGACTTATTGCTCCCAAAAAAGTGGTTGATATGCTTTTGAACGATATTGAAAAAAACGAACTTACTTTAGCCGAAATCCAGAGTCGGATTGAAAAAATTCACGCACAATATTACGATTACGAATGGACGTGGGCAAAGGAAAAATTGGAACTTAATTGGAAAAAATCAATTACAGAAGTTACGCTTAATGATATCATAACAACGATTGAAACATGGAAAGATTCGGTTGTAAAATTGGATAAAATGATTTACAACGATGCCAATAAAGAATTCAATTTAAATGCCAAAACTGGGTTTGGGGTGGATGGCGACGACAATCAAAAGCAACAGGATTTTGAATCGGTACGTGGTAGTTTCGAAGGCAATCCATTTGTGCTCGAAGTTCAGAATCACATTAAAACCAAAACAGATTTGGGAAATCAAGTGATAGAAAGTTTGAAAGGTTTGAATGTTTGAAAGGTTTGAGAGTTTGAAGCCCCGATAGCTATCGGGGTGAAGAGTTTAGAAGTTTGAAAGTATTATCATATTGGCACATTAGTAAATGATAAATATCAAAAAATATAGTTTTATAGTTGGCATTTTACTGCTGCTAATTTCGTGCAATTCACAAAAAGCAGTTGTTTCAAACACGCCCGTAAAAGTGTTACTCAACGAAGAAGATCAGACGCGTTTCTCCACTTTTTTTTACGAAGCCATTCGTCAGAAAGAGGAGCGATTGTTCGATCAGGCTTTGGAAACATTTCGGATGTGTGAACAAATCGACTCCACGGATGGAGGATTACAATCGGAGCTCGGACAGCTTTACTCGGCTATTGGCAAGGCTGATATGGCGCTTATTGCAACAAAAAAAGCTTACGAAAGCAATCCGTCAAATTGGTGGTACAATCTGAATTTAATTTCGTTGTATGCAGCATTGAAGCAAAACGAAAAGGCATTGGATATTGCGCTTAATTTAGAAAAATATTATCCTGAAAAAGAGGAGACTTTTCAGATACAAAGTTCACTCTACAAGGAGGTGAAGCAGTTTGCAAAAGCCATCGAAGCCTTAGATAAACTGGAGCGAATTGCGGGCGTTGATGGCGCTATTTCGATGGATAAATTTAATTTGTACCTGCAACTCAAGCAAAATAAAAAAGCCATTGCCGAAATTGATAAACTCTCGGCTAAATTCCCGTCGGATATGCGCTACAAGGTGCTGCGTGGCGATATTTATATGTATCAAAAAATGCCCGAAAAGGCTTTTGAAATATATAAACAGGTAGAAGTTAACGAGCCTGAAAATCCGTATGTATATGTTTCATTGTCGGAATATTACAAAGACAAGGGTGATAACGAGAATTCGATGCAGAATATGATGAAAGCCTTGAAGTTGGATGCACTCGAAGTGGAACAAAAAATCACCATTTTGGGCGATTATATCAAAGATTTAGTACGCGATACGGTAAAGTTAGACGAGACAGAATCCTTATTCAAACTCTTGATTGACCGCTATCCGCTCGAAGAAAAAGTGTACGATTATTATGCTGTCTTTCTGCAATTTCGCAAACGAAATACGGAGGCGTTGGCAAATTACGAAACCATGCTCAATATCAATCCGAAAAACGTACAAACGTGGATGCAGCTTATACAGTTGCGTTTGCTAGAGCAGAATTTCGAAGAGCTTCAAAAAGCGTCCGACCGAGCCATTGCTACTTTGCCCGAAATTCATCAATACTATTTTTACAAAGGAATAGCCGAAACGCAACTTAAAAACTACTTGATTGCACTCGATGCCAACAACAAAGCATTGAGCCTTGTGAAAGAGGAAGAAAAACCTGTGAAAGGTGATTACTTCGCACAAATTGGCGATATTTATTACAAAATGGATAGCACCGAACGTGCTTTCGAAGCTTATGAGAAGGCATTGGAAGCTAATCCGACTAATATTTACGTAATGAATAATTATGCTTATTATTTGTCCGAGAAAAACATGAACCTGAAAAAAGCGGAGAGTTTAAGTGCCAAAACCATCGAAAAAGAGCCGAAAAACAGTACTTACTTAGATACCTACGCTTGGATTTTTTACCAACAAGGAAATTTTACGTTGGCCAAATTTTACATGGAGCGAGCCATTGATAATATGGATAGAAATCAAGACAATGGAGTAATGTATGAACACTATGGTGATATTTTGCTTAAAACGGGCAATGAGAAAAAAGCCCTCGAAATGTGGAAAAAAGCATACGAAACCGAGCATAAAACAGATACATTGAAGCTGAAAATTGAAAACTTAACCGAATTATTAAAAAAAAATGAGAAGTAAAAAAATAAATTACATTTTTGCTGCATTGCTTATTACTATAGTATTTACTGCTTGTAAAAGCAAAAAAGCCTTGGTGCAAGCCGACGCTACCGACCACAAATTGATGGAGCAGGTTGACCGTATGCGGAAAGTAGAGCCGGTTTTTGCTCGTGCCAATGTGAGTAAAATGTCGGTAGCTGTAGAAGTGGGTGGACGAAAATTCAACACGTCCGCAAGTTGTAAAATTCGAACCGACTCGGTTATTCATATTTCCATACAGCCGTTTTTGGGCTTCGAAATGTTTAAAGTGGAAATTAACAAGGATAGCCTATTGGTTTTCGACAAGGTGAATAAAAAGTTGTATCCCGTGCCTTTTGCTTATTTCAAAACCAAATTTGGCTTAACAGTCGGTTTTTCCGATTTACAGGCTATGCTCTCGAATCGCTTTTTTACTGTTGGCAGTGCTGAAGCCGATTTGCGCAATTGCAAACAAGCCGAAAGCGTTAACAATCTGAATGTTATAACCTACCAGAGCGCCGAAATGAATCAGCAAATTATGATAAACTCCACCGACCGCATCGAGAAACAGGAGTTGAAAGCCATTAATTCCGATTACCGCATGGAGGTTGCTTACAGTCAGTTTGCACTTTTGGAAACACTAATTTTTCCACAAATTATAAATTTAGTAGCTACAAACAGTAAGCGCACCGTGCAATTCGATTTTAAAATTTCGAAAGCAATATTTGATGGTGAGCTTAGTTTTACGAAAATTGACCCTTCGAAATATACAGTTGCTGACATAAATCAGTTGTTGAATAAATAAAATCTGGAACAAAAACAGATTTATCACGTAAAATATGTATTCATACTACACTTTTTACACGTAAAAAGTGTATATTTGCATCACTTTTTACAACTTAACGTTATGTATAGAGATAAACTGACAGAGTTAAATCAATGGAAAATGAGTTCGATGCGCAAGCCATTAATTGTGCGTGGGGCTCGTCAGGTGGGTAAAACATGGTTGCTCAAAGAGTTTGGCAAAACTGATTATAAGCAATTTGTATATATAAATTTCGAAGATTCGCCGCATTTACAAACACTATTCAAAGATGATTTTAATATAAAACGTATAATTTCGACCTTAGAAATTACAAACAAGATTAATATCGTCCCTGAAGAAACATTGCTAATTTTTGATGAAATTCAAGCGGCAGATAGAGGAATTACCGTATTAAAATATTTCTGCGAAAATGCTCCCGAATATCATGTTGCAGCAGCGGGTTCGTTGTTGGGTATCGCATTTCACAAACACGAATCGTTTCCGGTTGGTAAAGTAGATTTTTTGGATTTACAGCCCATGTCCTTTTCCGAATTTTTGGTAGCTATTGGCGAGGAGCGACTTGAAGATGCCATTCACCAAAAAGATTGGATGCTGTTATCGGTTTTCAGAACTAAATTAAACGAAATTTTACGATATTATTTTTTTGTAGGTGGATTACCCGAAGTGGTTCAAACTTATATCGAAACAAACGATTTTCAGAAAGTGCGGTTTGTTCAAAACAGGATATTATTATCGTACGAAGGCGATTTCTCAAAACATGCCCCTTTCGAAATTGTTCCTCGCATCCGAATGGTTTGGCAAAGTATTGTATCGCAACTTGCGAAGGAAAATAAAAAGTTTATTTATGGCCAAATTCGTGATGGAGCACGTTCCAAAGATTTTGAGTTGGCAATACAATGGCTTACCGATGCAGGGTTGCTGGTAAAATGTCATCGAATTAGTAAACCCGAAATGCCACTAATTGCTTTTCAGGATTTAGGTTCGTTCAAGCTTTTTTTGCACGACACTGGGCTTTTATTAGCATTGGCAAATATAGATATTGCGAATTTACTGAATGGAGATTCGTTAATGCAACAATACAATGGTGCTATTGCCGAACAATATGTAATACAGCAACTTCGATTGAAGAGCAATCGGTTTATAGGCTATTGGACTAACGACCGGAGTACTTCGGAAGTAGATTTTGTAATTCAAAACAATGGTAAAATAATACCCATTGAAGTAAAATCCGGTGAAAATTTGCGTGCAAAAAGCTTCAAACTTTTCTGCGAAAAATACAAGCCAGACGAGGCAATTCGTACTTCGATGGCCGATTACAAAGCTGAAAGTTGGATGACGAACTTACCACTTTGGGCAATTGAAACAATATAAATAATTAAGAAATAAGCAAGAATATGAACATAAAACTCATTCTTTTTCTCCTTCTTTTGTGCTTTTCAATTTCTACACAGGCTCAAAGCGTAAAAGAACTTGAAGCGCAGCGGAAGCAAGCATTAAAAACGCTTGAAACAACGAACAAAATGTTGAACGAGACTAAAAAGTCGCAAAAAAGTTCGCTCACTAAGCTTACTATTATCAACAAAAATATTAACGAACGAAAATCGTTGATAAAGAATATCACTACAGAGATTGTGAAATTGGATAGTGAGGTGGATAGACTAGGGCAAGAAAAGCGGATGTTGGAAAATCGCCTGACTATTCTAAAAAAAGACTATGCACGACTTGTACAGCAAGCGCACGAAAACCGCAGTGTTTATGCCAAAATTATGTTTGTGCTTTCGGCTGAATCTTTCGACCAATCGTACCGACGTTTGCGCTATTTGCAAGAATTTCAGGAATATCGTAAAACGCAGGTTCGAAAAATTGAAGGTGTAAAAGTTCAAATTGTGGCAAAAAGCGATAGCCTGCAACAAAACAAAAAAACTAAAGTGGTGGTTGTGAAGCAAAAACAAGAAGAAGCTGTAAAACTTACCAAAGATGAGCAAAAAGTAAAGGTTCAGCTGAGCGATTTGAAAAAGAAAGAAGGCAAACTCCGCGCCGACCTAAAAGTACAACAGAAAAAAGCGGCAGCTGTGAATAGTAAAATTCAACAATTAATTGCCGCCGAAATTAAAAAAGCAGAAGCAAAACGTGCGGCAGAAAAGCAAAAACAACTGCTGACACAAAAAGCCTTAGAAGCAAAAAAAGCTGCTGAAGCTAAACGTGCCGAAGAACAACGAAAACAATTGGCAGCTCAAAAAGCGGAAGAAGCCCGACGCATTGCCGAAGAAAAAAGCAAGACTACAAAAACAAAAGAAGCAAAAGCGGAAGTGAAAGCAGCCGTAAAAGCAGAAGAAATTGCCAAGGCCGAGGCAAAAGAGGCAGCCACAGAAGCAAATAAAGCCGAAGAAATTGCAGCCAAAGAAGCAAAAACGCCTGCAAAAGGTACAGCTATTTCAGCACTGACAAAAGAGGAAACCTTGATTTCAGGTAATTTTGCAGCGAATAGAGGTCGACTTCCATGGCCTACTTCCAACGGATATATTAGCGGACATTTTGGAGTGCAGGCACATCCGGTACTTAAACATGTAACAACCAACAACAAAGGCGTTTACATACAAACTCCGGCTGGAAGTAACGTACGGGCAGTATTCGATGGCAAAGTATCGCAAATATTTTATATTCAAGGAAATAATGGCGTTATTATTCAGCATGGAAATTACCGCACAGTGTATGCCAATCTTTCAGCCATTTATGTGCGCGAAGGCGAAACAGTAAATGCCAAGCAAAGTATTGGAAAAATTTACACTGATTCGGACAACGATAACAAAACAGAACTTTATTTTCAAATTTATAATGGGCGCGAAGTTACGAACCCCGAAAGTTGGATAGCAAGATAAGTAGTATGGAAGAACAAATTATCACACAATCAGTTGATTACGGCGATAGCAATATTATTACGCTCGAAGGATTAGAGCATGTGCGCCGCCGCCCGGGAATGTATATTGGAAAATTAGGCGATGGAACACATTCCGACGACGGAATTTATGTGCTACTCAAAGAAGTTTTAGATAACTGCATCGACGAATATCGCATGGGAGAAGGTCGGTCGGTAGAAGTGAAGGTAAAAGATGGTCATGTAGAAGTGCGAGACCATGGGCGTGGAATTCCATTAGGTAAAATGATTGATGCTGTGTCGGTTATGAATACCGGTGGTAAATACGACTCTAAAGCTTTTAAAAAATCGGTTGGACTAAATGGCGTTGGTACGAAAGCAGTAAATGCGCTTTCAGCAACTTTTATAGTACAAAGTTTTCGTGAAGGAAAATCGCGCAGAGCAGAATTTGTGGAGGGTAAATTGGTAAATGACAGCGGAATTGTTGATGACACTTCATCCGACCGCGGCACTTATATTTATTTTGTTCCCGACAGTAAACTTTTCAACGATTATGTGTACAAAGAAGAGTATATCGAAACCATGTTACGTAATTTTGCGTACCTCAATACTGGCTTAACGATAAATTTCAACGGAAAAAAGATTCTTTCGAAAAACGGATTACTCGATTTGCTGAATGAGAATATGACCTCTGATCCTTTGTATCCTATTGTTCACCTGCGAGGCGAGGATATTGAAATTGCATTTACGCATAGTGACCAATATGGCGAAGAGTATTATTCGTTTGTAAATGGGCAGCATACTACACAAGGCGGAACGCACCAAAGTGCTTTTCGCGAAGCAGTGGCACGAACCATCAAAGAATTTTACAATAAAAATCAGGAAGTTACCGATATTCGCAACGGCATTATTGCCGCTGTGGCCATCAGTGTGGAAGAGCCGGTTTTCGAAAGCCAAACTAAAACCAAATTGGGGTCACGCGACATGTCGCCTACCGGCGGACTTTCAGTGAATAAGTTTATTTCCGATTTTCTGAAAAAAGAACTTGATAATTATTTGCATCGTAACCCTGATACTTCGGCCACCATGTTGCAGAAAATTCAGGATTCTGAAAAAGAGCGTAAAGCCATTGCCGGTGTTACCAAACTGGCGCGCGAACGTGCCAAAAAAGTGAATTTGCACAATAAAAAATTGCGTGATTGTCGAGCGCATTACAATGATACACTCACAAAGGACGAAGCGAAAAATACAGCTATCCAAAATTCCTGCATTTTTATTACCGAGGGCGATTCGGCAAGTGGTTCGATTACCAAAAGTCGCGATGTAAATACACAAGCGGTATTTAGCCTGCGCGGGAAACCGCTTAATAGTTACGGACTTACAAAGAAAATTGTTTACGAAAACGAAGAGTTTAATCTACTGCAAGCAGCATTGAATATTGAAGATGGCATAGAGGCTTTACGCTACAACAAAGTCATTGTAGCCACCGATGCCGACGTGGATGGAATGCATATTCGTTTGCTGCTTATTACTTTTTTTCTGCAATTTTTTCCCGATTTAATTAAAAAAGGGCACGTTTATATTCTTCAAACACCATTATTCCGTGTGCGCAATAAAAAGGAAACTGTTTATTGCTATTCAGACGAAGAGCGATTAGCAGCATTGGCCAAATTGGGTGCAAATCCGGAAATTACTCGTTTTAAAGGCTTGGGTGAAATTTCGCCCGATGAGTTTAAACATTTTATTGGCAAAGACATGCGTCTGGATCAGGTAACGCTCAAAAAAGAAGATGCCGTACATGATTTATTATCATTCTATATGGGCAAAAATACGTCTGAACGTCAGATGTTTATTATTGATAATTTGGTGGTTGAAGAGGATGTGTAGAAGAATTTACTATTTTTTCATTTACAATTTACCATTTCTTTAATACCTAACTTGTTCTGTTCATTATGAATTTAGTCGATTTAGCAATACAGATTCAGCAAACGTCGCAACTAATGCAGCAAAGTGCATTAGTTGCTGTGAATACAAATTTAACCATTCGCAATTGGTTGATTGGCTTTTATATTGTCGAATTTGAGCAAAAAGGCGAAGACCGCGCAAAATATGGCGAGAAATTGTTGCAAAACTTAGCTGATAAGTTGAATGAAGATGGGTTTTCATATAGGAATTTAAAATTGTTTCGTCAATTTTTCACATCGTATCCACAGTTATCAGATTACATTCGCAAATATTTGCAACTTCCAGATTATGAGAATATTGGAATTCTGCAATCAGTGATTGCAGAATTGGAAAATGAGAGTTCATCAATTGGGCAGACGGTGTCTGCCCAATTCAAAAATAGCACCTTATCAATTGGGTAATCAGCGATTGCCCAATTGAAATAAATCGTATTATACTTCAAATCTTATAAAAACCAAGTATTTATTGGTCATTATTTTGTAATTTAGCAAAAAAAAATGTAAGTTTGTAACTTAATTAAATCTATATGAAAAAGGCAAATCCCAAAGCACCTAAACGTAAGAATAAAGAATATATTCCAGATAAAAAACATAATCCTGCTATACTTGGAAAAAAAATTGAGTTGTTAAATTTAAAAATTGAAAAAAACAACACATTAAATGAATTAAGAGAAAAAGCACTTTATAATCACATAAAATTAATGACAAATTTTGCAAGTCATGATTTAAAAAATGCGATTCATAATATTGATGGATATATAAGTACTCTGGATTTAGATAGTGTACAAGAGTCAGATATTGTGGCAATTAAAGCCTTGATTGAAGGAATGAGAAAATCATTAAAAGACTTTACTTTTCTTGCTCCCGATCAAACAAAAAACATGTTTACATTGTTTGATTATTGTAATTCTATTGAGTTGCTAAACAGAGGCATACTAAACGAAAATAATATTACTTTTCAATTGAAATATGATAAAGATAATAACACTTTTATAAATCAATCTTTACATAATATTATTCAAATAACAAATAATTTAATAATTAATTCTGTTAAAGCACTAGAAAATCAACAAGATAAGATTATTATTTTAATCGTAGAGCTAAAGGATAAATTTTTAAATATCACTTTTAAAGATAATGGTTGCGGTATAAGCACTAAAATAGTTGACAAAATATTCAGTTTACACTTTTCTACTACTGGTGGAAGTGGAATTGGATTGGCGCATGCAAAATATATTATAGATGATATACCAGAAGCTGAAATAAAAGTATCAATTAATGACTCTACATACACTATTTTTAATATTAAAATCCCAATATAATGAACAGTCTATCAGTATTAATAATCGATGACGAAAAGATTCAGGCTGAAAGTTTAGCAAAAGCATTAAACAGAGCTAATGATAATTTTTTTACAATTATCGCTTCAGATGAAAAGGATATTTTAAGTAAAATTGAATATTCATACTATGATGTAGCAATTGTAGACCTGAGAATGTCTAAATATCAAACAAATGGATTTAAAATTATCGAATCGATTCGCGAAATAAATCCTTTTGCAAAAGTAATTGTAGCATCTGCATATACTGGTGAATATATTTCGGAGTTAACACAAGTGTTATCTTATGGTAATATCATAGGAGTCGTCGACAAAGAATCATTTGATAAGTTCTCTGGACAAATAATTAATTTACTTGATGCAAGAAATGAAGAGTTGAATAGTAATCCAGATATTTCAATTCAGTCTTTAAGAGATGCTTACTCAAAACTTAAAAATGAAAATGATACTTATAGAAAAGGGTTAATGTTTGAATATTTCATTTCTAATTTATTTGGTCAAATGGGTTTCAATAAAATTATTAATAGAGTAATAGACAAAAGTAGAAATGAAGTTGATTTAGCCATTAGAAATGAAATTAATGATGGTTTCTTTCAAAAGTTCAAACAATACATCTTGATTGAATGTAAAAATAAGCCAGACGATGGAATCTCAAAGAATGATTTTATTATTTTTCAGAATAAAATTAAAAATACGAATGGATTGAGTGATTTAGGAATTATTGCAACTACAGGATACATAAAGAAAACAACTTTTCTTGAAGCATTGAGAGAATCTGGAGATATAAGAAAAATTGTTTTTTTATCAAACCCTGAAATTGATAAACTAATTAATTCTCAAAATAGAATTGAAACATTTAAAGAAATAATTGATTCTCAAATTAAAGATAATTAGTAAGAAGAGCAGAAATGCTCTTCTTATTGTTTAAATAGCACATGTTTCAATCTTCCATTCAAACTCAAGGCGTAAAATACGCCGGTTCCAAGCTGAAAATAATTCCGTACATTATGGAAATATTGGCGGACTTGGGCGATGTGCGTACGGTGCTCGATGGGTTTAGTGGTTCGACTCGGGTGGCGCAGGCTTTTGCACAGCGAGGTTACAACACTACGGCAAACGATGTGTCGGCATGGTCGGAGGTTTTTGCAACTTGTTATTTGAAATCGGAAAAACCGGATAGTTTTTACAAAGAAATTCATGACCATTTAAATAATTTGAAAGGTTACGATGGTTGGTTTACCGAACATTACGGGGGCGAAGAGGCTGCTATAAAACGACCGTTTCAGGCAAAAAATTCCCGTAAATTAGATGCTATTCGCGACGAAATTGATAAACTGAATCTGGCTTGGGAGGATAAATGTGTATTGCTGAGCAGTTTGATGTTGGCATTGGATAAAGTGGATAGTACGCTGGGGCATTTTGTGGCATATCTTTCGGATTGGTCGCCTCGCTCGTACAATGATTTGAAACTTGAATTGCCAAAACGTTTTACGAACAATGGAAATAATCAGGTAATTAAAGCAGATATTTTTGATACCATTTCGAAAAACGAATACGATTTTGTGTATTTTGACCCGCCTTATGGGTCGAACAACGAGAAAATGCCACCAAGCCGAGTGCGCTACAACTCGTATTACCATATTTGGACAACTGTAATTCAGAACGATAAACCCTATATTTTTGGAAAAGCCAATCGTCGCGAAGACTCGCGCGATGGCGTTCAGGGTTCTATTTTCGAAGAGTTTAGGAAAAATAGCGATGGACATTTTATAGCCATGAAAGCATTGGAAGAATTAATTGATAAAACCAAATCTCATTATATTTTACTTTCGTACAGTTCGGGCGGAAAGGCTACAAAAGGCGAATTAAATGATATAATTTCAGGTTCAGGTAAATTGCTGAAAGCCATTGAAATAGATTACAAAAAAAATGTAATGGGAAATATGCGCTGGACAAACGAATGGATTAACAGCGATGGAAAATACCATGAATATTTATTTTTAATGGAAAAATATTGAAAATAAACCACATAAGGCACATAAGAAGTTATTCAAAGAATTCATTCTGGTGTGAACTAAAAAAACCTTAGGTTTTATCTTAAAGTGTTTTCTTTTATTTTCGACTTAAGTGCCTTATGTGGTTTAAATTAATATTATCAAGTTCAATATAGATAAAATGAATTATTATTCCGAAAACGATACAAAAGACACCAACCCCGATGTGTATTTTATGCGGCAGGCGTTGCAGGAAGCACAAAAAGCAGGTGAGCGCGACGAAGTGCCTATTGGTGCTGTGATTGTTTGCCAGGGGCGCATTATTGCGCGTGGGCACAACCTCACCGAAACGCTGACTGACGTAACGGCTCATGCCGAAATGCAAGCCATTACGGCTGCTGCCGGTTTTTTGGGCGGCAAATATTTGGTGGATTGTACACTTTATGTAACAGTAGAACCTTGTGTGATGTGTGCCGGAGCGTTGGGTTGGGCGCAAATAACGCGCATTGTGTACGGTACTCCCGACGAAAAACGCGGTTTTGCTCGATTTGCCCCACAAGCATTGCATCCCAAAACAGAAGTTGTTTCGGGAGTGTTGGAAGATAAATGTAGCAGGTTGGTGAAGGAATTTTTTAAGAAAAAAAGATAATGAAAAGTATTGATATTTACTAATAAATTGTATTCATGTTTATAGCGAGCAAATTAAAAAAAGAAAATATATGTGAATATCTGCTGTATATGTGGCAGGTAGAAGACATGTTACGTGCGTTTGAATTGAGTATCGAAACGTTAAACGAAAAAGTTATTTCTGTGTATCCTGTTGAAAATGAGTTAGAACGCAAAACGCTTTACGAATGGTACGAAAGTTTGATTGAAATGATGCGTTTGGAAAATGTGCAGGAAAAAGGACATTTACAACTCAATAAAAATGTGATTATCGACTTAGTAGATTTTCACGAATTAATACTTAAATCGGGACAGGTGCCTGGTTATAATGCGAAGTTTTATCATGTTTTACCCTTTATAAATCAGCTTCGTACAAAATCGGAAATTGGCTTAACGGATATCGAGTTGTGTTTTAATTTTATGTACGGCATTATGCTGCTACGCATGAAAAGAGCAGAAATAAAACCCGAAACCACTCAAACATTGACGCAAATCAGTCAATTTTTGGTGTTGTTAGCTAAAAATTACCAAGCTTTTAAAAATGGGGAGCTCGATTTGGAAATGTGATGATGTGATAAAAACGCGAAGTAAATATCGCACGAAGTGCAAATAACAACAAATAACGGCGAAGCCAAAATAACGCAAAGCAAATAACTGGCAAAGCCCCAAATAACACGAAATATATGAATGTATTAGTAACCGGCAGTAATGGCCAATTAGGCAATGAGATACGTGTAGCATCAACAGCATTTAGCGCATTTAATTACATCTTTACCGATGTGGCTGAATTGGATATATGCAACAAAGCGGCATTGAACAGATTTGTAGTAGACAATGTCATTGATGCAATTATAAATTGTGCGGCATATACCGCTGTCGACAAAGCGGAAGATGATGTGGACTTGTGCTACAAAATTAACCGCGATGCCGTTCGGAATATCGCCGAAGTGGCATTAGCGCACAAAGTCAAAGTGATACACATTTCAACAGATTATGTATTCGATGGCACAAGTCATTTTCCACTAACCGAAGATATGCCTACTGCCGCTTTGGGTGTTTACGGCAAATCCAAGTTAGCCGGCGAAAATGAATTAATAACTATTTGTCCCGATTCGGTAATTATTCGTACATCGTGGCTTTATTCATCTTTTGGTGGTAACTTTGTAAAAACGATGATAAAACTTGGTAACGAACGGGATACTTTGAACGTTATTTTCGATCAAGTAGGTACGCCAACTTATGCAGCCGATTTGGCCGTAGCAATTTTGAATGTTTTAAGTGCCAAAAATTTTGTTTCGGGCATTTACCATTATTCAAACGAAGGTGTATGCAGTTGGTACGATTTTACTAAAAAAATTCATAAACTTGCCAATGTAAGCTGCCTTGTAAAACCGATAGAAACAAAAGATTATCCCACACGAACACCGCGCCCGCATTACAGCGTACTCAATAAATCTAAAATAAAAACTACTTACGAAATTGAAATCCCTTTCTGGGAAGACAGTCTGGAGGTATGCATACGAACCCTTGCCTTGTCCTAAAAAGACTTCGCATATTTGACAATAAAAAAAACACTAAAAACTCACTCTTACACTGCCACGTAATCCCCAACGCTCAACTCCTGGATGATTTAAATCGGTTAATCGCCAAACGGATTGAAGGGTAAAAATTCGTAGTATATTACTTACACCTACTCCCACTTCCATATAGGGTAAATTGGTACTAAAAATGGAGGTTGGCATATACAAAACCTGTGTATGTTTGGAACTTAATGTGCCATAAAACAATTTAAAACTTAGCAATTCACGAAGGTTTAAGAGTTTTATAATTGGTATATTATTCAACACTATTCCATTAAAATTCAATTCATTATGCATCGAAACGTAGTTGTCGGCCGCATATTCCATATAGTTCATGCAGGTAAATTGGTAGCGTTTGTAACCAACTGTTTCGGAGCCGGCAGGCGATTCGAGCAAAATGTATGGCACTTTACCCAGAATTGTTCCTCCTTCGATGGCATAATTCCATTGTCCAAAACCTAATTTGATAATCTGCTTTACCGCAGCAGTTAGTTTAGCATAATTACCCGACTGGCCTCCAAAAGCATATTTTCCTCCACTAAGCGATGTATAAACAACAGGTTTATAGCTTGTAGCATAAATACGCTGCAAATGGTCGTTGAAAACCCGCTCACCAAACGAGAAACGCGTGTTGAGGGTTATTAATTGCTGTTGAATATTTTCAAAAGTCTGATTACCTGCCATAAATGGCAATGCATGAGCCGAAAAAATATGATTGGAGCGATAGTTCAATTCCATTTCCACATCCTCACTTATGTCGGTGTGGAGCCAAGCCGCCAGCTCAAAACGTTTACTTACTTTGTTCGATGAGCGAAAAGCAAATACTGTATTTACAATATCTTCGTCGCCACTATGTAGTGGATTTTCGCGTAGCAGTAAGTCGTTGTAGTCGTAATCTATTCGTCGGTAATCGTCTGTAAAACTCAGCCCCACAATATTTCGTTTCCCAAAAGGAAGTTTGGCTAAGCCATAAGCCGAGTACGACCATTTTTTACTTGCAAAGCCATAGCCACCATAACCACCCAAAGATAAATTTTTCCAGAGTTTTTCGTTCGTACGCAGCGGAGCCGTAAGCCGAAAACCTTCCACATCGGTAATGCGAGCAATATTTTGAATTTTCCCCACATCCACTTTTCCCACCTGCATATAACCGGTAAGTAGTACATCGGCCAGCCAACGAGCCGTTTTCATGATTGGCGTTTCGTTTAGCAAACTAAGTTTTTCGTTTAACTCGGTGGTTTCATAATTGCTTCCGGCAAAGTTCAGTGTAGGCGGTTGAAAATCAAATGATTTGGTTCTAAAACTATTTTTCAGAAAAATAATTGGACGGGGCTGTGTGCTATCGGCCAGCGCATTATAAGTCATATTTACTGAAACACTTCCACTATCGGGCAACCAATACGAAGCATTCTGTAGTCGGAATTGTTGCTTTATATGAAGATTTTTAACAAAATTCAAATTGGCTTGTCGGGGCAATTCTAACTCAATACGTTTGAGAGCCATGGTGCCCGAATCAATTAACATCGAACCGTTAAATGCCAGATTTTTGGTGTTTTTAGTCCGAAAATGTAGTTTGTATTCTTTACCCGCAGCAGAATGTAAACTATCGATAAGAAAATAAGAATAATAAGCAGCACCTGCATCGGCCAGCGGACTGATAAACTCTTTGTCGAACAACAAAATAGCCGATTGATAAAAGTTTAAATCGGCACTGAAATTACCCGTAAGTTGTTCTATAATTCGTTCGTTTTGAGCATCAGAATTAAAAATAGTTTTTGAAATAAAGGTTTTATCTTTTCCCGAAACGACATAATTCTGTTCCAACATAAAAAGTGGCAATGTAAGAAGGCTATCTTTTTTGTCAACAGCTCCCTTTGCCAACTGTTCAAAGATACGTTGATTTACAGATCGTTGATTCACTTTAGCAAGCAACACCAAACTTTGCTCTTGTGTTTCGGCTTTGTACAACGAACTTCCACGCATATTATTTTGGGTTTTGGCATCGCGTACCCGCTTCATCAGTTCCAAAGCCGGATTGGTGCCGGGAAGAACAAACACCTCCTGTAACTCAGTGCTCGTTTGATGCAATTCAACCTGCATTCCAACCGATTTTCCTTGCTGTAATTTTAACTCTTTTGTCCGATAACCCACACACGAAAACACAAGCGTAGTTTCACTACCGGCATTGCGAATCATAAAAAAACCTTCATCGTTACTTTTGATACCTATACCTGTATTTTTAAACCAAATATTTACATTGGCAATTGGCGTTTTTTCTACCGCATCGAACACCTGTCCCACAGCCAGTGTTTCCTGAGCAATAAGGCGCAACGAAAATAACAGCAATAAAATTGCTATTGAAAATAAACGATATTTAGTTGAAAACTTCATTTCAAACATGTGCTTTTCGACCCATAAAACTCCCAGCCTCTAAGATGAATAAGAACAGGAATTACTCAAATTCTAATTTTTGGAACGCAAATTACGCAAATTTCCACAAATCAAGACTTATTGAAACTTAATTAATTATATTTGCGTCAATTTGTGTAATTTGCGTTCTATATCAATCTCTTTTTATTCAACGGATGAAATTCCAAAATCGTATTTCTCAGCATTTTCACATCAATATGTGTGTAAAGTTCTGTAGTTGTAATCGACTCGTGTCCAAGCAATTGCTGAATGGCACGAAGATTAGCACCATTTTCGAGCAAATGCGTTGCAAACGAATGCCTGAAGGTATGCGGACTCACTTTTTTGCGAATTCCAGCCAAATCAGTCAAGTTTTTTACAATTTCAAAAATCATGGCACGTGTTAATTTTGCACCCCGCTGGTTTAAAAACAAGAAATCCTCGTTACCCTTTTTTACCAGCATTAAATTACGATCTATTAGCCAATTTTCTATTTGCTTGATAGAGGTTGGTGAAAGCGGTACAAGCCTCTGTTTACTGCCTTTTCCTTCGACCAACATATAGCCATCATGGATATATAACTGCGAAATCTGCAAACCGACAAGTTCCGAAACTCGCAAGCCGGAACCGTAAAGCGTTTCGATAATGGCTTTATTACGCTGACCAAGCGGTTTGCTTAAATCTATTGCTTGCACAATAGCATCAATCTCCTCAACAGTAAGTACCTCAGGCAAATAAAGCCCAATCTTCGGACTTTCCAATAAATCAGTTGGGTCATTCTCAATTTTATTTTTATACACTAAAAAATGATAGTATGACTTTATACCCGATAAAATACGCGCTTGGGAACGTGGGTGAATGCCTACATTGGCAATTTCGATTACAAAATCGCGTAGCACATCGGTCGAAGCACTTTGCGGGGCAATTTTAGCATCAGCCAAAAAAACAACTAATTTATTTAAATCGTGCTCATAAGCATCTACCGAATTAGGCGAAAGACCTTTCTCTAATTTCAAATACAAGTGATATTCGTCGGCAAGGAGAAGCATTATTGCTAAAATTTTTAAAAAATGAAATTTCAAAATGCAAAGATATAAAATCAACACCATTATTTACAAAAAAACCATTCGATTTGTTCGAATGGTTTTTTGTAACTTGTAACTTGTAACTTGTTTTACATTTCCCACTGTTCGCACGAATCAATCAATTCGTCGAAAGTTCTAATTTTAGATTTCGCTTGCACTTGGGCAATTTGTTGTTCGGTTTCAGCGTCATAAGTATCAGTATCTACGCTACGAATAACTCCAATAGCCACTGGATATTCAGGTCCTTCCATCAACGCCAGCTTCATTTGGAGCGTGTAGTCTTCGCATTTGGAGTCGTGAACTAATATATCGGCTTCGGTAATGCCGTTTTCACCAAGTGTAACAACCTTCAAGTTAAAGCCTTCTGCAATTAATCCTTTATCATTGTTTTTACCAAAAATCATAGGCTTGCCATGCTCAAGAATAATTAAACGGTCATACCGATTTTCCTTTTCCGACAACCAACTATGCGCACCGTCGTTAAAAATTACACAGTTTACCAAACATTCTACTATCGATGTACCTTTGTGTCTGGCAGCGGCCAACATGGTTGCGTGCGACGATTTGAGGTCGACATCCAACACGCGTCCGAAAAACGTGCCACGAGCACCAATTGTGAGTTCAGCAGGATGAAATGGTCGTTCTACAGTGCCAAATGGTGATGATTTAGTAACAAAACCTTTTTTTGTTGTAGGAGAAAACTGTCCTTTTGTCAAACCATAAATTTGGTTGTTAAAAAGCAACACATTAATATCTACATTGCGACGAACGCTGTGAATAAAATGATTTCCACCAATTGCCAGGCAGTCGCCATCGCCTGTAATTTGCCATACGGTAAGTTTTGGGTTTGCTACTTTTACACCTGTAGCCACCGCTGCTCCACGTCCGTGAATGGTATGAAAACCATATCCGGAAGTATAATAAGGCAAACGTGACGAACAGCCGATACCAGAAACAGTAGCTACGTCCTTGGGGTCAACTCCCAATTCGGCCATAACTTTTTGCAAGGTATTGAGCAAGGCATAGTCGCCACATCCGGGGCACCAGCGAACGTATTGATCGCTCTTAAAATCTTTGGCAGTATATTGTTTTACGATTGTTTCCATTATTTCATTTACTATTTTTTCATTTACAATTTACTATTTTCAACTATCTACTATAAACTGCTTACTATAAACTATTTACTGTCTTTAAAATTGCTTCTTCCAATTCGGCCACATTAAACGGTTGTCCCTGTACTTTGTTGAATTGTTTGTATTCTCCGGGAACTTTCGAACGCAGATAAGTGGCAAATTGTCCGCTATTTAGCTCGCAAACGAGCACTTTTTTATATTTTTTAATGACCGCTTCGGTGTTTTTTGGAAGTGGGTGAATATAATTGAAGTGTGCCATTGCAACTTTTTCGCCAGCTTTTACCAGATTATTAACGGCAGTCATTAAATGACCGCGCGTAGAACCCCAACTTATTACCAAGGTGTCGGCAGTTTCGTCTCCTTCGAGTTTTATTTCAGGAATCACATTGCTGATATAATTGATTTTTGCTTGACGTGTGTCTACCATTTTCTGATGATTAAGCGGGTCGGACGATATTGCTCCAGTTGTAAAGTCTTTTTCCAAACCACCATTTCGTTGGTTAAATCCATCCATTCCCGGAACAGCCCAATAACGCGAAAGTGTTTCAGGATCGCGTGATGTTACTTTTATTCCTTCCATTCCGGGCGTTACAAAGTTTGGAGAAATAGGAGACAAGTCAGCTAATTTGGGTAATTTCCAGAGCGACGAACCATTAGCAATAAATGTGTCGGTAAGAAGTATTACAGGCGTCATGTGCTCCAATGCAATTTTTGCCGACATATAAGCATAATGAAAACAATCGTCGGGCGTATTAGCTGCAATAACCACTGCTGGCGATTCGCCATTACGTCCATAAAGAGCCTGCAAAAGGTCGGTTTGTTCTGTTTTGGTTGGTAAGCCTGTTGAAGGTCCACCACGCATAACGTCTACAATTACAATGGGCAGTTCGGCCATTACAGCCAGACCAATTGCTTCCGATTTGAGTGCCAATCCGGGCCCCGAAGTGCTTGTTGCTGCCAAAGAACCGGCAAATGAAGCACCAAGCGCAGTAGTTATTCCCGCAATTTCATCTTCGGCTTGTACTACTTTTACACCCATATCTTTGCGATTTGCCAATTCCTGCATTATATCAGTGGCTGGCGTAATTGGGTAACTGCCCAAAAATAGTTGCAACCCTGCTTTTTGAGCAGCAGCTATTAACCCCCAAGCAGTTGCTTTGTTGCCATTTATACTTGTGTACTTGCCCTTAGGCACCTCGTTCGACTTATCAACTAAATAAGTTGAAACAGCTAAATGCAGGTTATGGCCATAATTAAAACCATCAGTGAGCACTTTAATATTTGCTTCGAGGATGGTTGGCTTTTTGCTAAATTTATTTTGTAGAAAATGAATTGCCTGATCGATGGGGCGGTTGAATAACCAACAAACCAAACCAAGTGCAAACATGTTTTTGCTACGAATAACGGATTTGTTGTCGAGGCCAAAACCTTCGAGCGCAGCCACTGTAAGCGACGTGAGAGCTGCCGGAATAATTTGTACAGTATCCGAAAGTTTGAGCTCTTCGAACGGATTATCAGTTGTAAAACCAGCTTTATCCAAGTCTGATTTCTGAAACGAGTCCGTGTCAATTATTAATACACCATTATTTTTAATTCCATCTGCATTAACTTTCAAAGCAGCCGGATTCATGGCAATCATTACATCGGCATCATCGCCCGGAGTGTAAATTTTTGAAGCTCCCAGATTTACCTGAAAACCCGATACGCCACCCAAAGTTCCTTGTGGTGCTCGAATTTCGGATGGGAAATCGGGAAAGGTGGAAATTTCATTTCCTAAAATAGCCGACAAATTCGAGAATAGTGTGCCTGTTAACTGCATTCCATCTCCAGAGTCGCCCGTGAAACGAATCACTACATTGTCTGCTTCAGTTTTATTTGTATTACCCATTATTATATTTACGATTTATTCATCCGTCAGCTGACGGACAAGTTTTTTAGATTTACTAATTCAGCAGTTTAAAACAATTTAGAACTCTGCATTGTTCGGTGTGCGTGGAAAAGGAATTACATCACGTATATTTGCCATACCTGTTACAAATAGAAGTAAGCGCTCAAAACCAAGCCCAAAGCCCGAATGAGGCGCTGTACCAAATTTACGAGTTTCCAAATACCACCAAATATCTTTTGTAGGTACACCCATTTCTTCAGCTCTGCTCTTCAGCTTATCAAAATCTTCTTCGCGTTGCGAACCACCAATAATTTCACCAATCTTTGGGAATAAAACATCCATAGCACGAACCGTTTTGCCATCGTCGTTTTGTTTCATATAAAACGATTTTATTTCCTTAGGATAATCGGTTAAAATGACAGGACACTTAAAATGCTGCTCCACCAAATAGCGCTCATGCTCCGACTGGAGGTCAGTGCCCCAATCCACAGGGAATTCAAATTTATGACCATTGGCAACAGCAGCTTTTAGAATTTCAACTCCTTCGGTATATGCTAATCGTTTAAAATCGTTGTTTACCACAAAGTTTAAGCGTTCATAAAGCTCTTTGTCGTACATTTCGCTTAAAAAATCGAGATCTTCTTTGCAATTGTCCAATGCCCACCGAATACAATATTGAATAAAATCCTGCGCCAATTGCATGTTTTCGGCAATTTCGTTGAATGCCACTTCGGGTTCAATCATCCAAAATTCGGCAAGGTGGCGTGGTGTGTTTGAGTTTTCGGCACGGAATGTAGGCCCAAATGTATAAATTGCACCTAATGCCATTGCTGCCAGCTCACCTTCGAGCTGTCCAGAAACTGTAAGGCTGGTTTGTTTCCCAAAAAAGTCGCGGCTATAATCAATGGAACCGGTTTCGTCTTTTTTCAGGTCGTAGAGGTTTAAGGTTGTTACCTGAAACATTTGACCCGCTCCTTCGCAATCAGAACCAGTAACAATAGGTGTGTGCACATAAAAGAATCCACGCTCGTGGAAAAAGCGATGAATAGCCTGCGCCATGTGATGACGAATGCGAAAAATAGCCCCAAAAGTATTGGTACGTGGTCGCAAATGCGCTATTTCGCGAAGAAACTCCAAAGTATGTCCTTTTTTTTGCAAAGGATAAGTATCGGGGTCGGCACCACCGTAAATTTCAATACTTTCAGCTTGTATTTCAACAGTTTGACCTTTTCCCAATGACTCAACTAAAGTGCCTGTTACACTTATACATGCGCCTGTAGTAATTGGTTTCAGATACTCTTCACCAAATTTTTCGTTATCGGCAACAACTTGTATATTGTTAATAGTAGATCCATCGTTCAAGGCAATAAAACTTACATTTTTGTTTCCTCTTCGTGTGCGTACCCAACCTTTAATGTTGATAGATTTGCCATAATTAGTGCTTTTAAGAGCATCGGCAATAATTGTTCTTGTCATGTTAATAAAATAAGCGAAGAATTTTTGTTTTATTTTTTTTCTATATAAAGCTTGCAAAATTACTAAAATTCATTGATATAGCTGTAATTTTTACTGTAAAAAAAGCACCTGCTCTGCCTGAACAAGTGCTTTTTATATTTATTCAATCGAAATTATCTTCTTCTTTTAGTCTGAGGTATATCACCAATCATACTCATGGCACAACGGAATCCAATATCGTTAGCCGACATTCCTTGGTCCAAATAACGGCGGGTTGATGGATTAAGCCAATACACACGGTCTTTCCACGAACCTCCTTTGAAAATACGTGAACGCTCGTCGATAACAGGACGTAATACATCGCTAATATCCATGGTGTCGAGAGGTATTTTTGCCTGAGGATCGGGGTCTTTAAAATTACGTAAATCCTCAGTAGTTTCGAATGCAATGCGACCTAATGAATCTATTTCAAAAACTTCGCGTCCAAAACTATCTTTACTGTCTACTTTATTTTTAACATATACATTTCCACGGAAAGAGTTGTACTCAGCAACATCGTCGAAACTGGAAGGGCGATAAACATCTAAAACCCATTCGTTTACGTTTCCAGACATATTGTACAGTCCAAAATCATTTGGCATATACGAGTTTACAGGTCCAGTAATTGTAGCGCGGTCATTAGCTATACCCGATGTACCCATATCGCCTCTACCGCGAACGTAGTTAGCCTGAATACGTCCCATATTGCGTCGATCAGTTAATCGAGTTTGCTGCCCTGCCCATGGGTAAATTTTACCCTCAGCAACAATATCGTTTTTGTCGGATGTAATGGCATAAGCTGCAAATTCCCATTCTGCCTCTGTTGGTAAACGGTAATCAGAATACATAATACCGTCGGACATATCTACCTTTGGAGATAACTGCGCACCTTTTTTACGAGCATTTCTTCCAGGTTCAGGTAAATATGAATTTTGCAAAAGGTATTTTTGTGTACTGAAAATAAATTTTAAACGTATACTATCGTAAGGCATACTATCGAGTGATGCAAAATTTGGAGCTTTGATGACTCCAGCTTTTATCAATGCCAACTCGTTCACACGGTCGGTTCGCCAAGCACAATAATCGACAGCCTGTTCCCATGTAACACCCACAATAGGATATTGATTAAAAGATGGATGCGAAAAGTAGTTTTGCAAGTATGGCTCGTTGTAAGCCAATTGTTCGCGCCAAGTGTTTACATTTGGTATCGAACGTTTTACCAAATCAGGGGCAGATTTGCCAAATACCACTTTCATCCAGTTCGAATATTCACGCCAATCAACGTTGCTAATTTCATATTGATCCATGTAAAATGAACTTACAGTAATTCTCCGCTGACGGTTATCGCGAGGTTGTGTTACAAATTCTGCTTTTTCGCCCATTGTAAACGAACCTCCTTCAATAGCCACCATTCCCATCGGAATTTGAGTTATAAGTCCTTGTTTTACAACAAAATCAGTACCTGCTGGATCGTTGTACTTCCAACCAGTAACACCAGAAACACCCTGGTTGTTTTTGCAATATGAAAAAACAGCAGATATCACCAACGTAAAAACAGCAATTTTAGCAAACATTTTAATTCTCATATCATTTTAATTATCAATCTTTTATACTTTTTAAATTTATACTATTCTCCTTTAAAAAAAAACGAAAACCAAAAATGTAAGTTCTCAAATTCTATAATTAATTCACTTTTGGTGTTTGAAAAAGTCTTTTGTAAGAATATTGACGCAAAAATAGCACTTTTTTCTCACAAATACCCACAATTGCAAAAATTTTGTTTTTTTTCAATACTACAATTGCAGAATTCTCCATATATAATTTCGAAAATAAGTTTTTAGAATTGATTTAGTGTAATTATAAATTTCACTTAGTATCAACTCATATTTCTGAATTACAGACAAATAGGTATTTTAGGAAAAATTATTTTGAATATATATACTTGTATCTTTTTATATTAATAACGTACTAAGAGTATTTTTCTTATTTTTGTACTAAAATATTTTTGTTTAATTTTTTTATGGTCATAAAGTACGCCGACAAATTGATAGATTTTTCGCATCCTAAGGTAATGGGAATTGTGAATGTTACCCCCGACTCGTTTTATAGTCAAAGCAGGTTAAATGGAGAAAAGTGTATCGTAGAAAAAGTGGGGCTTATGGTGGCCGAAGGTGTCGATGTGTTGGATATTGGAGCATATTCAAGTCGCCCAATGGCAGAAAATGTAAGTGCTCAGGATGAAATGAGGCGTTTATCGGAAGCTATAGAGGTCATTTTGAAACATTTTCCGAACGTAGCTCTTTCGGTCGATACTTTTAGGGCATCTGTGGCTTCGTTTGTGGTTCGGAATTTTGGTGTTGGCATTATCAACGATATAAGTGGAGGCACCTTAGACAATAGCATGTTCGAAACTATTGCCGAATTAGGTGTAACCTATATCATTATGCATATAAAAGGCAATCCGCAGACTATGCAAAGCCTTTGCAATTATACAAATATGGAAGCTGAAATCATATCGTTTTTGCAAAAAAGGGTTCAGCAATTGCATTTGTTAGGTGTAAACGATATCATTATCGACCCCGGATTCGGATTTGCAAAAACAACAGAGCAAAATTTCAGCTTGCTCAAAAATTTGAATTTATTCTCTTCCATTCAAGCTCCGCTTATGGTCGGTATTTCGCGAAAATCGATGATTTTTAAAACCTTGAATATAACTGCCGAAGAGGCATTGAATGGTACAACTGCTGCTCATTTTGCAGCGTTAATGGGTGGTGCAAACATGCTTCGCGTTCACGATGTAAAAGAAGCAAGGCAAACAATAGCAATTTTTGAAGCAATGAATGATGTGTTGCCCCGATAGCTATCGGGGTGATGATGTGTTGATTAGAAATTTGGAAAATGATTCCTTAATAATTTTCAATTCATAATTTTTTTAATTTCTAAGTTCTAACTTCTAACTTAATAAAGATGGGTTTTCAACTTACAATAAAAGATATTATTGATATTTTTCTGGTAGCAGTATTGCTTTATCAGCTGTATAAATTATTGCGACGTACTGGAGCTGTAAATATCTTTTTGGGTGTTATGGCTTTTTTAATTTGCTGGATATTAGTTACATACGTTTTTAAAATGGAGTTGCTTGGCGGCATTCTCGATCGTATAGTAAGTGTGGGCGCATTTGCGTTGATTGTGTTGTTTCAAGATGAATTACGTCGGTTTTTTTCCAAAATTGGTTCGCATCAAAAATGGAGTATTTTCAATTATATCAAAAAACTTGTTTCATCGGATAGCAATCAGTCGAAAGATACTGATTTTCATTTGATACAAATCGTACTCGCTTGCAGGGCTTTATCAAAATCTTCAACCGGAGGATTAATTGTCATTTGCCGAAACAGTGATTTAGATTTTTATTCTCAGTCGGGCGAACAGATAAATGCAACAATAAGCTCCCGACTTATCGAAAATATTTTTTTTAAAAACAGTCCACTTCATGACGGAGCAATGATTATTGCAGGGAAAAGTATTAAAGCCGCAGCTTGCATTTTACCAATTTCAAAAAATCAAACTATACCCAAACGACTTGGGCTGCGACACCGAGCTGCATTAGGCGTAACTGAAAATTCGGATGCTATTGCCATTGTTGTTTCGGAAGAAACAGGTCATATTTCGTGGGCAATAAACGGGCAACTAACCAGCAATGTAAAACCCGAGCAATTAGAACATTTTTTGTCTGAAGAAATGATGACGCCTAAGCAATCAAACTCTTCTTTTTAAAAATCCAACCAAAAACGATAAAAAACGCAAAGCCTTATTGTTTCCAATACGCGGCTTTGCGTTTTTATTATGATAAAGTTTCTTATTCAAAAAAATTACCAGAAATAAAAATAAAATGCAGCACAAGCAGCAACTACTCCAAGCGAGGCAATTACATCCCACTTGTTCCAGCTTTGTTTAATTAGCGCTTTGTAATCTCCTGTAAACGTGATAAATTCAATTTGTTGTGCTGTTGGTTTTTTAGTGAAAAACGACACAAAAACCATAAACAACATAATGAAAACAAGCAACCAAATTTCGAATATTAACCAGTTTGTTTGCCAAAACCAAGTTGTTGATTCCCAGTACCAGCCAGTCATTACATCTTTTCCTGTATTTGTAAAAATATTAGTGAGCAAACGTGCCATGCCAATCAAAAAACCAACAATTAATCCAGCTTCACCAGCTTTTGGTGTGATTTTCTTAGAGAATATCCCCATTACAAATACAGCTACCATAGCCGGAGCAAGCAGCGATTGAATGCCTTGCAGGTACGAATATAAACTACCCAGACTCATCATTACCGGAATCCAACCAATACCAAGTATAACTACTACAATGGTGGCAATACGACCCACCAAAACATACGTATCTTCGCTCTTGTTTTTGAACATCGGTTTGTAGAAATCTTCGGTAAACAGCGTAGCGCAGGAGTTGAAAAATGCTGCCAATGAAGCCACCAAAGCTGAAATGAAACCGATAGTTACAATTCCTTTTACGCCGGCTGGCAATACAAACTTAACCATTGCACCAAAAGCAGTATCGGGATTGTCTAAGGTAAAACCACTGTCGGGACGAGCCGCCAATGCAGCCGCAACCATACCCGGAATGAGGAACATAAACACGGGTAATAATTTGAAATAACCGGCAGCAATTGTACCTCTGCGAGCACGTTTCATGACTACATCGCTCGATTCGCCTTTTGTTTGTCCCAATACACGTTGCACAATGTGTTGGTCGGTAGCCCAGTACCAAAAACCGATAATCGACGCACCGATAAATACCCAAAATCCGGGATAATCGTCGTACAATGGGTCGCCTGTTTCGAGATGGAACATGTGGTTGGTACCATAAGCAACACCATCGGCTCCTACATTTAATGTTTTCGAATAATCAATCATAGCTGTCCAACCATTAGCAATGCTACCATCTCCCAGAGCTGCTAATCCTAAGAAAAGCACCATAAACGAACCAATAATCAGAATTGGTGTTTGAATGGCCGATAATGTCATCACGCCTTTCATTCCGCCCAGCACCGTGAAAATTCCTGTTAAAACAATCAAGCCGATAGCGCCGTACCAGAAAGGTAAACCAAGTAGGCTCTCCATAAAAATACCTCCTGTAAATGCCGTAACACTCACTTTGGTAAGTACATAGGCAATAAGCGTAATGATGGATAACCACGAACCTGTAGCTGGTGTGTAGCGGTTTTTAAGGAAATCGGGCATGGTAATAATTTTGCCCAGTTTTACATTCATCAATTGGTAAAATGGCACAAAAAGCCATCCCAAAATAAGAATCATCCAACCTTGCATTTCCCAGTGCGCCATACCAACACCGGCTTTTGCACCCGTTCCGGCAAGTCCTACAAGGTGTTCAGAGCCAATATTGGCTGCAAAAATAGCTGCACCAATAATGTACCAAGGCTCCCCTTTTCCGAAAAGGTAATCTTCGCTGTTAGCACCTTGTTGCTTGCGTTTATCCTTTTGTACCGAGCGCCATACAGCCCATGTTACTCCTAAAATTCCGACTACGATAATTACCCAGTCGAGCCAAATAAATTCCTGTGAATTCCAATTCATTTTTTTTTGATTTAAAATACCCCTAACCCCTAAAGGGGAACTTAATACTTTAAGTTCTTACTCCCCTTTAGGGGTTGGGGGTTGTTTGGTTAGCAAAACAATTCTTTTTCGGTGAATTGACCCAATTTAAGGTAGTTTTTGTACAATTCCGCATACAAAGCAGCATTTTCGGCACTAGGGAAATATTCTTGAGCAAAGCCCATTCCCATAGCATCTTGCGCATCTTCTACTTTAGCATAAACACCGGCAGCAACCGCAGCAAACATGGCTGTACCAAATGCACAAGCTTGTTCTGCCTTAGCTACTTTAATAGGCATATTCAGTACATCCGAAAGGGTTTGCATAACGAATGGCGATTTTAGCGAAATGCCACCAATACCGATAATTTCCTTGATTTCCACACCATTTTCGAGAAAACGGTCAACAATGGCTTTCGAACCAAACGCAGTAGCCTCAACTAATGCGCGGAAAATCAGCGGAGCCGAACTTCCCAGATTCAATCCGGTAATTGTTCCTTTTACCATTTGGTTAGCATCGGGTGTACGGCGACCATTCATCCAGTCAGTTGCTAGAATTGTTGATTCCGAAACAGGAACGTTGGCAGCTTCAATCGAAAGCGCAGGAATAATTTGGTCTAATGTTTCGTCGATTAATTTTTGTTTCGTAGCCTCGTCGACCAACGAAGTTTTAGCTAAAACATTGACAACCGGCCAAGCCACTACATTTTTGAACCAAGCATACACATCGCCAAAAGCCGACTGACCTGCTTCGAGACCAATCATGCCCGGAATAACTGAACCGTCAACTTGTCCGCAAATGCCCGGAATAAGTTTGTCGCCCATTTCGGCGTAGCTCGATACCATAATATCGCAGGTTGAAGTTCCGATAATGCGTACCAACGCGCCCGGTTTTACTTCGGCACCTACAGCTCCGGTATGAGCATCGAAAGCACCTACAGCCACAGCCACATTGGTTGTTAAGCCAAGTCGTGCCGCCCACTCTTCAGTCAACGTACCCACTTTGGTATCGCTGGCGCAGGTTTCGGTATAAAGTCGGCTGCGCAATCCTGCCAATACAGGATCGAGTGCTACCAAAAATTCTTCCGATGGTAATCCGCCCCATTGCTCCAACCACATAGCTTTATGACCTGAAGCGCAACGGCTGCGTAACATATTTTCGGGTTTTGTAGTGCCAGTAATCATCGCCGGCATCCAATCGCAATGCTCAACAGCCGAGTAAGCTGCAGCACGCACTTTTTCGTCGGCGCGTAGCACATGCAATGCTTTGGCCCAGAACCATTCCGATGAGTAAATACCACCTTCGTACGATGTGTAATCGGTGCTCCATTTGCCAGCGAGTTCATTAATTTCGTTGGCCTCCTTAATGGCAGTGTGGTCTTTCCATAACACAAACATGGCGTTTGGGTTTTCGGCAAATTCGGGCAACATGGCCAGCGGAGTTCCGTTTTTATCTGTAAAAACAGGTGTACTTCCGGTAGTGTCAAAACCAATTCCTACTACACTTTCAGCTGTTCCAGCCGGACATTTACTTAAAGCATCCTTTACTGTAAATTCAAGTACATCAATATAATCCTGCGGATGCTGACGATACTGATTGGCAGTTGGGACACAGTATTTGCCTTCCATCCAGCGAGGATAATATTTTACCGACGAAGCTAATTCTTCGCCTGTTTCGGCATTTACAACTACGGCACGTGCCGAGTCGCTACCATAATCTAATCCAATAACGTATTTCATATTTTATTAGTGCTATGACAACGGACAACAGACAACGGAGGATTTCTTTCCACTGTTGTCTGTCGTCTGCTGTCTGTTGTCTTTATCTCAATGCTTTATTCAACATATAATACACCTCATTATTCTGAATATCCTGTTTGAACTGACGGATGTTGGTATCTTTGTCGATAATCAACATTTCGATGTCCAATATTTCGGCATAATCTTCTAACATTTCAGTAGTAATTGAGAACGAGAAGCTAGAGTGGTGTGTTCCACCGGCTGTAATCCAAGCGCCTGCACCTACTTCGAGGTTTGGCTGTGGAATCCACAAAGCACAAGCTACCGGAAGTTTTGGAAGTGCTTCAGGTTTAATAACTTCTACTTCGTTTACAATCATGCGGAAGCGGTTGCCCATATCTACAATAGTAGCTGCAACACCTTGACCTTCGTGTGCTTGGAAAATAAGACGTGCACAAACACCGGCATCGCCAATTCCTAAGAAATGTACTTCGATGCGTGGTTTTTCGGCAGCAATTTCAGGATTAATTTCCAACATGTGCGATTGTAGAATAGAGCTGTTAGCACCATCAAAATTCAACACATAATCTTCAAGGAACGAACATCCGCCCGGTAATCCTTGCGCCATCACCCACATGGTACGTGTCAAAGCAGCTGTTTTCCAGTCGCCTTCGGCTCCAAAACCGTAACCTTCGGCCATCAATCGTTGCGATGCAAAGCCCATCAATTGGCTCATACCTTCCAATTCGTTGAAACTGGTAGTGAATGCTTTTGCATTTTTCGACTCCAGGAATCGGCGCAAACCAATTTCTTGAGCAGCAGCCTGACGAACGGAAATGTGTTTTTCAGCACCACGTTTGCAATCATCAGCAAAATCGTATAGCTTTTCATATTCATCAACCAAAGCATCAATTTCGGCTTCGGTAACTGCCTCAATATAAGGAACCAACTTAGCAATTGGCGCATTGTCGACATGGTAACCCAAACGGATTTCAGCTTCCACTTTATCGCCATCGGTTACAGCTACATTGTTCATATTATCGCCAAAACGAATAATTACCATATCCTGCGCATCGGCTTGAGCAGCACAAACGCGCATCCAGCCAGCCATTTTTTCGTGAGTCGATTTATCTTTCCAGTAACCAACTACAATTTTGCGGGGTTTGCGTAGGCGACTTGTGATAAAACCAAACTCGCGGTCGCCATGAGCCGATTGGTTCAAGTTCATGTAGTTCATGTCAATTTCCGACCAAGGAATTTGTTCGTTGAACTGTGTGTGGAGGTGTAGCAATGGTTTTTTATAATCCATCAAGCCATGAATCCACATTTTAGCAGGCGAGAAAGTATGCATCCAAGTAATCATACCCACACATTTGGTGTCGCCATTGGCAGCACGCATAATATCAGCAATTTCCGATGAAGAGTTTGCTGTACCTTTATAAACCACTTTTACTGGAAGATTTCCAGAGTCGTTCAATCCTTTAACCATTTCGTTTGAGTGCGCATCAACCTGAGTTACTGCGTCACCACCATACAGAAGCTGTGCTCCTGTAATAAACCATACTTCGAGATTTTCAAAAATCATATTCATTTAAATTTACCCCCAACCCCTAAAGGGGAGTCAGAGAAGTTAGTATCTTTTTTGTTTATATTTTTATACCCCTAACCCCTAAAGGGGAATAAGAGATGTTAGTTTTGTTGCTATTGTTTTTTTTACCCAAAATAATTGTAAATTCGTTCTTAAATAATTCCCCTTCAGGGGTTAGGGGTTCTTCCTTTTTCCCCTTTAGGGGTTAGGGGTCACTGTCCATAATATGCTCCCGGCCCATGCTTTCTAAAAAAATGCTTTTTAATTAAATGAGGATTCATGGTGAGATTCGGATTAACGCCATAAGCGATATAGGCCATTTTTCCAACTTGTTCCATTACTACGGCATTGTGAACGGCATCGTCGGCATCTTTTCCCCATGAAAAAGGGCCATGATTTTTTACCAATACACCCGGAATATGGTCGGGATTCAATCCACTGAAACGTTCTACTACCACATTTCCTGTTTCCAATTCATAAGCACCTTCCACCTCAGCTTGCGTCATATCGCGTGTACAAGGAATACCATCGCTAAAATAATCGGCGTGTGTGGTGCCAATATTCGGAATATCGTAACCCGCTTGTGCCCAAGCAGTAGCGTAGGTTGAATGCGTATGAACCACTCCGCCAATATTTGGGAAAGCTTTGTAAAACACCAAATGCGTAGCGGTGTCGGACGAAGGTTTGTATTTTCCTTCAATCACTTTTCCGTCTAAATCCACCACAACCATGTCCTCGGCTTTCATGTTGTCGTACGATACACCCGAAGGCTTGATAACCACCAATCCACTTTCGCGGTCGATAGCGCTTACATTTCCCCATGTGAAAATTACCAACCCGTGTTTCACGAGTTCGATATTGGCATGGAATACTTTTTCTTTTAAATGTTCTAACATTGATTCATTTACTATTAAAAAACAACCCCTAACCCCTAAAGGGGAAATGAGTTACTATCGTTTTATATTTAATCTAATCTCTCATTTTAAATTGAATACAATTTAGTTTTTATTTTCGAAAAATCCAATACAATTTATAAATGTTTAAATTACACTTATTAAAAAAATAAAATATCATTCACAACATTAAATAAGAGACTGTGTCTTATTCCCCTTTAGGGGTTAGGGGTGGTATTTTTTACAACGAAAAATGCATCCCCTGTTCAATCAATTGGTCGTATTTTTGTTTGTTGAATTTGTAATAGAATGCTCCTTTTCGCGATGAACTTTTGTCTTTTTCGTCCAACTTTTCGAGAATATCCATGCTGAGGAGTTTTTTTCGGAAATTGCGTTTATCAATACTTTCATGATAGATTGATTCGTACAAACTTTGCAGTGTAGGCAAGGTAAAAAGTTCGCTCAATAAATTAAATCCAATAGGTTTTATAGCAGCACGGCGTTGTAGTTGATTGATTGTATCGCGGACCATCCGGTTGTGGTCGAAAACCAACTGCGGCAGATTTTTCAATTTTACCCAACGCGCATCAAACTTGGCAGCTAAGCTTTTTTCAAAATTTTCGATATTTACCAACGCATAATAAGCCACCGATATTACCCGTTCGCCAAGGTCGCGGTCCAACTCGCCATAAGCACCCACTTGCTCTAAGTAAATATCGTCTATGCCGGTATAATCACGTACTACTCTTTTTGCTGCCTCTTGTACACTCTCACTTTTATCCACAAATCCACCCATCAGCGACCACTCCCCTATCATGGGTTCAAATGGACGTTTAGCAATAAGTACGTGAAGTTCATTGTCGCGAAAGCCGAGAATAATACTATCCACAGCAACAAGGAATTTATCTTTATCGGTATATGGCGAAGTGAACATTTTATTCGATTTTAAACTGCCCCAAACCCCTAAAGGGGCTTAAAGAAAAGACACATTTTGTATATTAATTTTACAAGTGTAAAGTAAACACTTGTTTTTGAATATGTAACATTCGAATTTATGTTTAACAACATAGAAATTGTGAAAAGAGAGGGTTAATTACCATATAATTCTTTTAATTCTAACTTATTAATGCGCGAATTTATAGCCCCTTTGGTGCGACCAAAATGTTTAGCCAAATCCTTTACACTTATTCCCTCACAATACATAACGGTCAGTTCATCGTCGAGCTGAATAGTCCACGGTTTATAGGCATCATCATGACTTTTCCTAATCACTTCAACAGAGTATGCTTTCGGTTCAAAGTTATCAATTTTATAAATTTCATTGGTGATTATTTCTTTTGAGGTTTCTACAGTTTCCTTTAAAATATGTATTTTGGGTGTACAAACAAAACCTTCAGGAAGCAGCTTTTCGGGGATGTAAATACTATTTCGAGTACGTGTTACGGCCACATACAGCAGGTTTATTTCTTCATTAATTTTAGCAGCTTCATGTTTACTTTTGTTTATATTTTCTTGGGTAATAAAATCGGGTACCAATTGCACGGTATCGTATTCCATTCCTTTGCATCGATGTATGGTAGAAAATATTATCTCAGCTTTGTACTTGTCTTCATTTTCCACATGTTTTTGCTTCAACGAATTTAAAATATCGGGAATGTCATCGCCATATTCTTTTACAATTTCCACCAACATACCAAGTTGTCTGTCCTCCGTTTTTTCGATATACTCTTCCAACTCCACCATGCTGTTCATTGTTTTAATCAACTTATCTTTAATCAGTTTCCGATTGTGATTAAATAGATTGAGTACATCATAAAGCGAAGTTCCATTATCGGCATAAGTGTACGACATGATATTTCCCTCAAAATAAATACGTTGAATATTTTCTTTTTCCGAAATATATTCAATGGCTTTGAGCAACAGTCCAAGATTTGTGCGGGCTAAAATGGCTTTTACTTTATTTTCGGAGGAATTTCCGACCCCTTGAATTTTTATTGCATTTTCATCTATATCTTCATTTAAAAGTTTTTTCCATTTCAAAATATCCATTGCCAGCAGCGCTATTTCGTTGCAAAACCGAAAGCTACGTGTGAGGTAAAAGGTTTTGAAATTTGCTCTTTCGAGCGAATTTACTGCAAAACGCCAACCGTAGATTTGCTGATGTGTATCGCCAACAATCACTTTCACAGCATTTTGTTTTAGAAAAACATCTAACATAGCCGGCGAAGCATCCTGTCCTTCGTCGAAAAGGATATAATCGTAAGGTAGTTTTGGATTGGAAAGTTGGAATTTTTTGAGATAAAAATCATGCGTTATTTCAATTTCTGCTTTGTCCATTTTAGCTAATAATTGCCTTGTTTTTAGCTCAATATATTGGTAGTATTGTGTTACAAAACCCTTGGCAAGTGCGTCCGAAACAATATCTAAATAGTTCATTTCCTGAACCCTTTGCGCATTGCTATTGCAAAAATAAGCTGCAAATTTTGCCACATGATTTGCAATCATATAAGCTACCAACTTTTCAGCCGCTGTAATTTCGAGCATTTCGACCAATTCGTAACTTTTATACTCCTGAACGCGCACTTTGTAGGCACTTTGACGAATTATATGTCGAAAAGCCAACGAATGTGCCGTTTCGATAGTTACATTATGTAACCCTTTGTCGGTAAATTTTTTAACAGCATCAATTTTTACCGATTTATTAAAAGCTAAATACAATATTTTACTTCCGGCAGGTCGAGTACGGGCATACTCAATAATGGTCGTAGTTTTACCCGAACCGGCCACTGCATTAATTTTAATGTCGCCGGTTGAGTTTAATATTTCGAGCTGCTCGGGGGTTAATTGCATGGGGGTATTTGTGAACAAGAATTACACTGTTTTATATTAAAAGGGTTGATAATCATCATCAAACATTTCCTCCTCTTCTTGACCATGATACACAATATCGATAATTTTCTCAATCTCTTCGGCATCAGGTATTCCTGTTCCGGCATAATATTCAGTAATTAGGAAATTGCCAAATACATTACAAGCAGCAATGGCAGGGTCGATAAATTGTAAAATGGAAATGGTAGTTGGCTGCAACAAACTAAATCCAACATAATGCGGTTTACAATCGAACCACTCAATGCATTCACAATTAAGCTCTTGTGCAGTATAAGTCATTTCCTTTTGAATAATATCATGTTGCCATGGCTCAAGCAATTTTCCTTCTTCGGGAAGCACCATAAAATAAATTCGCAACATATTATTTTTTTTGCCAACGCCAGTAAATACCCATTCTTCTTCATTGTCATAATCAACGTTGTCGCACACGCTGGCATGCAAAAACATTGTACATTCGCCATAAGCAAACTTAGCCCACTCCTCCAGACCAGCATCCGGATTTTCGGAATAAGCTTTCAGGATATTGTACGATTGTGTATCGCCCCTATGTGCTAAAATACCCAAAGCTTTTTTCTTTAGTTGAATATCGGCTTGCGGGTCGTTCAATTGCAGCCCGAGTTGTTCAATTTCTTTCTCCGTAAATGCCGACGAATCATCGTCGTGCGAGTTTTCGATATAATCGATGTGGGTGTTCATTATTATTTTTATGTTTTAAATTTATTTTAAAAAGAAAAATACTATATTTTCGCTAATATTTTTTTGCCAATCAACAACACTCCCTACCTCCACTTCTACTTGTATAACAGAACATTGCATTTTTTTGTTTAGCTTAGATTCTGAATCAAAATAAGTTCCACAAATATCAACACCATTTCCGGGATAGATTAATGCTGTTTTTTGTGCCTTAAAGTATTCGTGATACACATACATTTGGCGCAAATCTTCGGTAGATGGATTATAACCATTCAGGTTTTTCCATTTGGTATCGAGCACCACGGTAAAATCTCCTTTTCGAATAACAATATCAGGACGAATGCCGGTTCGATAGCCGTTTTCGGGCTGCCAGAAGTATTTTGAAATTTGAGCACTTACGATATAATCCGTACAGTGCCTTCTTAAACTCACAAAGATAAATTGTTCCCAAAGCTGATTCATATCAAACATTAACGCCAACACATTATTCCGTCCTTTGCTTACATCGGGATGATATTGCAGCAACAACAATTTGGCAATTTCAATGGCTTTACGGTAACCTTCGGTCTTTCGGTCGTAAACTAACTTTGTGAAGTGTTCTTCCGTAATTTTTGTAGCTGGCATTTCAGGGAAAAACAACAATAATGCTCCAATACGACTGTGCAAGGAGGCATTGGTATTGATTTGTTTGATAAACTTTATGGCAGTGTAAAGCAAAATATGCCATTGATGTTCAATATCGTAAGTGCTACGACGAACATAAAACCGCTCCTGATGACTCAAATTTTGTTGCAATTGTTTGCCGAAAACCAAACTGCCTTTTAGCGCATTGGAATTACCTTCCGTTTTACGATATTTTTTAATTAATCCGGTGTGAAGCAGGTACTCTACTTCGTTGATAAACATTTCGATATACAAATCGAGCACGGTATTGGGCTTGATTTTCAGATGACTGCTACTTGTAACTTTTACATCAAACGAACCAACAGCCCGCATCATATTTATCAGCATGTTGCGCCATTTTTTATCCGTCGATTCCGAATGTTCCGATTTGTCGGCTTTGGGCAAAACCTCAATTAGCAAATTCCCGACCTGAATAACACCCACAAATTCGTTAAACTGTATGCCATTGTGCGTAAGGCTAAAATACGGCACGCCCTTTTCTCCGTAAAACTTTTGAAGCGCACGGAGTTTGGGTTCGTCGAAAATAACCTGCTTTGTTATACCTGTAGTGAGGGTTTCACTCTGAGTGAAGCCCTCACTTATTATCGGAGTGAAACCCTCACTTAAAAAGCATTGCCCGAGTTTTATGCGCTCGTGCTCAAAAACGGTTATATGATGCCTGTACGTATTCAAATCAATTAGTTTAAAAGACTTTTAATAGCTGTCTGCATATCAAATTCTTCTGATTCAACATCAATAATATTATAAATCAACCTTTCAGCCAAATCGGATGCATCGTACGAATCGTCGAAATTTGCAAACAACTTTCTACTATCCATGCTTTTTTCAACCTTTACGAATCCACTTCCGAGCACCAAGCCAATTTTGCCATAATCGCCAAAGAAATACTCCTGAAGCAATGGAATTATTTTGTTTTTAAATGCCGATTTTAAATCGTCCTCTGTTTGTACCGACATAAAATAACTATGTCCTATTTGATGGTCTTTATCCAACAGTATTTCAATACGTTGATTAATGGTTTCTAACACTTTAGACAGACTAACGCCATTGATTTCATTCGTTATCAATTCCGGTTTTGGCATCATTTCCTCGAAACTAAACCTGCGACGCAAAGCAGCATCCAATGCTTCCACGCTGCGGTCGGCAGTATTCATTGTGCCAATAATATAAAGATTCGAAGGAACGCCGAATTTTTCTTTGCTGTAAGGTAATTCAACAATAATTTCATTTTCGCCTAATCGCTTATCATCTTCAATCAATGTTATTAATTCCCCGAAAATGGCGGCAATATTTCCTCGATTTATTTCATCGATAAATAAACCAAAGGCTGGCGCTTTGGAAAATTTTTCTTTCCGTTGCTCTTTTGTATAGTTGACTAATGCGTCTTTTAAACTCAGGAAACCTGCCAATTTAGCTGTATCATCGCAGCACTTATAAAACAGACCTTTTTCAATATGGTATTTTACCTCTTGTTCCGAACTATTTTCTGATAATAACGGCTTAATACCTTCAATAAAATCCTCATAACTCATTGACTGATGGAATGTTGTGAAACGCCAATTGTTTTCAGTTACTACAACATTTTTATAAGCCTGAATTTCAGCAGCTAAATCAACCAAATCACTTATCAACCCCTTTTCTGACTCCACAATATGCCAAACGGAATCTTCACGTTTGTTTAAAAATTGTGGTTCGAACCGTTTGGTGTAGGAAACCGACTTGGAATCAGATATTGCATGACTTTGAAGTGTTCCCCAAATAGTGGCCTGTGCATTTTTTGTATCCGAAACAGTCAACTTGTACTCAATGTATTTGTGCTTTTTTATCTCAGGCACAGTTGATTCGCCCTCAAGCAAAATCAAACCAATTATTTGCCACCAACTTAAATTTGTAATCCTCTCTTTTACAAACTCTTCCTTCGTTTGCTTTTTGTTCGATACAATAAAATGGTTGATGTATTTATTTTGTAATGTATATGTTTTCCCTGTTCCCGGAGGGCCATAGAGGATTTGGTTGAGAGGAGTTTTCTTTTTTGAAGGTTCATTTGTATTTTTCATAATTCCTAAAAGTCTTTCGTAATAATTTTGATAATCAGCGTGTTCGGATGGATAGTTTGTAATATCTGTGAGCGTTTTTAAAACTAATTGGTGGTCGGTTTTCCAATTTCCATACAACTGCCAATCCACCTTTCGGCATTTTTGAAAACTTGTTCGTTGCGTATCGTAAAAATAATCTGACTTCACAATCCCATAACCCAAAAGTTCGCTTCGTCCTTTTTTTACAATAACAACATCTCCAATATTAATACTGTTTTTAAATTCAAAATTTGCCGCAACATCATTTTTCTTTGAATCAGTGGTGTTTTCTGTTTCTTGAAGTTTAAGTTTTATTTCTTCTTTGGTTGAATAATTATTCAAATCGCCCAAATAGTCCCAGCCCAACCCCATAATACCTTGTTCGTAAAACTCTGTCCATAAGTTAGCATTTTCGCCAGGCGAATAGAGCCAATAACGTACAGATTCAGAATTATTTACAACATTAAGCAATGCATTATATTCATTTTTAGTTGCACTAAAGTTTGTACCCTGATTTCCGGTTTTCAAACCTTTTAAACTATCAATTTTCTTTACCTTATCTTTTAAAATCGGTCGGTTTACCAAATTATGCATTATTTCAATATCCACTTTAAGTGTACTTTTATCTTCCGCTTTCCACAAATGGTCGTCGGGCGAAACATTATTTTCGTGTGGCAGCGATGTCAATTCCGCAAGCGCATAGCAACCAGCTTTACTTCCGGTAATCCAAAGAATTACCTTATCGCCCACTTTCATTCTGTCTTTGTGTGCCGACACAGTCCAATCGGTAAGAATTTCATTTCGCAATGCCGTTTCAAAATCAAAAACAGTAGGATTTCCCTGAAAAATCCAATAATTTGTTTCTATGTTATTCATTACAAACATTTGATACAAAACATCTTGCGCCAAAAGTAATCTGGTTTTATCCTTGTAATAATCATCGCCAATAGTCAAACTGTCAATCAAACTTAGAAGTTCGGTATCCTCTACTAAATAATTGTCAACCAAATCATTAATTAACTCATAATAATGTACAAGTTTTTCTCCTGCATTTTTAGATTTAATGCCCAGAAATTTACAATACTCTTCGTAATATGAACTTTTGTAAAACGTGTATTTTTCGGGATTGTGAAAAGTAAGATAAGCAGATATGGTTCGCTCATCGTGATGTGGTGAGTTTTCGCCTTTCGAATCTTTGTATATGGCAGTGGTTTCTACCATAAAATTATTTATTCGAAGCTGTAAATCTTGATTTTCATCAAACAAATTACGCAAACAAGTACGGTATTTATCCGAATCATGTTTGGCTAATCGACTTGATGTGGCTCTTGCCAATTGAAAAACTAAATTATTTGGTGGGGGATATAGACTTTTAATTTCTGTTACAAAATCTTCTGCCTCAAAATTTGGTTTCCCTTTTAGCGATTTTATGAGTTCCCATTTATAAATTTCATACTGCAGTTTATTTTCGGAAACAATAGCTTTATATCTATCAATCAACAATTTAATTGAATTATCTGATTTATCTGTTATTTTAAAACCCATATTTTCCAAGTAATTATTTGTTTGGCTACCTCCTGTACGTTCCCAAATTTTCTCACCATTCAATTGTTCGTGGGCGTATCTCATTATTTCTTTTGGTGGATATTGCTTGCCATTTATCTCGACGAGCCATCTGGTTGAATCTATTAATTCAACACCCTCTGTTTCAATTTTAGTTATTGCACTTAGGATATGCTCTCTCGTTATTTTTCTTGGTTCAAATGCCATAAGTTTTAGTATTACAAATAATTATCTTAGTACTATGAATGTCCTTTTTAATCCCTACTCCACCATAAAAATATCCACATCAATTTTGTGCCAGTTTCCTTTTTTGGAAACAGATTTTATTCTGCAAAAAAAGGCTTTTCCGGCATCCATCAGTCTCGAAATTACTTCGTTTTGCTCCATTGGCACCCAGCCTAAGCGATTTTCATTCAGGTAAATACCAATAGCCAAGTCGTCGTATTCGTTTTTGGGGTGGCGAAGCATGCGCAATTTCGAATCGATAGTTAGTTCGGGCAAGAGTTCGTCCATGTTTTTACAAAAACTTGTACCTGCTACTGTTACGCACAACAAAAAAATCTCCCGCGTAAAAGGTGCAATGGCTTCTACACCACCTGTGCCAATAAAGGCGAGCATTTCGGGCGTTAATTTTACTATTCCGGTTTCCATGTTTGCATCAATTTTAAGTATTCCGATTTTGCTTTTAATTCCTTTTCTATCACATTTACCTGCACATCTATTTGCAATTGCTCATCTTCCACCCATTTTTCATCTTTTATTTTTTCGCGGTAAATAAAAGGAAATGTGCTGTTTAACTTTTCGATTTTCTGATTTAAATCGTCGATTACAGCTTTTATTTTTTCAACTTTAGCTTTTATATCCGGCACAAAATCCGGCACTTTCGCTTCCTCATTGGTCAGGTAAAGCAAAATTTCGTTGAGCGCTCGCAAATCGCCCAAATCGTAAGCCGCTTGCACTTTCAGAAATAACTCTGCCTCCTTAGGGGTTTGCGTGGGATTAATATCGGGGTGAAGTTTTTTGACTAACAGCTTGTAAATGGCTTTCAACTTTTTAGCCTCTTCGTCGCTAATAAAATCCGATTTCAGAAACTCTTTGGCGGCAGCAAGCTGTTGTGCGTCATTTTCAATTTTTTTGTAATAATCGCTGAAAATCTGAGTGATTTTTGTGTCTATTTTGTGCCAATCGGGCAATTCGTTGCGGTTAAAATAAGCCTGAGCCATTTGTATGCGCTGATTGAGCTGCGCCAAATCGCCTTTCAGCGTAAAAAGCCGAAACTGAAACTGCCCCAGCAGCGTAAGGTACAATGAAGTAAGCAGCGGTTCTTCGTATTGCAGCATATAATTTCGCTGTTCAAACAATTCGGCATATTCCTTTTTCAGGCTATCCATAAGTTTGAGCAACTCTTTTGTTTCGTTTGGCAAGTCAATCATTTATGTTTTTTTGATAAAAAATTCAACGTTTTACTTTAAAATATATCATCCCTCCACAATTTTAATCTCCTCTTCCGTCAACTCATACAATTCATAAACCATGCGGTCAATTTCCCTATCCGTGCCATCTATTTGGTTTTTAATTTCGAGGGCTTTGGTTTGTTCAATGCCGAAGTAGTCTTCCCATTCGGCTTCCTGAGCGAGTGTGAATTTAATCTTTTTCTTGCCAAGTTCGTTTACGAAATCCTTATAACTGAGCGTGTACCAATTTTGAAGCTTTACAGGCAGGTCTTCCAAATCGAACTTGCGCTGAAGCATACGTTGGAATTTTTGAGAAACGGTATTTAACTGTTTGTGCAAAGCAATCATTTTGTCAGCTTTTACAGCCAGTTCCTCTGTTGTGTTTGCAATTGGGATTTGTCCGAAATATTTCCATATTAACTGAACTCCATTTTGTATTTGGGTACAGTATTTTTTAATCAGCCACCAACCCATTTTAGAGTTTAATATTGCTAGCAATCCTTTGTCGTCCGATGGAATAATCCACATAGAATCATTACAGTACAGACCACTCTCATCATAAATAAAACAAGGCTTTACCTGAAATTTTTGATACATGATTTTGGGTTTTGTAAATGTTTCCCAATAAGCAAATGTATCCTGTGTTTCGAACCATTTATTATTTGTCTTTTTTCTACTTCCTTTATCACCTGTTTGTTGCAATCTTTCTTTCCCAAATCCGAGTAAGTGTTTCTTTATTGTAGGATATTTGTCAATATCAATATTCAATGCAGGAAAAGTTCCGATAATATAACCATTACTTTCACCTGTAGTCCATTTATTTATATCACGACCTCGTAAAACGGGTTTTATTATTTCAATAGCATTTGGGTCATCTCTTAGCAAATATTGTTTGGTAGTTTCATCTATCAAAAATGCTTCTGTAAGTCCGGTTTTCATTCCATAGAAAGCTTCACCTCCAATAAATTCGTAAAGTGTTTTAAATTTTTGTTGTAGTCGTTCGAATAATTTCTTTTCATTGCCTGAAGATATTACCCAAGTGTCACTTGTAAATTGATTGGTTTGAAACTCTTCAGCAGTGTTATTTACATTCAAATAGAAATCACTAATATTTATTTCATTTAAAACCGAAACAGAAAAAATATCTTTTGGTGTTGCTTTTCGCGATACAAAAATACAAGGATAAGTGGTTGCGCCTTCAAATATCTGAATGTCGCCAAAATCAATCAATTGATTTAATTCATATTGCAGGAAAAATTCCCGCAAGGGTTTTCCATATCCGGCTTGCATCCATTTGTTAGGCATAATAAAGGAGATAGTTCCATTTGGCTTCAAAAGACTAAAACCTCGTTCAACAAATAAGCAATATAAATCACCTCGTTTCTCAAACGTTCTGTAATTCAGTTTCGACATTTGCTCCGAAAGCTCTTTCATGGTTTCCAATCGCACATACGGCGGATTTCCAATCACCACATCAAATCCGCCTTTATATTCAGTTCGAAAGGCGATTTCGGGCGAAACCGTTCGGGGATAGAAATCGGGGATATCGGATACGGAGGTATTGACAAGGGGGCATGCCCCCTTGTTCGAGTTTCCGCTCGTACCGCCGATCGTGTTTCCGCTCGTACCGCCGACCGTGTCTCCGA
>Ga0247840_10001247_pt1 | contig 50748 bp, 31 predicted proteins | sample LaCruzMarch2015__FD_192404 | JGI IMG/M metagenome (GOLD analysis project Ga0247840, IMG submission 192404) | Freshwater microbial communities from meromictic Lake La Cruz, Castile-La Mancha, Spain - LaCruzMarch2015_17m | ecosystem: Environmental > Aquatic > Freshwater > Lake | place: Spain... | reverse complement strand
CGCTCATTTTTCAGGCGGCCGGCATAGCAAAAGGCCCGCCCGGCGCGACAATTAACGACATAGCAAACCCTGTCTGGATTTACCCCGCCTTCAAAACGGTCGCATTGTGGACGTTTTTAATCGCCTGCGCGGCGGGCGCTGTTTGTCTCCTCTGGTGGTTGAGCCGGCGTATTCATAAGGCCATTAAACTGCGGCGCATGTCTCCGCGGGAACGCGCGCTGTACGAACTTGGCGAACTTCTGGCGCAGGATCTGATAGCGAAACAGAAAATCAAGGAATTCTACCTGGAAATTACCATGATCGTCCGGCGGTATATTGAACGGGCCCATGCCATCAGGGCGCCTGAACAGACCACCGAGGAATTCCTGCTCGCCGTAACCCGCAATCCAGGCTTTACCCGCGAGGTCATTACGAAATTAAAGATTTTCTTGCAGACAGGCGACCTGGTCAAGTTTGCGGCTTACCGGCCCGAGCGGAAGATCATTGACCAGACCCTTGCCACGGCGCGTGACTACATTGACACGGATGAAAAGACCAAACAGGAGGCAATAGAACCCTGATATGTTCAGATTCGCCGATCCATATTATTTCTTTCTTTTGATTCCAGTTGCGGTGGCATTCTGGGCCGTTTATGCGCGGCGGATTACGCAAGCTGTCATTTTTGCACCAACCCGCCGATTGCCGCCCGCGCGCCAATCGTTGAGGAAATTACTGCGTTTTTTTCTTCCCGCGCTTTATCTGATCGGGCTGATCCTGACGATCACGGCGCTTGCCAGGCCGCAGACTGTTTTTTCAAAAACCTCCGTCAAAGCCAATGCGATTGCCATTCAAATGGTGGTCGATGTTTCCGGTTCAATGCAGGCGCTGGACTTCTCAAATTCCGATAAATCCATCACGCGGCTTGATATCGTCAAGGAAACTTTCGCCAGGTTTATTGAGCGGCGGATTGATGACCTGATCGGGTTGGTTACTTTTGGCGGGTATGCCACCTGCCGAGTCCCGCTGACGATTGATCACGGCGTCCTGCTTCACAGCTTGAAAGGGGTGGAAACACCGCGGCCGGCGCTTGACTCCCAAGGCAACGTGGCTAATCAGGAGGAACTGCTCACCGCCATAGGCGACGCCCTCGCCACCGCCTGCGCCCGGCTTGAAAAGATGGAGATAAAATCAAAGGTGATCGTCCTCCTGAGCGACGGCGAGTCCAATACCGGAATTATAAAGCCGGATGACGCCATTAAAGCCGCCAAGGCCCTGGGTGTCAAAGTCTATACCATCGGCGTGGGCTCCAACGGCCGGGCGCCGTTTCTGGTGCAGGATGTTTTCGGCCGCAAGGCAATTCAGTATGCCGAAGTCCGCATTGATGAAAACCTTTTGCGCCGGATTGCCGAAACAACAAAAGGCCAGTATTTCAACGTCCGTGATCCGAAAGGACTGGCCAAGGCCTTGACCGAAATAGACAAGCTTGAGAAAACGGCCGTTAACCGGGAAATTTATAACCAGTATAACGAGTGGTATCTGCATTTCCTCGCTCCCGGTCTTGTTTTGCTGATTATGGCGGTTTCGTTGAACATGCTTTCTTTTAAGGAAATTGTTTAGCCGTTTACGGCTTGAAATTGCAATTAAAAACTATGCATCTACAATTCGCACATGGTTGGGTTTTGTTTCTTGTCTGGGCTGTGCTGGCTCTTGCCGCCGTCTGGCTGTTGCTATACCGCCAAAAACAGAAGTCTCTCCTGGCATTCCTGGCTGAACCGATGTTTTCAAAACTTGCCCCTTCCGGCAAACCATTCCGCTTCTACTGGCAGATCTCTTTCGTTTCGGCCGGTTTGCTTTTGCTTTTGATCGCGGCCGCGCGCCCGCAGTGGGGCATGGAAGAACGAACCGTGTTTCAGCGCGGCCGGGATTTAATTATTACGCTTGACGTTTCGCGCTCCATGCTCGCACGCGACGTCCACCCCAGCCGCCTGCAAAGGGCAAAAGCCGATATCCAGGACCTCCTGCGCGAGCTGCGCGGCGACCGTGTGGCCTTGTTAACTTTCCGCGGGCGCGCCGTTCAATTGTGCCCACTCACAACCGACTATGCCTACCTTGAACAGATTCTGGACGATGTAACCGTTGAGTCGGCCCCCCGCGGTGAAACAAACATCGGAGATGCGATTGAAAAGGCGCTCGCCGCCTTTGAAATTGACGAAGGGGCGCACCGTGCCATGATTCTGATCTCGGATGGCGAGGACCTTGCGGGCCGGGCAAAATCAGCGGCTGAAAGAGCCAAAGCAAAAGGCGTTGTTATTTTTACCGTCGGACTTGGCGATCCCAAGGGCGCAACAATCCCCGGCACCGCCAAGTCGGATCCTGTCATGACTTACCAGGGCAAAGAAGTGATCAGCAAGCTCCAGCATGAAACCCTCAAGGAAATAGCCGACATAACCGGTGGAGCGTATGTGCCGGTCGGCGTGGCCAATGTGAAACTCGGGAAACTCTACAGCGAGCATCTGAGCAAGATCACCGCGCGCGATATTGAGGAAAGCCTGCAAAGACGCGTAATTGAACGCTACCAGCTCTTTCTTTTCCCGGGCGCGCTGGCCCTGCTCGCCGGCGCGCTCCTGAGCCGTGGCCGCCTTGCCACGCGCAAAAAATCACCCTCCATATCCGGCACACCCATGAAAATAAATATTACTTCCACCAACGCCATAAAACTGCTTTTATGCCTTGTGTTTCCCGCGTTAATTTGTTGCGATCGCTTATCGGCCCAAACAAACAAGGGCCATGTGTCAACAAACTTTGCCGCAGTAACACCGGCGAATGCAGTTTCAAATATGCCGACGGACTCAACGAAAATAAATTCTTCGTTAGAAAAATTTCCGACCGGCAGAGAGGGGGCAAGCAAGGCCCAGGGGTTATATCGGCGCGGCGCTTACCGTCAGTCGGCTTCGGCCTATCTGCATGCCATGAGCACCGGCAATCGACGCCTGCAGAACGATTGTCTCTATAACGCCGGCTGTTCATTTTACCGCGCCGGGGATTATGCCAATGCATCGGAATCATTCAATCAGCTCGGCAACAAGGAAAACACCGACCAATCGAAAGTTTATTATAATCTTGGCTGTGCAACTTACCGCCTGGCGGAACAATCCGAAAAAATGGGCACCAATCGTCCGCCGGAATTGAAGCCGATGCTGCTGGAAAAAGCGGGCAATGCTTTCCAGCGCTCCTTGCGCGCAAATAATGACTCGCAAAATGCCGCCGCCAATCTGGCCGCCGTTACCAATATGCTTCCCAAGGCCAGGGAAGACGCAAAACTTCAAGCGCTTATGGCTAAATACGGCAGTCAACCGCCGTCACAGCTGGCCGATACGATGTTGGAAAATCAAAGAAATATTATCAAGGCCCTGCCCGAGGCGCTGACCAATGCGAGTCCAGCGCGCATTTCCCAATTTGAAGGCCTCGCCAAGCAACAGCGCGTCAATTCCGATTTGCTGATTCCGCTTAAAATGACCCTTTCCAGCGCCCTTGCGCAGCAGGGACAGGCCGGCCAACAACAAATCCCCCAGCTTGGACAGCATCTGGAAGCAATGCAAAATGCCATGAATGAAGCCTATGAGAACCTGCGCAATATAGACAACCTCTCGTCCCGGCCGGTCAAAACGGCGGAACAAGGCGTTTATAATCTCTGGAAAGGGTTGGCTTCCTTTGAAAAATTATTGCAGGAGGATATAAGGCGGCAGACGAATACCATTGTCATGACAACATCTGCTCTCGCCAAGACTGAAGCGGACTTGTCCCCCGTAGCCACTTCGGCGAAGGGGGAACAGAAGGAAGCCCATCTATTGACCGGGCTTTTCACAAATCGTTTCGTACAGGCTGTCCCGCCGGAAGGGACTGGCTCCAAGAAATTGCCCGGGCTTCCCTCCGCCCCCATGCCGGACGAAGAAACCAAAACGCAAACCACCAATGAAGCGCCTCAGATAAGCGCTGAAACCCGCACCAATATTCTGTTTCTTGCCGAACAGGCCGTAAAAACACAGACCAGGGCAGGCTCTTTTTTGGCGGCAACGAACCTTGAAGCTTCCCTGCCCGAACAGCGCCACAGTTATGATCTGCTTAAAGAAATTGAAAATTTGCTTCCAAAAGATAAAAATAAGCAGAATGACCAGCAGAAACAGCAGCAAGACCAGAAGCAAAATCCGGATCAAAAAGACCAAAAGCAGGATAATCAACAGCAACAGAATCAACCGCCCCAGAATGAGGAAAAACCACCCAAGCAGGAAGAAAAGCCGCAGCAATCCAAGGAACAACCCTCACAACCTAAGGAAAAAGAACAGAAAGACCAGAAGGAAATGACGCCGGAACAACTTCGCGCACTGCTTGAAAAAGCGCTTCAAAGGGAAAAAGACCACCGTGAAGAAAAAATGCGCGATGAATATGTTCCGCCATCCCCCGTTGAACGGGACTGGTGAGCAGGAAGAAATGCAGAATGTAGAATGAAGAATGAAATTCATAAAAATTACGCGAAGCGCATTAAAGTTTCTACATTTTGCATTCTTAATTCTACCTTAGTCATAATCTTTTTATGGTTATGCCTGTTGGACGGAATAACTCTTTTTGCCGAAGAACTGAACATCAAGGCAACCGCCAACCGGAACCAGATTTACATCGGCGAATCGTTTATTCTTGAAGTTACCGTTTCCGGCTCAAGCGGAACGGCCGAATTTGATTTTACCGGAATCAAGAACGCCAACGTCCGCCATCTCGGCGCCCGGAACATCAGCAACTTTCAAATCACCATCATTAACGGCAAAATGACCAGGGAGGGATTCAGCGGCTTTATCTCCAGTTATGAGATTACGCCGCTTGCCTCCGGTAAATTACGAGCCGGCCCGATCAAGGTTAAAATTGACGGCAAATTATTGACTGACACGGGCCCCGTTGTTTCGGTCACCGATATAGAAAAGCAGGACCGGGTGATTATTTCCGTGGCCACCAGCCGGGAAACGGCATTGATTGATGAACCGTTCACCGTAACGCTCAGCCTCAAAATTAAATGCATGCTGGGCGACGCCTCGGGATTTGAGCCCCTTTTCCCTGATAATCCCCCTGCCCTTGCCATCCCTTGGCTGGATGAGGAATTGAAGGGATTGGCGGGGGCTGATATTCGCCGGCTTTTGACCGGCTACCTGGCCCCTCATTGGAACCAACCCGGCATCACCATTAACAAATTCATTCTCTCGTCCGATCCTTTTGATATCAGCAGCATGTTTTCGCATGAACAGCGCAAGGCAAAGTTCGCTCTTCCCGGAAATAAGATTCAATTCAACGGCCAACCTTATTATGAATACACGCTTCAATTTGATTATGTTCCAAAAGACGAAGGCGTCTATGTTTTCGGCCCGGTTATCTTCAAGGGCGGAGTGCCGGAGCGGTTAGATGAATATGGCCGCGCCGTTGGCGTAAATATTTTTGCCGTTGGCCCGGCCGGCACGGTCAGAGTCATCCCGCCGCCGGATGAAGGCCGGCCCGAGTCCTACAGCGGGGCAATCGGCAGCAACCTGACCGTGAAAGCCGCGCTTGATACTGCCAGTTGCAACCTTGGCGATCCGCTAACCCTGACCCTGACGGTCGCCGGCCAAGTCAAGCTTGACAAAATGCTTCCACCCAAACTGAGCCTTCAAACTAATCTCCTTCAGAATTTCACCATCTACGACAATACCGTCCAATCCGTTAAGAAGGATTCCTACAATCAGTATCTGTACACCATTCGCCCAACGCAGGCCGGAAAATATGAAATTCCGCCGATTGAAATTGCTTATTATGACGTTGTCAGCAGAAGTTATAAAAAACTTTTTACCGCTCCCGTTCCGCTCATTGTGCGGCGCGGCGCTGAAGTGACTGAAGCACAGGTTATCGGCAGTACTAATCAGATTGCAGAAAAAAAGGAAGAAATTGATGTCCGGAAAATTGCCGCCGCGCCGATTCGGCTGGATAACAATGGCGCTTTGCCGGTAAGTCTGCTGGGCGATTCCCGGATTTTGCTGGCGGCCGGCGCCGGACCGGCTCTTTATTTTGCGATTGTGCTTTTGGCATTCATCGGCCGGTCAGGCCGGAAAATAAAGCGCGCCCGGCACATTTATTCGGCAAAAGACCGGGCCAACCGACGCTTGAAAACTGCCGAAAAAATCGGGCGAAAAGATTTGCGGTCGGCCGCCGCCCTGATCTGCGAGACGGCGCGCATATATCTCGGTGAACGATTTTACCGCGGAACAGAAGCAATTACGCCGGCGGAAGCCGTTTCTTTCCTGGCAGAAAACGGCATCAGTAAAGAACTGGCGGAAAAATTCGGCGCCATTTACGAAAAACATTTCAACGCCGGTTTTGCCCATGCGCATCTTCATGGCAGTTTGCCGGATGACTGCCGCGCGTTGAAAGAGCTGATTCAATGCATTGAGAAGGAACTTGGGCGGAAAGGCCGGCCAAAGGGAACATACAAACTCCGGTGTTTGCCGGTCATCATTTTCATTTTCTGCACCTTAACCGGCGGAAACGCCATCGGCCTCGACAATTCCGAACGCCTTTTTATCTGGAACGAAGCGAATGCCGTCATGCAGAACGCAAAAAAGCCGCCGGATTATTTGCGCGCGGCCTTGGTATACCAGCGCCTGATTGACGACGGTGTCCGCAACGGCCAGCTTTTTTACAATATCGGGACGGCTTTGCTCCTGGCCGAAAGATATGAACTCTCGGCCGATGCCTTTGAGCGCGCGGAGCGTTACCTTGGCCGTCAGGCGGATATTGACCAGAACCTGAAAATTGCCTTCGCAAAAAACACAAAAAGCAGCACGGCTATTCTTCCCTGGTACCGGCTGGCCGCCTTCTGGCACTTTTACCTCTCATGTCCGCAGAGGACTTTTATCGCCTCCGGCGCCTTTCTTGTCTTCTGGCTTGCGCTGGCCATGAAGTATGCGCTCTCGCCTCGGCGAAGCCTATGGCGTAGCCCGGGTCGCTTCACTACAGGGCTGGCTTTGCTGCGGCTGGGAGTTAAACGGATGACAAATGCCCTTGCGTTGGGCAGTCTCATTGTGTTTGTTATTTTTGCATCCTCGGCGGCGGCTTCATGGCAGATGGAAAACTCGGAAAAAAGATATAATTTAAATATTCAGCCGGCGCCATCAACTACGAACAGCACATTTAATACCGCCACAGTCGCCCAATGACTGAATATTTGTCAGCGTGTTACGCGCACTATGATTCCAAAGCGGGACAACACCGCCCCCGCAATGACAAGCGCGGCGCCGGCCAGCAGATGCCATCCGACCGGTTCATTGAAATACCATCCCGCAAAAAGCGTTGATAAAAGGGGCAACAGATAAGAAACGACCCCCAGAAAGACGAGCCGTCCTTTTTGCATGGCCAGGTCCCATAAAAGATAACTGAGCGTTATTACAAAGACCGTGTAGAAAAACAACGGGAAAATAACCGAAACCGACCACGTTGATTTTGCACCGACAACTGCTTGTAAAATTAAAAACAAAATGCCGGTCGCCAACTGAAAAAGAGCCACGCCGCTGGCGCCGCTTGAAGGCGCATATTTACGCGCGCCATTTGAATAAACCGCCCAGCATACCGCCGAGCCTGCCATAAGAGCAAATGCTATCGCATCCCGTTTTATCGCATTCAGGAACAAGCCGATTGATATCGTTCCCGCCATGCAAATCATTATGCCAACGAACGCGATTATCAAACCCGGGAGCAGAAAATACCAGCGGGCCCGATATTTTAAGAAATAAACCGAACCGAGCACTATTAATCCCGGCCATAAATAGTTGACAACACCCAGTTGCAAGGCCACCTGGCGATCCTTGGCAAAAGCCATCGCCGGGACATAGCCGATGGTGTAACAGATAAAAAAGACACCGCAAAAAACAAGATAAGGCCATGATGGCGGCGACAATATGCGAATTTTACGGTACCGCCAAAACTCAACACATAATGAAATGAGTCCGCCGCCGCCGAAACTGACTGCCACCAAGGTAATGGGGCCAAGCGCCTCGCTGAGCGTCCGCGTGAACGCGACGCTCGTCGCCCAAAAACCAAGTGCAACCAGTCCTAAAAACGTGGGGTTAAAGAAACGCATTCAATTTGGATCTCCAAAGCCGGCTATAATGAACGCTTACGCGCAAATGCGCAATACGTGAGATAAATGCGCGTGATATTTATTGCCGTTCAGGCTACCCGGATGACAAAAGCCAGCCGAGCAAAAAATGATAAATCGGGAAGACAATGTGATCCAGAACGCCCAGATACAGCAAAACAAAAATCAGGATAAAGCCGAATGACTCCAGCCGAAGATAAGCACTCACCAGGTCATCGGGCAAGAGCCCCATGACTATCCTGGATCCATCCAGCGGCGGAATAGGAATGAGATTGAATATGCCCAGGATCAGATTGGTGGCGCAAAAGTATAACAGGAAAAGAGCCAAAGGCTGAAATGCCTGCCCGACAAGGCGGAAAAGGACCGCGCTGACCAGGGCGGCCAGAAAATTAATGAGCGGCCCGGCCGCCCCCACAATCATAATCCCGCGCCGCGGATCACGGAAATAACCGGGATTGAAGGGAACCGGTTTGGCCCAGCCGAGCAGGACAGGACTGCCGCTAAAGACCAGCACCAGCGGAAGAATAACCGAACCGAAAAGGTCAAGATGCGCGATGGGATTCAGGGTCAGCCGGTGCGCCCGTTTTGCGGTCGGATCGCCCAGCAGATAGGCCGCGTAACCATGCGCAACCTCATGGATGACAACGGCAAAAATAAGCGCAATAATTTTGACAATTAAATCCATTGGATTATTATTCGCCTGCAGTTTAGAAGATTATCGGGTTTTGCGCAATGATTTATCGCCGGAACCTGACTGGAAGACGCTATGAATAATTTTAGGCGTACGGGCGGTTTTATCCTCATACAGATTATTCTGCTGGCCGCAGGATTGGCGGCCGACTCGGCGCAGGTAATCAAAGTCGGCATAACGTCTTCGCCGCCTTTTGCCATGAAAAACGCAAAAGGCGAATGGGAAGGAATCAGCGTTGATCTTTGGAAAGCCGTGGCAGCAAAACTGGGCATAAGCTGTGAATATCAGGAATGCGATTACGCCAAAATCGCCGGAATGCTCGCCAAAGGAACACTGGATGCAGGTGTTGGACAAATCTCGTCATTGGAATTGAACGACCCCGGGATTGATTTCACACACGCGTTTTATTTCTCCGGTTTTGCCCTCGCCACCCAGAAAATGACGGAAAGACAGCATTGGCTGTCAGTTTTGCGCATGTTGCGCGAAAACAATTTTATCCTCCTGGTTTTTCTCATTCTCCTCACCCTGGCGTTGTCCGGCGTCTCAATCTGGCTCCTGGAACACAGGCGTAATCCGGAGCATTTCTCGAAAAACCCGTTTCACGGAATAGGCTCGGGGCTTTGGTGGTCGGCCACAACGATTACCACGGTCGGTTACGGTGACAAGGCGCCGGTCACTTTTTTCGGGAGACTACTGGCCTTTTTCTGGATGCTGACCGGCATTACTCTGGTCTCCGTCTTTACGGCCACCATCACCTCCATGTGCACCGTCAGCCGCTTGAGCAATTTGTATGAGCGCCCCGAGGACCTGCAATATAAACGGATTGGCGCCGTTGCCGGATCGCAGGCGGAAGTATTTCTACAAAAATCAGGCTTTGATTACCTGAAAGCGTCAACGACTCCTGGTGCTTTAAAGCTCCTTTCCGAAGGCCGGGTGAATATAGTTATTGATGATCAGTCCGTATTGAAATATTATTGCCAGCAGGGAAAAATGACCGGAATTACCATTTTACCCCATCTCCTGACTCTGAAAGGTTATTCTTTTGGCCTGGCAAAAAACAGTCCCCTGCGCGACCAGATTAATCAGGCGATCGGCGAATATGTTTTGCTTCCTGACTGGCAGAATATTTTATTCAGGTATCTCGGCAGGTAATGGGTCGTTGTGCCCGCCTGCCCGTTAATCAATTAATTAATCCTTGATTCATATTAAGGATTACGGTTCTATTAAATGATTTTTATGCAGATGTTTGAAGGCAGGGCGGTAAACGTAAGACAGGGTCGTCTCCAAAGATTGGAAGGACTGATCCCGTCAGAATGAGGCATTATGAACATTGTTTGTGGTCGTTATATCATATTGATGGTTGGGATCGGGCTCGTTGGAATGACCGCGCGTGCCGCGGATCCGGTTCAACCGGCACAACCGGCATCCGGAGTGGCTGAGGCCGCCAAGTTGCCGGCAGAAGTTAATAAGCAGTCGGGAGCCACGGCCGCAACCGAGACCGCAAAGCCGGCGGTGGAAATTAACAAACAATCGGGATCTGTCGTGCCGACGCTGACGGTCAACCAACCCAGTGGAAAACCGATCTTCACCCTGAAACCCTATGGGTATGTTAAGCTGGACGCTTCTTACGACACGACCCGAGTTCAGAACGGTGATTATGCCTACTATGTATTGCCCAAAATAAACGGGGAGCGGGATAATGAGTTCAACATGACGGCCCGCGAAACCCGTCTTGGTTTGGAACTCATGGGACCGGATACGGAAGACTGGAAAACCTCCGGCAAGATTGAAGTGGATTTTTATGGACAGGCCGGTACGGCCAACTCGCCCAACCTGCGCATGCGTCTGGGCTACCTGGATTTGGCCCACAGTTGCAGTCTTTCGGTGCGGGCTGGTCAGGACTGGGAAACCTTTATAACGGTTCTTCCGCGCATGTTGAACATCACCATTTTGGCTGATGCGGGCGCGCTTGGCATCCGGCGACCCCAGTTACGTTTATCGCAGGAAGTGCCGTTGAGTTCCACCACCAAGTTTACCGCCAAGATAGCGGCGGCCCGGCCAATCGGCGAAGACCTTGACGGCGGCGGGCAGGATGACGGCGCCGACTCCGGCGTGCCGCACTTCCAGTACAACGCTCTCCTTGAAACCCCGTTGATGACCACCAAGGCATCCAAGTTCAGTTTTTCCGGTGTCATCGGCCGTGACACGCTGGACACCACCGTCAGCAACAAGGTCGTAGCTACCGACGAGAATAATTACAACACTTGGGCCGTGATCGGCAGCGCGTTACTGCCGGTGCTCCAGAAGGTGGCGCTGCAGGGCACGCTGTGGACGGGCGCCAACCTTGACACCTATTATGGCGGTATCGGCCAGGGCGTCAACACAATCAAACAAACCGCCATCGGCGCTAAAGGCTTCTGGGTCCAGATCATGACGGATCCGACAGAGAAGCTGAATTGGAACCTGGGCTACGGCCTGGACGACCCAAACGACGATGACCTGAGCAAGGGCAACCGTGCCCGGAATAACATGATTTTCACAAGTCTGTATTACAAGCTGACGACGGCAGTTACCGTGGCCATTGAGTATTCAAACATAACCACTGCTTATTTCCAGGGCGACGACGCAACCGACAACCGTTTCCAAGGCTCCATGATCTACAAGTTTTAAGCCCGAAATATCGTGGCCGTCTTTTCAGGTAGTTTTGCAACCGACTCTTCATTCTGTATTTTTGCATGGCTGGCGCCGGTCACGGACTTGCCGGGCGGGAATGCCGACCGAGACGGCGTAATCGGAAACATCCTTGGTAACAACCGCGCCGGCGCCGACAATCGCATTGCCGCCCACGGTGATGCCGTCCAGCACAATAACCCCTGCCCCGAACCAGCAGTTGGCGCCGACTGTTATTCCATGCGAACGGGAACCCTGATCGGTTAAAGCGGCCTCGGCATCGTCCACGGCATGGTCGCCGCCTACAAAATAACAATAAGCGGCCACGAGCGTATCATTGCCGATTTCAACCCGACTGCCCGAAAATACCTCCGAATTAAAGCCGATATTGACGCGATCTTGAAGAATAATGTCGCCATTCTTGCAACTTAATATTGAATTGCGCCCGATAAAAACGCCGGAGCCGATGACAATGCCTTTGTTGTCCCTGCCCTTGGCGTCCAGGAGGCAATTATCGTCAATGATTACATTGTCGCCGATTTTTATTTTATGCGGATGCCGTAAAACAACGTTCGTTCCGAAATTAACGTTTTTGCCGCAGGCGCCCAGCAGGGAGGGATAAAACAGCGAGCGCAAAAAAAGGCCAAGCGCGCCGGGAACAATTGAGCAGAAAAGCATGACCAGTTCGTATTTAATCAGCGGCCATAAACCTGATTGGCCGATGATTAAATCCTGGTAGCCGGAAAGCTTTGACTTGCCGGTTTTGTCCATCTCATGTTGAATGCGCACGCTTTCTGTTTTCATGTTGATATACTAGCTTGGAACATATTCCCGGTCAATTTCTTATTTCCCCTCTGTCAGAATCATATTTTTGCCGCACAGAGGAGCATGACGACAGCTTATATATAAAGGGCTTTTTGGCCGGTGAATTACACGCCACAATTTTTTTCAAAGATTTTTCTGTCATAAGCGTTTCAGGCCTTTCTATAAAAACCTCCATCGCCCTTGTGTCCAAGGACGTCCATAATTTCATTAATAAACAGCCTGGTCGTGTGGTCGGGGGCATTGCTGTGAGTGTCCATGCGGTTCTTTGCAAGTCCGATGGCCATTCCCAGCGGACGGTTCGCCATCCCTTCTGAACCTCCAGCTCCACCATGGCCAAAGAATGCCCCCATGTCTGAGGCGGGGCCTTTAAGGCAGTAGCCTAACCCGAAGCCGTGTCCGAAGCAAGGCGGAGTAGTCCCCTCCTCTGTCACGCGCATCGTTGCAATTTCAAGGCGTTTCGCTGGAATAAGCCTTACGCCATCGACTTCGCCAAGCAGGGCCGCATAGTGCTTCGCAATGGCTCTGGCCGACATTATCCCATTGACGGCCGGCATGCAGCAATGTCTGACCTTCGGCAGGTTCACAAAGTCCATCAGAGGCAAAGTCAGTTCGGGAATCGTCCCGGGGGGCGGAGGAACATAGGTGATAGGGGCCGTGGTGCATTGCTCCTTCTGGGTGGGTTGGGCTTCAAAGGGGGAGAAACGCTTGTCGGCAACTTCGGTGATTCCGAAGAACATGGCATCCTCTATTCCAAGCGGACTCGTCACTTCCTCAAGCAGCAACCTTTTGAGGGGGCGCCCGGCGGCTTTCTGGGCAAGGCCGCCTATGATCCAGCCGAAGGTGCGGGAATGGTATTGCATCGTTGAGCCCGGCTTCCATTGCGGAGCCAGTTCGGCGACCCTCGCACAGGCGGAGTCGAAATCGCAGATTTCATCCAAGGAACGGAACTCTGGAACTTGCGGCAGCCCAGCCTGGTGCGCCAAAGCCTGCCTTACCGTTATTATGTCTTTGCCGTTGACGCGAAACTCCGGCCAGTATTCGGCTATGGGCTTGTTGTAATCTATAATTCCGCGCTCGGCAAGAATGTGGACTATCGTGGACACTATGCCTTTGCCTGTCGAGCAGACGGGGAACAAAGTGTCGGGACCGACTTTACGGCTTGAGTTCGACGACACCCTTCCGACGCATACGTCAACGACCAGTTCGCCATCCAGATAGACTGCGGCCTGGACTCCAAGCTCATAGCCTTTGTCCACGAGTCCACCCAAAAGACGTTCAATCCTGCCTTGCAGTTTAACAGCATTCTTTGTTTTCTTTACCTTCATTTCAATCTCACTCCTTATCGTTATCGGATACTAAACAAAAGGAAAACAGCTTCCCTAATCCTTGTCGGTGCGAGGTAATAGACCTTCTTTTTCTGTGCCCTAATATAATTCCCCGCCCGTCCCCCTGTCAAGGGCCCGATCCGTTTTGCACACATCAGAATGAGCCCCGCCAAACAGCGGAGGGATAGCGAAATATGTGTCTTTTTCAATGAAATTCCCCGCCGCAACCCGCCCGCAACACTGCGTGTAGCGCTGTGGGCAGGTAGCGTTGCAGGCGGGCAGGCTGGCGGCGAATAATTGTCGTTGACCACTCAGCCTTGTTGTAGCACCATGTCCGCCATGAAAGCGCTTCTTCAGGGCGGTCTCAACGGGCGTACGCCCATGCCGCCCGGAAAGCGATTTCCGTGTTGATTTAGACCGTAAAATGCTGCGTGATGCGGCTGTCTTGAATTTCGCGCAAATAATGATATACAATGTTTTTTTAGATCACGGTATTTGTTTTCTCATTCATGAAAACGGACTCAAACGACAACGATGAAAATGACGGGCAATCCGCTTTTCAAACCCGGCATTACTCGGCCGGGGAGATCGTCCGCTATATGTGGCCGTTGTTGCGTCCCTTCCGCGGAAGAATGCTCATCGCGGCAAGCCTGATTTCGCTGGTGGGCTTGGCGGTGGCCATCGTGCCGCTTTATCCCAAATATATCATTGACATGGTTATTCCCCAGCGAAGCCTCAAGCTGGCCTTTATTGCCAGCGGTATTTTCCTGGCTTTCCAACTCATGCGCATGTTGATGTGGTATATCGGCATGTGCCAAATCAGCTGGATAAATGAATCCATGCTGTTTGCCCTTCGCCTCAAGGGGTTTCAGCATCTCCAGAACCTTTGCCTGCGTTTCCACAGCCGGTATTCATCCGGGTTTTTATATGAACAAGTCTTTGGGCGCTCAATCAACGGCTTGGGTATTTTCTTTGTCAGCGTCTTTAATCAACTGGTCGTGTATGTCGCGGGCCTGGTGTTCAGCCTGGCCTTCTGCTTTTACATGAACCCGGCCATGACCGGCCTGATCCTGTGCGGCGCCGTCGCTTATATGGCCGCGGCCCACAAGCTTTCCCCTACCATTCACGCCAAGACCAAAGAGACCATCAACCGCGCGAATGAGATCGCCCAGTATATCATGGACAAACTGCGCGGCACCAAAACCATCCAGGCGTTCGCCATGCAAGAGCACGTCACCGACGCCTTCCACGAACATATCTGGCGCTTGCAGAAGACGTGCTATGAATCCAACCTTCAGACCCTGAAACTCGGTTTTTTGACCGAGGGGATCGGGTACGCGCTCAATGTGATTATCATGATCTCGGGCGCGATCGCGATCTTTGGATATAACATGAAAATCGGAACCCTGGTGGCTTTCCTCAGCTATGAAGGCATGTTTATCGGCCTGTTGTCGGCCTGTGCCAACATGTATGGTCAGTTTAGCGCGGCGCGGGCCGGCTTTGATCAGTTGTTCACAGTCCTGGATACCCAGAGCACGATCGTGAGCCGACCCGGCGCCATCATGCCCGCCGAGCCCATCATCGGAAACATTGAATTCCGGAACGTGACATTCAGTTACAGTTCAAAACCGGTTCTCAGCAATGTCGGATTTCTGATTCCGCCGGGCCAGACGGTGGCCCTCGTGGGACGCAGCGGCGCCGGCAAAACCACGATTGCCAATCTTCTGCTGCGGTTCTTTGATCCCGATGCGGGCGCCATTTTGCTGGACGGCCGGGATATTCGCGACCTGCCGCTGCGCGAATACCGCTCGCTCTACGGCATTGTGCTCCAGGATCCTTTCCTATTTGACGACACCATCGTCAATAATCTGCGTTGCGCAAGGCATGATGCTTCCGAGGCCGAAATCACGGAAGCCCTCGCCAAGGCCTGCGCCCTTGATTTCGTGCGCGAATTTCCCGACGGCCTCAATCACAGGGTTGGCGAAGGAGGGGCTCAGCTTTCCGGCGGACAGCGCCAGCGCATCGCAATTGCCCGGTGCATGCTGCTGAAGTCGCGCTTCGTGATTCTCGACGAATCAACCTCGGCCCTGGACAATGAAACGGAACGTTCCATCCAACATTCAATTGAAGCGCTCTTTGAGGGCCGCACGGTATTTGTCATTGCGCACCGGCTCAGCACCATTCGCAAAGCCGACCGCATCCTGGTGTTCGACGCCGGCCGGCTGGTGGAGGACGGCAGCTTTGACGACCTCATGGCCGCCGGGAAAATGTTCCACCGTTTTTACAGTATCGCGACGTCTTCAAGTTCCAAGTCCCTCAAGATCGAAGAAGCCGGCTTTGCTTGATCCCCTTGCGGCTTCGCCGGTTCCTGTCCGCCCCTTTCATTTGCGCAAGTGGAAATTGGGGTCAGCTCCGCGATTCGTCACGTGAATCATGATGTGAAAGCAAATAGCCGCTTGCGCCGTGTTATATAATAAGGCAATGCGTTATTTACAGAATAACGAGATCTGAGCCCAATCTCGATGATGGTAAAAGACGGAGAAAAGGAACAGACGACACTGTTTGTTTATGGTCGGGAACGATGAGTGGCTGCCATCTGCCGCTGGTCGTCCTGAGCCATGGGGAACATCCGGCCAAGGATTGTGGGTGTGAAAATTTTACTTTTCATGCCTGGCCGGCTTGCTATGCTCACGACGTGTTGTTTTAAAAATTTAACAGGAGAGACGATGCAGAATATTCCCGTTTTGACCGTGAGCGAGCGCACACTGGCAGAAGCTTATGAGAAAGCGTTGATCGCGCTTCATGATCACGGGATCCGTTTCCGGACCCAGTACGACAAACCGGGCGATCCGCTCAGCCTGGATTGCACCATGAACATCACGGTGCTGGAGCCGTTGGCCGATCCGATGATTCACAAGGCGTTTCCCGGCGGTATCGAGGATTTGCGGGAATACGTGCTGGAAGTCCAGGGCATCAAGGATCACTGGGTTAAGAACATGAACGATCCCAAGGACACGCGCTGGGAATACACGTACCATGGACGCCTCAAGGCGTACGGCCAGTGGCGCGAAATTCACGATGGACGCTCGGCGCCGGCCGGCCCTTTTGTCGTGGACCAGGTCGAAGGGGTGATCCGGAAACTCGTGGAACAGCCGTTCACCCGCCAGGCCCAGATGATTACCTGGATGCCGAATATAGACCTGGAATGTTATGACCCTCCCTGCCTGCAGTCCCTCTGGTATCGCCTCGTAGAGGACGAAGAGGGGGTCCGCTGGTTGAACTGCAATATTCGTTTCCGGAGCAATGACGCGTGGGGCGCCACGTTCATGAATATGTTTGGCTTCATCCACTTCAACAAGGAAGTGATTGCCGCCGAGGTGGAACGCCGCTCCAAGCGCAAAGTCCGGCTGGGGCGCCTGAACTGGCATGTGGATTCGTTCCATATCTACGGCAAGGATATTGAAAGCGCGACCCAGCGGTTGTTTAATCGGCTCCCCACGACAGTATTTGAAGACCGGATTTTTAATTTCCACGACCCTGATATCCAGGAAATGTATCAGCAGGCCGAGGCAATGATCCTGGAGAAAATCAGGCTTGAGGATGCCAAGGGCCGAGATGGTTAATGCCCTGATTATTTTTGGAGCGCCAATATGGATGCCGATAAAAAACAGTCTTATCTGAATTTGTTAAGAAAACTCTCGATGTTATTATATAATGCAAAGCTATACGGTCTTGATCATCATGTGGTAAAGGCACAGTCACCAGAGGTCTTTTCTGAAATTGAGAAAATCACTTTAAAGAACAATTCCTTGATATTATCTGCACAGGGAAACCTGACATTCATAAACGATGAGGAGCTTGAAGTGCGGGATGGACTCTCGAAAAATCTCATAAGCGATCTTGCAAAGTTGAAAATCGGCTCACTTGATTTAGAGCCCGGCTTGACCTTGAACGAATTGGATACCTTGATGTTGCTATTAATCGGCTCGGCTAAATTAGCCGGCGTAGAGCAGGTAAAAGATTTTCTGGTTGAACATCATGCAAGGCATATCATCCCGGTTTTTGCCAGCTATAAAATGGTACAGGAGAATGAACAAATCGTAAAAGAAGGCGAGGTGGTGAACGTAGACCAGCTGTCTCCTGAAGCAGCTAAAAATTTTTCCTCTGACTTACGGCATGGTATTATAAAAGATAAAATCCTGGCGCATAATCCGCTTTTCCTTTGCGGAGTTTTTACTGACCTGACCCAGGCAATAAACACGCCCGAAGACTTGTTAAAGATCATCTGGATAATAGGCGAGTATCTTATTGATGAGATCTCAACTGCAACGGAAGTGGAGGTAAACCGCAAGGTGCTGGAACAGCTCAAGGACCATTTGCTTGCCCTATTGGAACAAAAAGAAAATAAGGAAGAATGGAAGGAAACAACCGAAAAGTCATTTGCGAAAATTATCGCTGCATTACAGCTGAAAAGGTTTCTCTTGCTGTATAAAAAGCACAAAAAACAAGTGGAAGATGTTTCTAAAAAAATTTATTCCCTGCTGCAGCATATACCAGAAGACAGCAAGCTTTATCAAAAAACAAAAGAAGAACTGAAGCAAATTGGAATTCCTGAACTAGATAAAAATATGTTTACCTGAACTTTTTATATTGCCGCGCGAAAATCACATGAGCCAGCGGGTTAATTATCCCGCCCCGTTACCCCTCACAGCCAGAACGGCAAAGCTCCGGGTGATTTTTTGTCAAGCTGGCCGGAGCTCATGAGAGCATCCAGCTGGCCAAGCAGTCGCCCTTTGTCTTTCGGAAAACGGGCTTCGAGTGGAACAATATTGGAGGAGTGATCGGCGCGGAATACCGTCTGTTTGAGTTCAAGCCCGGCAATCATTTCCCGGGTTTCCGCAACGGCTTCATGCTCGGTGAGCATTTGAAATCCGTTTGTAGCCAGGGGCGTGTTCGGCGTAACAATTAACCGCAAAGCCGATAGCAGGCGCGGTTGCATCCGGTTGAGCGCTTCGGCGGTGGCGCGCGCGTGTTGAAGCGAATGCTCTTTGCCCGCCAATCCAATCAGCACCATGACTGACATTCTCAAGCCCGCGGCCTGTGCGCGCTGGCCGGCCTGGATCATATCCCCGGCAGTTTCCCGTTTGTTGACTTCCTTGAGCGTCTGGTTGTCGCCGCTTTCCAACCCCATGTAGAGGGTGTGAAGCTTTAGTTCCTTCAGCCGGCGCAACTGGTCATCGGTCTTGGCGAGAATAGAGGCGCCATTGGCATACAAGCTGACGCGGGCGACGGCTCTGAATTGTTCGTTCAGCATCAAGAGTATTTTTTCCAATTCCTGGAAGTCGAGATGCATGACGTCGCCATCCGCGAGAAAAATACGCCGCGCGACGGGTTGCGTTTCTTCCCGTGACCATGCCCAAGACATGAAATGATTGGCTTTTCCGCCGACTTGTCCCGCCGAAGCGGCTCTCGCCTGGGCGTAGCGCTCCGGCGGAGCCTGGTCGCGTAGGGGGAAGCCCCGGCAAAGGCGTAAGATTTCCGCCTCAATCTTCCCCAACCCGGGAAACTTATACTTCACGCCTTTGTACATGCCGCAGAAGGTACAGCGGTTCCACGGGCAACCTTCGGCCACGCGGATGATGAGGCTGTCGGCTTCGCCGGGCGGCCGGAAAAGAATGTGTTCACCGTTCATGCTGTTCCAGACTTATTCGCATTCAAATGATGGTTCAATAGGGTACCATGGGAAGGAAGTCTCATTTTTTATCAATTCGCGCCTTAGCCTCTCTTTTTTTCATTTGTTACTATCATTTTCGTTGCCTTTCGTCAAAGCGCATGTCGCGTTAATTTATCCTTCAACTCAAAAATATGTCGTTGGATTTGTTGAAACGGCATGATATAAAGCAAATGTAACCGTACATTCAAGACAACCTTGATTTAAGACTTAACAAATATGTTTGAACACAAATCCCAGTGCTTATTGCCTCTGTGGCCATTCATCAAGCGGATGGCGTTGTTTTTCGTCATTGCGGGATCCCTGGTTGCCACGGCCCTGCTCATTGGCGTGGCGGGGTATCACTGGATTGCGGGATACACTTACATGGACGCCTTTTTTAACGCCTCGATGATCCTGACCACGATGGGGCCGGTTGGCGAGGTAAAGACCGACGCAGCCAAAGTGTTTGTGGCCTTTTATGCCCTGTTCAGCGGCCTGGTTTTCCTTACGGTGATGAGCGTGGTCCTGGCGCCGGTCGTTCACCGGTTCCTGCATACATTTCACGTGGAGAAGGAATAGATATGGCTGCCGGACGAGGGACCTCTGCCCGGGGAGGCCGAAAAGCAATTTCTTACCTGTGTCTTTTCTTTTTGCTGCTTGAATGCGGCGTCGTCCTGGCGCCGGTTTTAAAGACCGGGTACTTTTCCGATGACCTGGTGAACGCGATGGAAAATGCCAGGGCCCATTACATGGGCTGGAACGCTTTTCAATATTACCTCCGGCAGATTCATTCGCTAATATGGGATGGACATCGCCTGATGCTATTTGCCAGTCCCCTTGTCATCCCCTACCTTGTTCCAAACCTGATTCTTTATAAATCAATGGTTGTGGCCGGCGTCACGGGCAACATCATATTATTTGCTTATTGTCTCAACAGTGTTTTAAAGAGCCGCTATTTTGGTTTCTTCGTGGCAGGGATCATCCCGCTGTTGCTCCAATTCCGGCTTTATCATGATCCGATCCTGTCGTTTTATCTCTTTCTGCCGGGGATGGCTTTTTGGATGCTGCTTACGCTCTTTTTTTTAAATCGCTACCTGGCTACCCGGCAACGTTACAACCTGGTTATCAGTCTCGTTGCATTTAACCTTTTCCTGTATTCCTATGAAGTCAGCTATCTGTTCCCCGTGGTGATAGCAGGGGCGATCTGGTTGGCCAATCGCACGCTGACGGTTCGCCAGGCATGTCGCCTCATCATGCCATATGCCCTGTCCGCGCTGGTTGCCGTTGGCTTGGCTTTATTGGTTCGCGTTGCATTTGGCACGACATACGAAGGGACCCAATTCCGATTTACCCCATTCCTTATCTGCAAAACATTTACCTACCAGGTGTTTTCGGCATTCCCGTTGAGTTATCATCTTGGCCGGCACGGCGTGTTGTTCGGCCATACCGTGTCGGCCTGGGCCGGCAAGATAATACCAACAGATCTGTTGGCGCTCGGCGCATTGGTTTTTTTGTATCTGGCGGGAGCAGGATACAGGCGGTTGCGCGTCAAGCGGTTCATGGTCCTGGGTGGATTGCTGAGCGTCTTTCCGGCTGTCATGATAGCGATATCTAAAAAATACCAATATGAAATACCCTATCAGGGATTAGGGGTGGGATACATTGTTGTATATCTTCAGTACTTTGGGACGGCATTGTTGCTTGGCGCCGTTGTTGTCCTTATCAATCATATTCGGAAAAGATATTTGCGCTTTTTTCTCCATGGCGCCATGCTTGCCGGCCTGGCCGGGGCGCTCCTGCTGGTGCTTCAAGACAACCGCGTGGTGATTGCGAAAGCAAATGCCGCCTTGACGAGCCGCTGGGTCCATTTGGAAAACGCCTTGCAAAAAGGGGTGCTCTCGCCGGTGCCACTGGATGCATCGGTATTAATGAAAGATGATTATGGCCCTGCGCCGGACGGGTTCCGGACTGATTATGAATGCTGGGCGTATTCCTATCCGTGGCGGAGCAAATATTTTGTGTTTCAATATGCCGGGAAAAGGGTCAATACTTTTCAGGACATAAGGCCTTTTCTTGACGCGCAAAATGATTTCAAATATATTCTTCTCATGAGCAATTGTCCTTCAGCCGGACAACCGGGCGGCGCCTGCGCCAATCTGTACCGCGTCAACGGAATTCGCGAACAAACCAACGCGGTTGATTTCCAGGTGACCGGGCAAACAAGATGGAATTCCGGTGATAATCAGACCGAATGGATAACGGGTCAAACGACGATTACAATTGGCAGGCGCAACGATAAATAGGGAGGCATCATGTTCACGGTTAAAGACGAATTGCCTGATTTATTCCGGTTCATAAACGGTGACCGCGTTTGCTCGGTTGACGACTGGCGCCGTCGCCGGGAGGAATTACGCGCGCTTATCCTGGAGATAGAATACGGGCCGCTCCCGCCGTTGCCGGCGGCCGTGCGTGGAGAGTTGATCCACCGTCAACATCCGGATAAGCGTTTCCTGAATGCCTATCACTTCCAATATCGCATCACCGTGGAAGGCGGAACGGATCCTTTCTGGTTTATCCTGGATCTCCTGGTGCCGTTGATGGTGCGGCAGGAAGCTGGCAAGGAACCAATGGACCCCCTTGAGCCCATCGTTCACCGGGGATCAGGAAAGTGTCCGGCGTGGAGGATGTGTCCGGTTGTGGTGAGCGGCGATGGGTGCTGGAGTTATGTCACGGATGAGGTGATTAACGAAGTCCTGCGCCGCGGCTATATTCTGGCGCGCTTCAACCGCACGGAAATTGTGCCGGATAATTATGCCCGCCCGTACCCCAGGAATGTGGCGCTTTACCGGGTCTATCCGGACGTCGGCTTCAATGCGCTGGGCGCATGGGCCTGGGGCTACCATCGGGTCATTGATTTTATTTCAACGTTGAGCTATGTGGATGCCGCCCGGATCGCCATTGTCGGGCATTCGCGGGGCGGCAAGGCGGTTTTGCTGGCCGCGGCCACGGACGAGCGCATTGCGCTTGGCGCGCCGAACGACTCCGGGAGCGGCGGCGCCGGGTGCTTCCGCTGGCAGGGCGATGGGTGCGAGAAGATTGAGGACGGATTGCACGCGGTGCAGTATTGGTACAGTCCCCGTCTGAAGGAATATATCGGCCGGGAAAAGGAACTGCCGTTTGACCAGCATGCGCTCAAGGCGCTTGTCGCACCGCGCGCACTCCTGTCTACTGAGGCGCTGGGCGATACGTGGGCCAACCCGGCCGGCACGTATCAGACTTATCTGGCGGCGCGCGAAGTCTATCGTTTTCTTAATGCGGAGGAACGCATCGGTATATGGTACCGTGACGGCGGACATAGTCACGGCATTGTCGATTGGAAAGCGTTCCTTGATTTTGCCGATCTGCAGTTTCGCGGCATTGCGCCGGCCGGCCGCTTTGACGTGAATCCGTTCCCCGACATTCCGCCCGCGTTCTCCTGGTCAGCGCCGGCAAGGAAATAGGGATAGACACGGGATCAGCCCTTGAAATAACGATTTGGCAAAAACGAACGACCAACGGCTGGTGGTTCATTCCCTCAATCAATAGTCATTCTGAATGCACCCGGGTTTCACGGCACTGTCACCGATATTCCGGAATAGTAGGTTTTAAAACTGGCCGGAATCACGCTGGGCACTTGGATAAATCGTCCGTTCAAGGAATAAGCGCCCGGACAGACCTTGAATGAGGCTGGAAAACGATATTCGGTTCCATAAAAGAACCGTGTTGGCCCGCGGATTTCTACTTGAGGCCCCAGTTCATGGTTAACATATACGGCACCGTCGGTGGCGGCCATCGCTTGCGCCTTGGCCGCCTCGCGACGGCGTTGAAGGGCCAGTTCCTGCTCTTTCTGCTCCCGGCGTTTCTGTTCCGCCCAAAGCTGGTTCAACTCGTTTTTTTCCCCAGATGCAATCCGGCGAATGAATGCCAGGTCCTGTCCTGCCGTCACCATCACGCCATCTTCATCAATTTCTTCAACGAAAACCAACTGGCCGCCCATGAAAAAAAGATCCTCTTCCTGGATGTTCCACCACGTCCCGTTATCCAGCCTGACCAGCCAGGCCACGCGGCCGGGCCATGGCAAAGGTTGATTAAGCTCCAAAATAACTATGGCGTTCCCGGATCCGGCCAGCGTGACCCTTCCGGCCGGCTCATCCAGGTAGGCATTGAGCGAGGAATGATAGACACGATTGGTTTTTGATTCAAACGCTGCAATCCGGTAAGCACCCAAAGTGTCACCCGGCTTGGCAAAAAAGGTTTGGCCATTGCGGTGGTTAAACGACAAGACGGGATATCCGTTTGCGTCGTTCATCATGCCGGTGAACAGGTATTCAAAGCAGGCGGGCTTCGTTGTAAAGACGCGGACTGTTTCCATGGCGGTTTCGGCGCCGGCGGTCGCTAAAGCCCAAAGCAGCATGGCGACTGCGGCGGATACCGGACGCGGCCAACCCTGCCCCTGTTTTAATAAATCTGAATAAGTCTTCATAATCCATCAGTGAATCTCAAACCGGCGGTGGAAAATTGAAATAGCCAAAATTGATTTTCGGGAACTGACGGTGGATGTGCTGCATCAGGGGCGTTATCCCCATCGGTTTTTGGCATTTGGCAGGACAGGCCCTTCGACATTGCTCAGGGCAGGCCCGGTCAACCGTGTCCATGTACCAGTCCGGGTCAATGTTCAGGTTCCGCCACTGGATCATTTGCGGGGTGGTTTTTTCAAGCAGCCGGGAGAACGCCTTGTATTCGGCCGGGTCATCGGTCACGCCGGGGAACGTCAGGTAGTTGATGGAAATCCACACGCCGGCCTTGCGGGCGATGTGAAACGATTTCAGGACATCATCAAAGGAATAAGAACGGCAGCGGTAATACGCGGCATAGAGCGCCGGCCGGGCGCTGTTCAGCGAAATGCGGATGCTGTCAAGTCCCGCGGCGGCCAGCCGTTCCACAACCTCCGGCATGCTTCCGTTGGTATTGAGATGGATGGTGCCGCGTTTTGTCCTTTTGCGGATCGCGCGGATGGCCGCCTCTATCAGGCCGCCTTTGAGGAGCGGCTCGCCCTCGCAACCCTGCCCGAAGCTGATCATCGCGCGCGGCGCCTTGTTCAGGTGCGGGACCGCAATTTCAATTATTTCTTCCACGGTCGGGACAAAACCAATCCGTGCTTGCGGTGCCTGGATTGACGTGGAATTCTGTTTGGAAATGCATCCCTGGCACGAGGCGTTACAGCCGCCGGACACGGCGACCGGCGCTTCCCACCGTTGCAGGAAAAGATTGGCGGCGTTGGGACAACCGTATTCTTTCACGCAGGCAAGACCGTGATGGGCCACCAACCGGTTAGCGGGAAATTTCCGGATCCAGCGGCGGATTTCACGGTGAACCTTCTTCATGTCAAAGCGTGAAAGATCATGTTTGGGGTCGTGATCCACACGGAAGGCGGGGACATGAAATTTACCGCGGTGCCAGCATACGGCGCAGTAGCAGAAAAGCGGAAGCAGTGGCGCCGTCTTGTCCGTCTCAAAGGCGGCGAGCGAGAGGGTGACATAGCCGGGGGGCAGAAAGGCGGCGACGGCAACGTGATCATTATCCACCGGCGCGATGGTTCCTTTTGCGTTGAACCCGAGGGCGCGTCGCCCGGGAAGCAGGTAAAGCCGGCTTGATTCCGGCAGGGGAATGAGCCGGGCAGGGTCAATCGGGTGGATGGCGCGTCCGCTCCGGCCCGCGGCGGCCAGTTCCGGCCGATCGGTAATCCTTCCTTTGCTGTCGGCAATCACGGTTGCTGGAAAAGCGGTCATGGGATGAAAAGATAGAACAAAAACATTAAATATAAAACCCGATTCTTCGCTGTTGACCGCGCCGTTGGCGCGTGAGACTTGGTTTAATCTTTTCCGCAATCCCGGCTCAATGAACCATTGCGGACAAGGCAGCAAGCCGGCCGCTGGAAAAGGCCCATTGCAGGTTGAAGCCGCCACACGGTCCATCAACGTCCAGTATCTCGCCGGCAAAGAATAGCCCGCAGACAAGCTTGCTTTCCAGTGTCTTGGGATAGACTTCATCCAGGGCGATGCCCCCGCGGGTGACCATGGCTTTGGAAAATCCTTCGGTCCCCGAAATGGTCAGCGGCAGATTTTTTATCAGCATGATCAGCCGGCGGTTCTGCTCGCGCGATAATCGCGCGACTTTCGTGTCCGAGGAGACATCCGCGAGATCCAATACAACTCTTGCCAGCGCGGCGGGCATCATGGAACTCAGCATTGACAGAATTGTCTTTGCCCCGTGTTCCTCTTTCCAGCGCTCAATATCTTTCTGCCACGCTTCAGTTGTTCGCCCGGGAGAAAGATTGATCGTGACGGGGACGAACTCACGGGTCAGCAACGTCGCAGCAACCAGGCCGGAGATGTCAAGCGCCACCGGGCCGGAAATGCCATGGTGAGTGAACAGCAAGCTTCCGGGCTCGGCGCCGCGGTGATTTTTTTTGCCCGCCAGGTTGACAGAAACGCGCGGGAGCGTTACTCCGGCCAGGACTTTCGGCCAGGTTTCGCGTGTCACCAAGGGGGCCAGGGCGGGGCAGAGCGGCAGAATAGTATGACCTGTCATTCGTGCCAGGCTGAATCCGCTTTCCCCGCCTCCCAGTCCCGGGTAGCTGGCTCCGCCGGCCGCCAGTATGACGCGTGCGGCTGATTCGGGTGTGCGCGCCGTGATGAGGCCGGTCACCTTGCCCTGCCCGGTTTGCAGGCTCTCCACGCGGCTGTTGAATTGAAACTCCACGCGCAGTTTTTTACAGGCCTGCAGCAGGGCATCCCGTATGGACTCCGCGGAATCAGACACGGGTAAAACATGAAACCCGTCCGGGCTGTGGGAGACTACCCCCAACTCTTCGAAAAAGAGACGAAGCCGGTTTCCGTTCATGGCATTGAGCGCGGGCGCCACAAAACGGCTTTTGTCGCCGAATCGCCTGGTGAAATCTTCCACGCCGAGGGTGTTCGTGAAATTACAGTGTCCGCCGCCGGTCGCCAGCAGTCTGATCCCCGCCTCCGGAAGCTGTTCGCAAACAATCACCCGGGCCCCCGATCTTGCGGCGAAAATAGCCGCCATCAGACCGGCCGGCCCCGCACCGATGATGAGCAAGTTGGAAATATTGGGATCACGATTCAGCATGAAATATCCGGGCTAGCAAAGATAAAATCATCGCGGGGTTGCATCCGGCAAGCCGCCGTCAACGGGGATCGTGGCGCCGGTCGTCGGCGTTTGCCGGGTGGCAAAAAAGAGAACCGCGTTGGCCACGTGGGTGGCCGTGACCCTTGCTTTCAACAGGTTGCGATTGCGGTAATATTCCTCTAATTCTTTTTCATCCAACCCCCGCGCCCTCATGCGCGATGGCCCGATTTCCGCCCACAAGCCGGATTTGCGCTTGCCGTCTGAAAATACGGCATCCGGCGCCACCATGTTGACCCGGATATCAAACGGAGCATATTCCAGGCTGGCGACACGGGCCAACTGGTGGCTGGCTGCCTTGGTGGCGCTGTAAGCTCCGAACTGGGCGCCGGGCGAAAAAACATTTTTGGTCGAAACCAGGATGATGTCGCCGCCCGTATTCTGCCGGCATAAGCATCGGCCCGCTTCGGCCAGGGTGAGGAGGGTGCCCTCAATATTGACTTTTTCCAACTTGCGAAAGGCGTCCGGATCCAAGTCCATTAACGGGGCCACCATGGCAATCCCGGCGTTGACCACGACAATGTCAACGCCGCCCCACCGGCAGATCACTTCCGTAAATCCGGCCGTGACCGACTCCTTGTCCGTCACATCCATTTGAACGCCCATGATCCGGTCCGCCGCCAGGGACTTCAGCTCATTGACCAGCTCGTCCAGTGATTTTTGGACCAGGTCGGTGGCCACGACATAAAACCCATGTTCCAGCAAGCCCCGGCAAATACCGGCGCCAATGGCGCCGGCCGCTCCGGTCACGACGGCAATTTTATTTTGGATAGGTTGCCCGCCGGCCGGCGCGCGGTACTCCACGTTAAATAAGCCCGCATTGGCCAGCTTAACGCGGGTGGGCGCCGTTCCATGTTGGGCATTGAATTGATCAATGGCCGCGCGGAATTTTTCCCGGACAGTATCAGCCGAAGCGTTTTCATCCCATGCATTGATTTGGAGGGGAGGCAAGGGGGCAGGCTCAACGTTAAGTATTAAAGTTAGGTTTGACCCCAGAATAACCCGTGAATAAGGATCGTCCTCATTACCGGAGCGCTTGGCCAGCAGTCCCCGTAAAATTGGCAGGGCAAAATATAATTGCGGCAGATTTTTTTTATCGGTTGTAATTGGGGACATATTTTTGTTCCTACAATCGTGCCTTATTTGCCTGGACGACCGCATTCAGCATAAACCCGGCATTTTGAGCGGCGGCTTTCCCGTCAAACACGGCGCTTCCCGTCACAATGATATCGGCGCCAAGCCGGGAAACTTCGTCAATATTTTTTTGCGTTATGCCTCCATCAAGGCCAACAAGGATATCCTTCTTCCGTTGTCGGATTATGTCCAGAAGCGCGGCTATCCGGCGCGTGGTGGAAGGGATAAAGCCTTGGCCGCTCCAACCGGGGTTAACGGCAAGCAGGAAAACCATATCCACCTCATCCAATAACGGGTCCACGACATCCAAGGGCGTGCCGGGATTTAATGCAATGCCCCGCAGTAATCCACGTTCCGGGACGTTGATATTGGTCATTTTCCCAAGCGCCTGCAGTACGCGGTGCGGATGGCGGCAGGATTCCACATGGATGGTGACCATATCCGCGCCGGCGGAGACAAAAGCGTCCAGCTGTGATAATGGGTCTTCGATCATCAAATGGACATCTTTCAGCAACGAAGTTTTGATTGCCTTGATCAAAGGCGGTCCCAGCGTCAACATCGGACAGAAGCGGCCATCCATCACGTCGAAATGAAGCAGTCGTACTCCTGAGCGTTCCACTTGGCATAGTTCCGATTCCATGGTCATCCAGTTGGCGGTCAGGATGCCCACGCTGATGGTTGGGCAGAGGGTCCGCAACTGCTGAACAAGAGGAACGGTTTCACGCATGGCTTACGTCCTGTTTTTTAGTTTCTGATACAACTTCAGGGCATCAGCCGGTTTCAGTTTATTGTGAACCACCTGATGCACGGCCTTAATCATGGCCGTAGGCGCATCACTCTGGAAGATATTGCGGCCCATGTCAACACCGCCGGCCCCTTCCTGAACGGCATTATATGCCATGGTCAAGGCTTCAAGTTCGGGCAGTTTCTTTCCGCCGGCCATGACAATGGGGACGGGGCAGGAGGCGGTGATCGTGTCAAATCCCTGCGCCACGTAATAAGTTTTGACAATGTGCGCGCCCAGTTCGGCGCAAATCCGGCAGGCCAGGCGGAAATACTTGGCATCGCGAACCATGTCTTTCCCCACGGCTGTCACGGCCATGACGGGAATACCGTAGCGGTTGCCCATGTCAACCAGGCGGGTCATGTTATGCACGGACCGGGTTTCAAACTCACCGCCGATAAATACCTGGATTGCCAGCGCCGACACATTCATGCGAATTGCGTCCTCAATATCAACGGCGATTTCTTCGTTGGAAAGTTCCTTCAGGATGCTGGGGCCTCCGCTCGCGCGCATCACAATCGGCTTGGAGCAGGCGGGAGGAATCGTGGTTCGTAAAATTCCGCGGGTCAGCATCAGGGCGTCTGCGTCCGGCACAAGCGGAACGATGTTCAAATCAATCCGTTCCAACCCGGTCGTCGGTCCCTGGAAATAACCATGGTCTATGGCCAGCATTACCGTCCGGCCCGTTTCAGGATTAAAAATCCGGGCCAAGCGGTTTTTCATCCCCCAATCCAGGGAACCCGATCCCTTCAGGAAAAAACCGGGGTTTTCCATCGGAATATTTTCATAGAATTTTTTACCTTCTTTCACTGCTTCCGGATCCGGCATATGGTAATCCTCCTTGTTTCCGTAATGGGTCAGTACATGGGGAGATTGTGTGCTTCCGTGCTGTCATTCCCGCGACCAGGCTTCGCCGGAGCGCTTCGCCCAGGCGAGAAGCGGGAATCCAGCATTGAATTTTCCTGGATTCCCGATCGGGTCGGGAATGACAAAAAACATCAGCCCCCCCGTCACTGAAACATTAATTCTTTCTGATTTTATTTCTTTTCCATCATTTTGATACGGTGCTTACAGGCATCAAGTGATAAAATTTTATCCACTCGCCGTTGATTTAAAAACAGGGGCCGGCCCACTATGGAAGCGGAAACCAAGGACTTGGCCGCGTCTTCCGCAACAACGCACCGGTAGAACGCTTGTTTCAGATTGACACCCATCGTCAACATGCCGTGGTTGATCATGAAAATGGTATCATGATCCTTGGCGCATTGAACCATCCGACGGGTCAGGGCCGGCGTCGCGGGAGTGACGTATGGCACGGAACCGGTACGCCCCAGATCGTTGACAAATTCCGCAAACATGGGTCTGAACTTCTTCCCGGCGCTGATCACGCCGATGACCCAGGCCGAATGCGTGTGAAAGATAGCCACAATATCAGGACGCGCCCGGTAGATGGCACGATGCATGTTCACTTCCGGGGAAGGCCGGTTTTTCCCTTGAAACTGACGACCGGTCTCCAACTCCATGCCGCAGAGATCAGCGGGGCGCATTTCAGCAAAAGCAAAATCACCAGGCTGCATCCAGATTTTATCACCTTCGCGCGCGCTGAGATTGCCGCCTGAGTTTGTCACGAGCGTCCTGGCAATCTTGGCGCCGTATTGGACCAGTTCGTCACGAATGGATTTCATGCTGATTGTCTCAATTGATATATAGGAATTTCAATCTCCGCCACAGGCAGACAAGCTTTGCGCCTAATTTAAAAAATGTACCGAACTGTCAATTTTAAGTCAATTTTTATGTTCCGAAATTTTGGAGTCTCATTCGCCGGCGGTGGAAATAGATAAATGTCCACAACAGCGGCAAAGCACCCCAATACGCCGCCACAACCCAGGGATGCTGCCACCAATTTAATCCGTTGAAGGCATATTCCGAAAATGGCCATAAAAGTGGCGTTTGGAAGCGTCCGTGGCCGTGCGTGAAAATATCCAATGCAATATGAACAATCCACGCCAATGATGGAATAAACAACGGTTTCCATATTTTCCGGAGGATTAAACACACAAGCGCCGCCACCAACAAACTGTGAGTGGCATTATATAAATCAAAGACATAGCGCGGCAAATTATGGAAAGTGGGCGATTGCGAGTTGAGAATTAGATTAAGAAAATATATCCCGATAGATGCCAAATCAGGCAAGACGGAGAATCCGGCCGCCGCAAATATTGTCCAATCCATGTTCCGGCGCTTTACAGGACTATCATTTTTTTTCTTAAAAAAACAACCGGCAAACCCAATCCGGCTGAAAAAAGTAACGCCATATAAAGCATGAGCCACTGTATCCATTGATTGTCTTACCTGCCATCGGTCATTTTGTGTTCTGGCAGCCGCCTGTCACCAGGTCAGGGCGACCAGGGCATAATTAGATCCCGAAAGAAGGATGTACAACCGGTGCGACCCGGGATCATACACGGCCGGATCGGTCTTGCCGTCCGCGTCATAATCGCCGGGAACTGGAATCAGGCCGGGGGCTCCGAAATTGTATAAGGAGAATGTTTGGTAACCTTGACCGGAAAGCGCACATAGCCAGACTCCGCCGGTCGGTTGATATACCGTCAGGTCCGCCTTGCCATCCCCGTCATAATCACCCGGAACCGACATACTCCCCGACCCACCTCCAAAAACAAACATATTTTGCGCATACCCCTGCCCCGAGAGCCGGATTATCCACTGGCCACCGGCTGGTGCATACACGGCCGGATCGGTCAAAGCATCCCCATCAAAATCCTCGGCCGCATCGCTCCACCCTGCGCCGCCCAGGTTCGCGCTTATAATGGTATATCCGGAACGTGAGCGCGCTGTCAGCCACTGAGCCGTCACCGCCTCGTAAACCGTGGGATCGGCCTTGCGGTCACCATCAACGTCGGCAAATACCGGCACAGCGCCGGGCAAGCCCATTGATACTGTCACGGTTTTGTATCCACTGGCGGAAAGCACCGCGGTCAATTGGCCCGTAACCGGGTCATACACGGCCGGATCGGTCAAAGCATCCCCATCAAAATCCGCCGCGCACGCCAGGCAATTGGCGCCTCCCATGGGAACGATCCGCAGGGCGTAGTCGCTGCCGGAGAGCGCCAGGCGCCATTGGCCGAGTTCGGCCTGATAGACCGCCAGGTCGGATTTGCCGTCGCCATCAAAATCGTTGCGCGATTGATCAAGACCGACTGCAGTCAGGCTGAGGCTGAATGCAAATGTGTTGGTGGCGCTCACGGCAATGGCGTAAGTGCCATTCGAGGAACAAGTCCAGGCGGCCTGGCCATTGATTCCCGAGCTACAGACAATTCCCTCGCGGTCGGTAATGCGTATAAAGTAATTCTGGTTGGATACCGTCAGGCGCACCTGGTATGTTTTGCCGGTCTCGCCCGTTAACCAGTACCATTGCGTGCCGTTGGTGAAGGGAATCGTGCCGTTAGTGATTGTGTTAACCGGCAGGGTTGGAATGGCGGCCTCGTCAAGAAAGCGGTAACTGGAATATTTCAGTAGTTCAAATCCATTTGTGGTGGTTACCTGGATGGCGCCACCCTTGCGGTAATGAGTTCCACGCTGAAAAGCCAAATTGTCGTTTTGCGGTTCAATAACATAGACACCCATCATCCAGCTGGTCATCAAGGCTCCGTCCTTTGCCGTGAAACGCAGCGTCTTTGCCTCGGGCTGGCCGGGTTCCCAGAAATAATCGAAGGGATGCATATCAACCATGCGGTACATGCGATTAGTGCGGCTGCACCAAGCCGCCGACAGCGGCCCCGGAAGATAGTGTTCACCCAGCGGGTTGACGGATTCAAACGCACCATCAACTTGATGGACCACCAGCATGTCGTGCCCTGCCAGATTGGTGAACGCGCATTGATTGTCCTGGGAATTGGTCTTGGAAAACCAACCGTTGGCCCGCGGCACCAGGTTGCTGGTAATAACGGGCGTGTCGGAATAGGCATTGGCTATCATGGTCAGCGCGCCGGGAGTTGCCATAATCTTGTGGTAGCCGGCGCTGCCCACGTACAAGCCGGCCAAGGCGTCAAGTTCTTCCTGAGGACGGTTGGTAATTGGCGACGTGGTTGGTATAAAGGTATTAGTCGGCCATCGCTGGCCTGTCTTGTCCAAGATCGCCCACCGCAGGGCCTCGATGCCGACAGTATCACAGAGATTGCCGGGGCTGTTTTGAATTACCGCCACGCCGAGTTTGAGGTCGCGCGAAATTCCCAGATAGGCGCAATGAAACCAGGTTGCACCGTCCTTCCAGAAGACCTTTCCCGCATAACGCAGGCGATAGTCGCTGACATTATCCCAGCCCAGACCATGGGGATCGTCCGTCACATTCAATGGCAGATTGGTCAGTTGGGGCGTGGTCATGACGTCAATCCCGTTTGAACTTACCAGCGTCTGGCCGTTGTGTTGACCATCCGCGAGGATCATTTGGATATATTTTATCTGGTCGTTAGCCGAGGAATACATGCTGCCCGAACCCTGGGCGTTCAAAATCTCCGGCGGCTGGCGTTCGCCGTCCGAGTTATAAGCGGCCGCCAAGCGGTTGGAGATGGCCGGTTTATCCGGCAGAAACGAGCTGGCGTCCATGCCCAGCGGGGCCAGGAGCATGGTGTCCATTGCTGCCGGGAACGTCGCGCCCGTGATCCGTCGGATGACGTCGCTAAGCAACACAAATCCGCTGTTGCAATAGTAAGCCCGTTCATTGACCGGCGCGAAAGGATAGTCGCCTTGCAGGCAGTTAATGAGCCAATTCTGGTAATCGTTGATAGCCCGCGTCGTGATCATGCCGTTGAAGAAATCGCCGGGGATGCCGCTATGGTGATTGAGCAGGGAACGGATCGTGACCGTTCCTGAATTAGTGAAACGGGGCAGCATGGCAAACTCAGGCATATAGGTTGTGAGCGGCGCTTCCAAATCAACCCGGCCCTGGTCAAGCAACTGCATGTAGGCAGTGCCCAGAAAGGCCTTGGAACAGGACCCGACGTGATATACGGTATCGGCATCCGCGGCCACCCCACCCTCGCGGTCGGCGTTGCCGAATCCGGTCGCCCAGACCACGGTCTGGTCGTCCACCAGGGCGATGGACAAGCCTTGCACGTCCTGGTTGCTCATTTGACTGGCGATATACGCGGTCATCTGGGCGATGGTATTTGTGTAGGTGGTTGCGGCAAAGGCCGACCGACCGGCGAGGCTGATGAGCGTTAATCCCAGCGCAATCCGTAATGTTAATTTCATAGTGACGCTATCTTGGCAAGTTAGTGATATACCGCATCAGGGTTCAGCCAAACAGGGGCGTAATCCGGGCCACCGAAATTAACACTTGTCCCGGTTATATAGCCGCTTCCAGAGAGGATGACATTCCAGCGGCCAGTGGTCTGCTGGTATACACATATATCCGTCTTCAGGTCACCGTCAAAGTCCCCCGGCACCGGCTGGTAGCCCGGGCCGCCAAAAGTAACGGAAGCAGTGCCGTATCCATAACCCGACTGGCTTGCAAACCAATTACCCGTGGATTCCTGATATAGCGCCGGGTCCACCTTGCCGTCGCCATCATAATCATCCGGCACGGGAACATACCCGGGCCCGCCAAAAACGGTTGAAACGGTTCCGTACCCGCTGCCGGAGAGACGCACATACCAGTTCCCCGTGGATTCCTGATATAGCGCCGGATCCATTTTCCCATCGCCATCATAATCGCGCGGGACAGGTTGACAACCCGGGCCGCCGAAATTGATTGCAATAGTTTCATACCCGCTGCCGGAGAGACGCACATACCAATTCCCCGTGGATTCCTGATAAACTCCAACATCGGCCTTGCGATCCCCATCATAATCTCCCTGAACCTGATGAAAGCCCGGACCACCGAAGGCGGTTGAAACCGTTTCGTATCCGCTTTGAGAAAGGGTAAGTTTCCATTGTTGAATAACTTCATTGTAGACCGAAAGGTCTGTTTTTCGATCCCAGTCATAATCCCCCGGAGCCGGCTGGTAACCCAATCCACCCAGGATAGCGGTAAGGCTCCCATATCCGCCGCCCGAGAGACTCGCCAGCCATGTGCCGGTATCCGGATTATACAAGACCAGATCCATTTTTCCGTCGCCATCCATGTCCACGTCCGCATAGAGCGTGGAATATAATCGCGCCGGAATCACGTGGTCCAGCAGGTAGCTGCTTAACTGCATCAGGTTGTTCGTATATTTGGGCGGCGCAAGCTGGGACGCGGAATAAAATATTTTATGGGCATAAAAGGCATTGCTTGAGAACGAAGCGACCCCCTGGCGAATTGGCTGGTTCTTGTCCGTTGGAATCGTAATCACTTGCAGGTCCTTGACGAGCGCGACCGGACCCGTATACCAGGAACGGATATCGGTCATGACGGCGTTTGTAGTGTCATCTTCAAACTGGCAATGGGTCGCCACCGCCAGGCGCGGGGCCGCGTTGCTCAATTTGAGTTGATTGAGAATATAGCCCAATGCCTTGGCCGGCGTATGGGAACAGTCCTGGATCAGCTGGGCCTTGGCCACCGCGCTGGAATAGATGGGATCACCGGGACCGCGCCCGGTGTTTTTGGCGGCCCAGACTTCCGGGGACAAGGTTACTTCATGAATCAAGACATCAAGGTTGGTGGCCTGGTTCAGCATGAACGTGTTCGGCCGCGTGTCGCCGGAAAAGACCATCGCGATACCCTGCCACTCCAGCCGGAAACTGATCGCGCCATCCCGGTCGTGGATTGCCGGGAAATGCGTGATCCGCACGCCATTGGAGTTATATACGAGGTTGCCGATCAGCTCATACGGACATTCGTACGGCACAAAATCGTAACCGTCCTGGCCGTTGGCCAGGCCGGTGGAGAGAAAACTGAAACTTTCCCGGTGCCACTTGGTCATGGCGCGCGTGGTGCTGCAGAAATAGTTGACGCCTTCATCCGGATGCGCGCCTTGGGGCGCGTTGGTGCTGGGACCCGTGGGACCCCATACATACACGGGAGTAAAACGATCGGTGGACGGCCCGAAACAATAGATGAACATCAGGTCGCTCATGTGGTCGGCGTGCAGGTGCGTGAGTAAAATCTTGTCCATTTGTGAATAGGCCACACCCGCGGCGACGTATTTTTCTATTACGCCGGACCCGCAATCAAAGACAAAACTCTCCCCATTGCCGCATTCCACGAACACGCTGTTGGCGGCCTGCGAGAGGCGCGGCAGGAAGGAAGTTCCCATGAACGAGATGCGCATTTCATTGGTTGCCGGCGCCACGTTGAGAGAGAAGGGGGTGTCGTCTTTTTTAAAACCGACCGACAAAGATTTTAAAGGCACCGGATTATCTTTGGCCGTCAGGCTGGTTGGGGGATTGGTGTATAACACCTCGGGAATGATGTGCTGTTGCAGCCAGTCGCTAAGTTGCATCATGTTGTTGGTGTACTTGGGAGGCGCGAGTTCAGACGCCGGATGATATATCGCGTTTGTATAAAAAGCATCGCTGGAAACAATTGCCGTCCTCTGGCGAATCGGCTGGTTCTTATCCGTGGAAATATTGATCACTTTCAGGTCCGTGGCGAGTGCGACCGGGCCCGGATACCAGGCCCTGATACCCGTCATTATGGAGTTCGTCGTGTCATCTTCAAACTGGCAATGGGTCGCCACCGCCAGGCGTGGTGCTGCGTTGCCCAGGTCGAGCTGGTGGAGCATATAGCCAAGCGCCTTGGCCGGTGTATGGGAACAATCCTGAATCGTTTTGGCCAGAGCAACCCCCTGCACGTACATCGGATCCAACGATGGCGTAAGGTTGCCGTTCTTGGCGGCCCAGACTTGCGGCGACAAGGTTACTTCATGAATCAAGACGTCAAGATTAGTAGCCTGGTTCAACATGAACGTGTTCGGCTGTGAGTCGCCGGAAAAGACCATCGCGATGCCCTGCCATTCCAGCCGGAAACTGATTGCACCATTCCGGTCATGGATTGCCGGGAAATGCGTGATCCGCACGCCGTTGGAGTTATAGACAAGATTGCCGATCAGTTCATACGGACATTCGTGCGCCACCAGATCGTACCCGTCAAGGCCGTTGGTCAAACCGGTGGAGAGAAAACTGAAGCTTTCGTGGTGCCATTCGGTGATGGCCTTCGTGGTATCGCAAAAATAGGTGACGCCTTCATTGGTGCTGTCGCCCGTGGGACCCCAGACATGCAAGGGCGTCTGGCGGTCCGTAGAAGGCCCGAAAGTGTAGATGAACATCAGGTCGCTCATGTGGTCGCCGTGCAGGTGGGTGAGAAATATCTTGTCCATCCGCGAATAGGCCACCCCCATGGCGACATATTTTTCAATCACGCCGGCCCCGCAATCAAAGACAAAATTTTCCCCGTTGCCGCATTCCACGAACACGCTGTTGGCGGCCTGGGTCAGGCGCGGTAAAAAGGAAGTGCCCATGAACGATATCCGCATCTCATTCGTTGCCAGGGGCTCGCCGGGATAATAGAAACCATCCTGCGCCATAGATGAATATATCATCGCGGCAGAAACGAATACCATGCAAACGTAAGTTTTGAATGATTTCACGGCAGGGATACTCCTTTTTCTTCGTCCGCTATGCGGAACCTTTATTGATTTCTGGCAATTATTCAAAGCAGGCATCGCATGATGCCACTCACAGACGGAGAATAGCTTTCCCAAAATCGGAAGCAATAAAAAAATTCGGCTGTCGTACAATTGTTGATCTGACCTTCCCTTCGCACCGCTAGAGGCATATTAATCTTTGAAAAGTAATCTTGAAAGCCGCTGGCGGCGGGCGTATAAGACAAAGGCATGCAAACAACTTTCAAATGAGCAAGTTTGCCCGCGCGCGGCGGGCGTGATTTAATGGATTGAAAATTAACCCATAGCCGGTATAAAACCGGCTCTACAATGCAATCGCATCAATGTAGAGCCGACTTTACGTCGGCTATTTTCAAGGGAGATAAATCCATGGTGAACAAGGTTCCTGTCCTGTTTGATGTTAACGGAGTGTTTGGACGCGAGGCGGCCGGCAAGAATGATTGCCCGACCATGGGCGAACGACTGGCGCACATGAACCGTCTCGGCATCAGCCGCGCGCTGGTATGGAACGTTGAAACAACCCAGAATCATTCGCTTTCCGCGAACGAGCACACTTTGAATGCCATCGCCGAAACACGCGGCGCAAAAGGCCGGATTTATCCGGCCCTGAATGTTTCCGGACTGATTACCTATGAGCGCGCCGGCGCGCAAAAGCTGAAACGCCAGATGGTTTCCGGTGAAACAAGGGCGCTCAAATTCTTTAATACATTCGGGAGATTATCCCTCAATCAAATTGTTCCGGTAATATCTTCAATCCGTTCGCTGAGACCTTTTATTGTGCTCAAGCATGATGCAACGACTCAGCAGGATATTATGGCTTTCGCGGCGCGATTTCCGAGTGTGCCGCTCATCCTTACCGATGTCATGTGGGGCCCATGTATCATTGTCTTTGACCTGATGCGGCAGCGCCCGAATATCATGCTGGACATATCCTGGTTCCATACCTGGGATGGAATTGAACTGGCCGTGAAACATTTCGGCGCGAAACGGGTTGTCTTCGGAACGGGCTATCGCGCCCATAACGGCGCGGCCATAGCCGCGCTGTCGCGCGCGAACATCAGCGAATCCGACCGGCAGTTGATCGCGCACGGCAACTTGGACCGTTTGATGGGGTTGAAAACGAAAGCGCTCGTGGAAGCCGGCAATAAGGAACATCTTTTCTGGCAGAAGTGCCTGGCCGGCGAAAAGCTCGGCGTGGATATCATTGACGCCCACGCCCATCTTGGGCCGTCAGCGGGGTATGTCCTGGAGAACCAGGATGAGGACGATCAAATTTTAGCCGGCAAAAAAGCAATGGATTCATTGGGCATGAATCTCATGGTTATTTCAGGACTGCATGCCTTGCTGGGTGATCCCGTCTTTGGAAACGACTTCCTGGCAAAAAAACTCAGGGGTCATTCCAGTCACTTTGCGGCCTATGTTGCTTTTAATCCGTTTTACGCTGATGAGCTAGTCGGGAAATTTGACTCATATTTCAAAAACCCGCTGTTTCTCGGCTTCAAAACGCTCTGCTCGTATTGGAATGTTCCCATCACCGACAAGCGTTTTGAGCCCATGTGGCGTTACGCCAACCGCCATTGCCTGCCCATGCTCATGCACAGCTGGGCCGCCAATCTTGATTCGCCGGTCATGATTGACAATCTTGCCAAACGATATCCGAACGTGAGCTTCCTTGTCGGCCATAGCGGCGGAACCTGCGAGGGCCGGGAAGAGGCCGAACAAATGGGTAAAAAACACCCTAATGTCTACCTGGAATGGTGCGGAAGTTTCTGCAACACGCGTTCATGGCTTGACACGCTGGACAAGGTCGGCCCGCGCAAGGTCGTTTTTGGGACCGACGCGATGTGCCATGGAATTGACTGGGAACTGGGCCGCCTGCTTTCCCTTGATGTTCCCGACCGCGTCATTCGCCCGATTCTCGGTGAAAATATGAGGCGCATCCTCGCGCAGCGCCGGCCGTAAAACCGCTTGAAAGATTATTCACCGGCATGATCAATGCATGCCGAACATTTTTTCCTTGAGGTCAAGATAATACAGATAATCTTCCGGTTTGACGTTCGGTGGGCAGCGATGATCGCAGAAAGGAATGTAGCCGCCGCGTTCCATGAGCGGGACAAGGGTTTCCAAATAAGCCTTGATGGCTTTCGGTCCCTTGCCCAGTTCCATTTTATCCACGCCACCCATGATTCTCAGGTCCTTGCCGTATTGGTTCAATAATTTGGCGGGATGGGTACAGCTGTTGACTTCAAATGGGAAGAGGCAGTTAATTCCGCCCTCCAGGAAATAAGGCAGAATAGGGCGCACGTCGCCGTCGCAGTCGGTGTACCAAAGGTCAATCCCGGCGGCGTGAAGTTTGCGGCTGATGCGTTTATAGCGCGGCATGACGACATTTTTGAAGAAATCAACCGAGACGATCGGGCCGTTTTTAAAACAGATATCCTCCCCGTTGGAAGCGAAATCAAAATCAATCTTGCCGAGGACCTGATCCAGGAAATCCTCCACCAGCACACAGGCCGTTTCCACCATGTCTTCCACCATGTCCCGATAATCATAAACGGCGTAGGCCAGTCCTTCAAAGGTCAGCATGTCGCGGATTCGGCCAATCATTGAGCCGCACCCTACCCCCAGCGGGTAATCACGGTCACGGGGATGTTGCTTTTGAAGGAGGTCAATATTTATCCGGCGTTCCGGGTCATCGCGGCGCAATCTTTCCGCCTTGCACCGTTTCCAGTCTTCCGGCGTGACGATTGAAGCCTTGACATAATGAGGGATAGTGTCATGCCCGTCTTTTGGAATTTCGGCCAGCAAACCGTTGCCATTCATCTTGATGACGGTATCGGATGTTTCGCTGACAACTTTTTCTTCAAACGGCGGGGAAAACCAGATATTGCCGCCGACATATTTTATAATGTCAAAATTGAAAAAAATATCCGCCTCTTCATTGTTGGTAATCTTGTTTTTGACAAAAAGCGGCCAGGCGGTAAAATTTTCGTTCCAATAGCCGAACTCCATGTTGAAACAACGGTCAACCTCCCGGTAATGCATCTGGTTGTTGAACCGTTCCCGGTCGGTCATGGCGCCTTTCCATTTTTTTCGGCAGGGTTTGATGATCATTGGTCCATTCTCCTTTAATTTCACGCTTTTTCGCGCATGTATTTGACTGAATCGTAGTTATCCGCCGTCTATTGACAAGCGTATTTTTTAGTTTGTCTATTGACGGATGATGTGTTTATCTTGTCATCGTTACTTGCAAACTTTCCGCCACCGGCGGACCGGTGCGGGAGAAGTATATGTCCAAAACAACACTTAATATAAAATCTCTGGGCATGGATATCAGGAAAATGGGGATTTGTCCGGGCGATACGGTGATTATCCATGCCTCCATGAAAAGCATCGGACCGGTTCCCGGAGGGCCGCCGGCGGTTATCCGCGCCTTTCAGCAGGTTCTTACGCCGCGCGGGACGATTGTTATGCCGGCCTTTTCATATACCTTTGAGAGAATTTATGAACAGGTTGAGCCGTATGATCCTGAAACCACGCCGGCGCAGGTTGGGCTTTTGTCGGAAACTTTCCGTCGGATGAAAGGCGTGGTACGGAGCGCTCATCCGACTCATTCGGTCGCCGCCTGGGGACGCTTGGCCAAGGAATTAACGGAAGGTCATGATAAAATTTCCGGGCTGGCCGCCGGCTCGCCGTTTCATCGCGCGGTCCAACACGATGCCAAGCTTTGCATGATCGGCTGCGGTTTCACCTCGCTTTCGCTCCTCCATGTGGCCGAAGAAATTGCCAAGCTTCCTTTTTTGTCCATTTTCAATTGGCGGCATAGCGGCTGGAATCCGTCGGCATTGCTGAAACGCGGCGGTAAAATTGAGAGCGTCAACTTCCCCAGCATCCCCGGATGCAGCAGGAATTTCGGCGTGGCGGAGGAATTGGCGCGCCGGCGCAAACTCCTCCGCGAAGGGAAACTCGGCCAGGCACGCGTTCTGCTGGCCGATGCGGGCAAAATACTGGATATGGTTGCACGCCGGTTGCGGGAGCGGAATGATTTCCTGCTTTGTCCGGAGGGCACGTGCCGGGCGTGCGACGAACGCCGTTCTTTCTTCACGCTGTCATCTTCGCCTGAAGCCAAATTAATCGGCGGATTCATAATTGATGTTGTGAATCGCGCCGGCATCAGGTTGGCCGGGAGCGAAGGCGAAGATAAGGCCGCGGAAATTATCGCCGGCCGCATGCAGGATTGCGGCTTGCAAAATGTCGGCGTCCGGTGTTTTCCGGTTAAGGCCTGGCGGCCGGGGTTCAGTTCGCTTGCGGCAAAAATCAACGGCAAATGGGAGGTTTTGCCATCCCTTCCCATAGCGCATTGCCCGGCTACTCCGCCGGGCGGCATTGCGGGGCGGGTTGTAATCTTGGAGCACGCGACCGACGTTTTAAAAGCGGAAAAATCCGGCGCGGATATTGCCGTGCTCTGGGGCAATTATGGAACATCCGCCGGCAAGTTCCGCCGGCTGATGAACTCATCCTTCAAGGCGTTTATTCATATTGACACTCGTTTTGACCACGGCGAACTGGTCGCCGAGGGAGTGCCGGCGCAGTGGATATGCCATTTTAAAAAGCCGATGATTTCAATGCCGTTTTTGGATGCCGTGCGCGTCTTTGGCCGCGGACCGGCGCTCTGCCGCCTGACGGTTGGCGGCCACAACGAAAATGGCTTCTCAACCGTGGTGACCGGGGAAATTCCGGGGTCCGGCCCGGGCGTAATTCTGGTTTCCGCGCATCACGACACTACTTCCAATAGTCCCGCGCCGGATGATAATTTATGCGGCGTTGCGGCCATGCTGGCGATTGCGGAAAAATTGAGGAACGAGCGAAATTTACGGCATACAATCCGATTCTGTTCCTTTGGCGCCGAGGAAATGCTCAGCGAAGGCGCAAGATGGTACGCGCTTGAATCGGGACTTGCGCGCGACGTGCGTTTCGTGGTCAACAATGACGGCCTGGGCGCCCGCGTCGCGAGCACGGAAGTTTTTGTGGCCGGCGTTTCATCGCTCTCGGCCTGGCTAAGCCGCCGGATAGCAAAATCGCCCCTGCAAATTCAGGTGAAGGAACATATTGATCCCACCGGCGATCAATTTCCATTTAATACGCTGGGTATTCCTTCGCTCTGGTTCTGTCGCCTGCCGGTCGCCGCCGGACGGCATTATCATCACACGGTCCGCGATGGGCTGGCGGAAATCTCATTTGAACGAATTGCCGGTCTGGCGGCGTTCCAGGCGGATATGCTCAGAACCCTGGCGCGGACCGCTAAATTTCCGTTTGCGGCAAAATTCACGCCGGAAATGAAAGCTTATATTGCGGCTAAAAAACGCGATTGGCTGCAGCCATAATAAGTTGGATAAACCCGGATTCGGAATAATCCTGTGTTGGTTGTCATGTTTGGTCCCGCCCGCGCGTCCGGATGCTGCTGGTTGAATGAGTGAAATATCTGAAATTATCGAAAAAACATAAGGAGTCCGTAATGGAAAAAAAACTATTCCGAACTTTTGCCGTCGTTTTTATGGCATTATTTTGTGTTCAAGTTTTGCCCGCGGCGGAGTGCCTGCTGAATCTTCCGCTCAATGAGGGGCCGGGGATAAAAATCAAGGATGCTTCGGTTTTCACGAACAGCCTGTCAATTGAGGGTGACAAATGGCAGGAATTAGCCCCCGGCAAATATGCCAGGAAATTTGAAGGCAAAAGGAATAGTGTCCGAGTGTTTGGCGATAAACTCTGTCCGGATCAATTCACCGTAAGTTTCTGGCTCTTACCGCACCCAACTCCCGAAACGGAGAAAGATCAGATCATGTTCCATTCCGCAAATACCGTTGGAAGTGGTTGGGGCGGAGGCTATTCACTCTATGTTCGTCCCAAGGCAGGGATGTATGAGCTTCAACTGGTGATCCGGCTGGAGGGGCAGACCTGGTGCGGGCCGATCGGGAGAATTGCCGCCGATAAATTCTCATTTGTAACAGTGATATACGACCGGAAGAACATCATCTGTTTCGTCAATGGCGAACGTACTTTTGAAAAGGCGGAGACACGTGCTATCACATACGGAAGCAACAAAAATGATATAATGATTGGCACAGCATCATGGGGAAATTTTCCGTTTCATGGTTTGCTAAATGATTTTCGCTTTTATAACGGGGCATTGACATCCGACGAGATCAACGTGCTGTACCAGAAATCCGTTGGCGCCATGGCTTATCGGGAAAAGACGACGGTGAAGGATGAAAATTACTACACCGACGACAAGTTGTTCGGACCGGATTATAAAAAATGCCGCAACCTGCTGCAAAATCCATCCTTTGAGGCCGGCGGACGATATTGGAAAGCGGGGGTGGGGTTTGACGTATTTGAATGTCCCTTCAAGATTGATAATGCGGAAAGCCATGGCGGGAAAAGCAGTCTATGGCTGCGCGGCGCCACCGGAAAACGGGAATTAGTAATAGTTTACAGTTTTGCTGTTCCCGTGGAGCCGGAGCGCGACTATACGCTCAGCTTTTTTGCAAAAAGCGATAAAAGCGTTTCGTTGGAGGTCTATAATTTTTCCGGGGTGCATCCCGAACATCCGGGCTCCAAAGTCTTCAAACTGACACCGCAATGGCAACGCTATTCGGTTTCTTTTAAGTCCAAGAACGCCGTTCTTGCTCCAAAATTTAATATTGCGCGCTTTCCCAAGGAGGACTGCGATGCGCGGATTGACGATATTCAACTCGAGGCCGGGTCAGAGATGACTGAATACACGGAAAAGCCCGTCATCGGCCGGCTTCTGATGTCCGGCAAATACAACACGATCCAGCCCGGTGAAAAGGCCAATGCCGTGTTCCAAATCATGGGCAAACCTGATGAAAAAGGCCGGCTCCATCTGGAGGTGAAAGACTACACCGGGACATGGATCAAGGACCGCACGATAGATTTTGTCCTGGGAAAGGATGGCCAATGGCAAACACCCTGCGCCGAACTGGACAGCCTGCCCAAGGGCGATTTTGTCATCCGCGCCGGATACAAGCTTCAATCGGGATACGAGGACAGCGACTATTTCCGTTTTGCGGTCATGGAATATGTGCGTGCCGATTCGCCGTTAAAATATTTTTTTGCCACCATACCATCCTACCCGGTAGATATGGAGCGTACGCTTGCATTGTTATCACACTACGGTTATGGGTGGCTGAGATCAAGTCCGGCGCTGCCTTCAAAGGAAACGTGCCGGTTAATGGATAAATACGGATTTCAATTTCAAGCCGGTTTGCTTTTTTACTTCAACACACCATATGACCTTGACGGCGCTGATGGATTCAAGGCGCCGAATTTTTCTTTTAAGTATGAAGACCGAGCGGCAGTTGTTGGTCCGGAAAAATATCCGGATATTATTGAATCATGCCGGCGCGTTGCCAAATCGCGTCCGGATATCAAATTATGGATGACCGAAAATGAATCGTTGGGCGGTACCCGGACAAACCAGGCCGAATGGGTGCGGCAATATAGCGCCATGATAGGCGCGGTTGCCAAGGCGGTAAAAGAAGTAAATCCTGGCGCAAAAGTTATAACACCCACAACCACCCAGATTTATCAACGTGATGGGCAAGAGGCGATTGCAGAATTTATCCGGGAGCAGGGCACTAATCTGAATACGTTATTTGACCTGGTGGGCGCGCATACGTACCGGCCGCGTCCGGAACAGCCGGATTTTGACGAGGATATTTCGGCCATGATAAAAATGCTGGAAAAACATGGTTTCAATGGGAATATTTCGTTTGACGAAGATATGTACTACACGCGTCATAATATTCCGAAATTCGGATTGGATGTTACGCGGTTCGCTGATTTTTGGAGTCCAAAGATGTCACTCTCCTACGACATGGGAGCGGGTGAACGCATGGCCAGCGCCTATAACGCCCGGCATTGGCTGATTGCGCTTAAATACTATCCAAAAGTTGAAAGAGCACTGTTGCTGACACTCGGAGACTCTTATCTTGACATGGAAGTAACACCGACACTTTTCAACTGGGCGCCTAACACCTTGCGGCACATTTTCGGGAAAGACTGCCGCTTTATCCAGGAAATACCGCTTTGCGATGATGTTCGCTGTTACCTCTATAAGGATGGAGACGGTTTTGAAGTGGCGGCTATATGGAACATCAACGAGGATATTGACCGTGAAAAGCGGCTCCCGCTCGCCGCAAAATTGCCGTTCAGTTCCTTCGAAGTTGAAATGATTGACTTCGTCGGCAATTCTCTTAATTTCAAGGCCGGGGATACCATGAAAATATACCCCACGCCCACCTTCCTGCGCAGGAAGCCTTCGGGCGGATTCTTTGCCGCCATGCGGGACAGGGTTGCCGGATTCATTAAAAGCGTGATCTTAAGGCAGGAGCGTGAGTCGTTTGTGGTCATGTTGGGCAAGCTGGAAGTCCAGGGAGGTAATAAACGTCTGGTTAAAATGACCACTGAGATCGTTGACCAGAAGAATGTTGCAGTGAAAGTTAAAAACCTGACTTCCGGCGTGGTGTCCGGAACATTGGCCATCCACAGCGGTGGCGATGCAAGGGAGGACTTGAGCCTGCCTGTTGCCGGCGAAAAGTTGGTCTCCGTGAAACTGCCGGAGTTGAACGACAAGACAATCAACAAAGTGCCCCTGCAAATTAATTTCACGGGGCCGGACGGCAAAAGCCAGAGTAATGAGGCCAGCTTTAAAATGCTGTTATGCAAAAAGGCCGCAAGTCCACTGATAGTTGATGGTGACCTGGCCGATTGGCCGGCTGGAAGCGGCGTCAAACTGGATGGCCTCCTGCAAGACTACACTGTTCCGCCGGCGTTGCTGGCGAAATATCCGCAACCAAAAAAATGGAATGGGCCGGAGGATTTGTCCGCGACGCTTTATACCGCGTGGGACAAGGAGTATTTTTACCTGGCAATCGATGTTAAGGACGATCTTTTTTGTCCGGCGCCGGTTGGAAAAGCTTCGTGGGAATACGATTCAGTCCAGATTTACTTTGATACCACCTGTGACGCCCGTAACCTGAAATCAAAAAATTATGACAGCACGGACTATAACTACAACGCCTGTTACCGCGACGACAAGATGGAGGTGTCGCGCAATCCGGTGCCCGACTGGCAATTGTGTTTCTTAAATGTCGGCCCGGCGCCCAAGGTCAAGGCGGCTTTTATGAAGACGGAGAAAGGTTATATCTACGAATTTGCTTTTCCCTTGAGCGAACTGGCGCCGATGCGGCTGGAGAAAAACCATTCGATCGGATTTGCGGTCTTGCTCAATGAGAACGACAATGACTATCGCAAGCGGGTGATATCGCTCACCGCGCCCGGGCGCGAGCCGTATATGAATCCAACGGCGTGGCCGGCAATGCTGCTGGTTGAATGAGTGAAATATCTGAAATTATCGAAAAACATAAAGAGGCTGTAATGAAAAAAAAACTATTCCAAGCTTTTGCCGTTGTTTTTATGGCATTATTTTGTGTTCAAGTTTTGCCCGCGGCGGAATGCCTGTTGAATCTCCCGCTCAATGAGGGACCGGGGGTAAAAATCAAGGATGTGTCCAGTTTCACGAACAGCCTGAGGCTTGAGGGCGACAAATGGCAGGAAATAGCTCCCGCTAAATATGCCAGGAAATTTGAAGGCCAGGGGAACGCCATTCGTCTTTTCACCGACAAGCTTTTTCCGGACCAATTCACCGTAAGTTTTTGGATATTGCCGAAAGCCTCCGGAGAGCGAGAGCCTACTCAGTACTTATGTTCTTCCGCCGGCAATGAAGGGGGCGGATGGCGCGCCGGATATTCGCTAACCGTCAATCCCAAGGCGGGGATATATGAGCTTCAACTGGTGATCAGGCTGGAGGGGCAGACCTGGTTCGGACCGATTGGATTGGTGGCTCCCGATAAATTTTCATATGTTTCAGTAACCTACGACCGCACGAACATCTTCGGCTACGTCAATGGCGAACGCGTTTTTGAAAAAACAGAGACGCGCGCCATCACCTATGCAAGTAATAATCAGGCCATGACCATCGGTACGCCGGCGCGGGGAAAAACAGCGCAGTTTTACGGACTTCTCAAGGATTTCCGTTTTTATAAGGGGGCTTTGGCGCCCGAAGAGATCAAGGCTATGTACAAAGAATCCGTTGGCGCCATGGCTTACCAGGAAAAAACGACTGAGAAAAATGCCCGCTACTATACCGACGACAAGTTGTTCGGCCCCGATTACGGAACATGCCGCAACCTGCTGCAAAATCCCTCCTTTGAAGCCGGCGGCAGGTACTGGAGCGGCGTAAATAACGGCGAATTATTTTTTGGTAAATATTTTGAGATTGATTCCAGCGAATCGTTTGGCGGCAACAAAAGCATCGTGTTATATTCTTATAAAGGTTATCGCGAAATTACGCGCGTGACAAGTTTTAACATACCGGTGCAACCGGGGGAGAAATATACCTTGAGCTTCTATTGTCGCGGGGATAAAGCGATCAGCTTGGATGCTATGATATACACGGGTGTCTGGGCTGATTTCCCTGCCCACAAAAGCTTTCCGGTCACAAAAGATTGGACCCGGCACAGCCTGACGTTCACGGCGCCCAATGCAATCGCCGCGCCTACATTTTATGCCCAAGGATTTCCCGCGGAGGATGGCCGGGTATGGATAGATGCCGTTCAGCTTGAAGCGGGGGAGAAGCCAACGGAATTTACCGAGAAACCGATTGTCGCTGATTTGGTTACGGATCACTATGACAACCTTTGCCAGCCTGGTGAAGCGGTTAACGGGCGCCTGGAAATTTACACCGCAAAATCCGGCATTAGCGGGGAAGTTGATTTAACAATCGGCGATTACAGCGGGAAGAAACTGAACGCAAGGAAATGTTCGTTCAAGACAAACGCCAAAGGCACAGCCAGTATCAGGCTGGATGAGCTTGATGGGCTTCCTTGTGGTTTATATAAAATAAGGGCTGAATTTGAACTTTCCGATGATAGCTATAGCGATTATGATTTTTTTCGTTTCGGCGTGATGAGGTATCTGGATAACAAACACAAATTGAAAGACTTTTTCAGTTCGTATCCAGGGACATTTCCTTCTCCATCCAAGTCGTTTGAAAGGTACAGGCATATAGGTTTGGGTTCATGTAAGTTTGTCAATTTTCCATCAACAGAAATCATCAACTTGTATCAAAAGAACAATATTTCGCTTATGCCTTATTTAGCCTATAAGGCCAAAGCCTCCTATGCGTTGGATGGCGCGGAGGGTTATAAAAATCCGAACATCTCAGAGGACGTGGCGAGAAATAAATGTGCTGTACATATGGTGGGAGCGGAACAATATGAAACAATAGCGGAAGTCTGTCGAAGGGTGGCGAAGGCCCATCCGGAATTTGATAACTGGTCCCTGGCCGGCGAGGCGATCCTGCCTGGTCAAAAAGATCGTGCCCAAAGACTTAAAAAATATATGGAATTACAGCGCATGGTTGCCGATAACGTTCGCGAAGAGAATCCGGAAGCCCTTATGCGTTCTCCCAGCACCTGCGACCTGTATCCCGGAAATGGCATCGCTCAAATCGAAGAAATGTGGCAAAACGGGGCAGGCGATATTTTTGACATTTGCGAAGCGCATTCTTACCGGCCACGCCCGGAAGTTCCCGATCTGGATAACGATATATCGGTTCTGCTCAAAATGCTGGACAAGTATAACTTCAAGGGGCAAGTGTGGTTTGCCGAAGACCTTAATTATACATGCTATAATATTCCCGCTTATGGACTGGATACGGCCGAGTTTGCTGATTTCTGGAAGGGGGCGTTATCTTACGACATTGGGATGGGCGAGCGACTCCAGGCGGCTTATAACGCGAGAATGTGGCTGATAGCGCTTAAATATTATCCACGGGTAGGACGTCTTTATTGGCACAATTATTTTTCTTCTATCATAGACCTGAATGGTTGTTCAAGGCTCGCGTGCTGGGCCCCGAATATTCTCGGCCATATCTTTGGGGAGGGGTGCGTATACCTCAGTGACCTGGTTTTCAGCGACGATGTGCGCTGTTATCTTTTCAAAGACGGCAAAAATCGTCCTGTCGCGGCCATATGGAATATCAACGAGGAGATTGACCGCGAAAAGCGGCCGCCGCTTACCGCAAAGTTGCCGTTCAGTTCCTCCGAAGTGGAAATAATTGACTTTGTCGGTAACCGGATTGATTTTAAGCCCGGGGACACCCTGAAAATATACCCCACGCCCACCTTCCTGCGCGGGAAGCATTCGAGCGGATTCTTTGCTGCCACGCGGGACAAGATTACCGGATTCATTAAAAGCGTGATCTTAAGGCAGGAGCGTGAGTCGTTTGCCGCCATGCTGGGTAAGTTGGAAGTTCAGGGAGGCCAGAAGCATCTGGTCAAAATGACCACGGAGATCCTTGACCGGCAGAATGTCGCGGTGAAAGTTAAGAACCTGACTTCCAGCGTGATTTCCGGAACATTGGCCATCCACAGCGGTGGCGATGCAAGGGAAAATCTTAATTTGCCGGTTGCCGGCGAAAAGACCGTCGCCGTTAAATTGCCGGAGTTGAATGATCACGCAGTCAACAAGGTGCCCCTGCAAATCAATTTCACGGGCCCGGACGGCAAAAGCCAGAGCAATGAGGCCAGCTTCAAAATGCTGTTATGCAATAAGGCCGCCAAGCCCCCGACAATTGATGGCGACCTGGCTGACTGGCCGGCGGGGAGCGGCGTCAAACTGGATGGTCTCCTGAAAGATTATACCGTTCCGCCGGCGTTACAGGCGCAATATCCCCAACCTCAAAAATGGAATGGGCCGGAGGATTTGTCCGCGACGCTTTATACCGCGTGGGGCAAGGAGTATTTTTACCTGGCGCTTGATATTACGGATGACGTCTTCTGTCCGACCAAGCCCGGGGTTGCCTATATCTGGGAATACGATTCCGTCCAGATTTATTTTGATACCGCCTTTGACGCCCGGAATCTTAATTCCAAGGGTTATGACAGCACCGACTATTGCTATAACGCCTGTTATCGTGGCGGCAAGATGGAGGTGACGCGCAATCAGGTGCCTGACTGGCAGTTGTGCTTTTTCAAAACCGGGCCGGCGCCCGAGGTGAAGGCGGCGTTTAAGAAGACATACAAAGGCTACATCTATGAGTTCGCTTTTCCTGCGAGCGAACTGGTGCCGATGCGGTTGGAGAAGAACCGGGCGATTGGATTTGCGGTCTTGATCAATGAGAACGACAACGACTATCACAAGCGGGGGATATCGCTCACCGCGCCCGGGCGCGAGCCGTACCAAAACCCGACGGCCTGGCCGGCAATGCTGCTGGTGGAGTAGATTAACCCACATATTTCATGAGCGGATTACCGCTTGTGAAATATGTGCTTTGGCTACAGCTTGTTGTAGCCAAAGTTTCGGCGCGGCGTAAAATACGCCTTGCTCAAGATTAACCCTTCGACGCGCCGAAAGGATAATCCTGAGCAAGTCCGCCGCGGCGGACGCGTCGAAGCCCGAAGGGCGGATATTTCACGTGAAACGCATGAAATATCCGGGTTAA
>Ga0247840_10001245_pt1 | contig 50810 bp, 50 predicted proteins | sample LaCruzMarch2015__FD_192404 | JGI IMG/M metagenome (GOLD analysis project Ga0247840, IMG submission 192404) | Freshwater microbial communities from meromictic Lake La Cruz, Castile-La Mancha, Spain - LaCruzMarch2015_17m | ecosystem: Environmental > Aquatic > Freshwater > Lake | place: Spain... | reverse complement strand
ACTCGGGCACCTACCCATAATAATTGTATTTAGTTTTCATTTTGTTGGTGCTCCGACTGGCGGTCTCTGGCTCAACTTATCCTCTAAAAAAGATATTCAATCTTTTTTCTTCGGTCTTGAAGCCTTCGGGCTTACTCGGGCACCTACCCATAATTTTGTATTTAGTTTTCATTTTGTTTTAACCATCTTTGGCTTAAAAATGCCTCTGACGGGACTTGAACCCATGGCCTCTCCCTTACCAAGGGAGTGCGCTACCACTGCGCTACAGAGGCAGGCTGATTATTTAAAAAGGCCGGTGATAGGAATTGAACCTACAACCTACGGTTTACAAAACCGTTGCTCTACCGTTGAGCTACACCGGCGTGCGGACTTAATCTATTATATTAATTAAAAATCTTATGTCAAGAGGTAGGAGTCTTTTATTTCGTTTATTGTAAAATAACATCATGACAAAATTAATTGAATTTGACATAAAAACAGGGGCACAAAACATGCAAACGGACTCCGATTTGCTTAATTTTGCAATCCAAAACGAATTGACTGAGCCAACCTTTAGGATTTATGGATGGTCGCCAGTCTGCGTCTCTTTGGGCAGGAATCAAAGCGATGAATTTCTGGATAAAGATTTTTTAAACTCCCAAAACATCGATGTCGTAAGAAGATTGACTGGCGGAAGAGCACTTCTGCACGACAATGAACTCACTTATTCCTACATAATTCCAGCCGCCTCACTAATAAACGGCAACAGTGTCACAGCATCATACAAAGAAATTTCACAAATTTTGATAGGCGCGTTTGAATCACTCGGGATAAAATTAGAATTCGGAGAAAAATCCCCCGTAATCAGTTCTACAAAAAAATCTCAGGATTTCTGCATGACGATTTCAACCGGCGCTGATTTGTGTTTCGAAGGCAAAAAACTCATCGGCTCAGCACAATTTAGAAAACAGGGCTACATCCTGCAACACGGCTCGATACTTTTCGATTACGATGAAAAATTAATAGAAAAAATCTTCCCTTCCAGCTCTGACTTAAGCACACTGACCTGTCTAAAAACAGTCAACCCGAATTTGAGCATTGACGACGTTAAAGAAAGTCTATTATCTGTCTTTTCATGATAAAATTTATATAGAGGATTTTATATTAATGATTTTTAAAGAAAAATACGACGAAATAAAAAATATTGTGGCTGAAGATTTTGTTTTTTTGGAGGATAAAATAACCGATTTATTTGTGGACGAAAATCCGCTAAACGAGCAACTATTGAGTTTTTTGACAGCACCTTCAAAAAGAATCCGACCTTTACTTGGATTTTTATTTTTAAGATGTGCTTTCCAAAATCTGAACGAACACCAGCATAAAGCGCTTCTTGCAGTTGAATTAATACACAACGCGACTCTTATCCATGATGACGTGATTGATAATTCGTCAAAAAGAAGAAACCAAAAAACCCTCAACGCTCAATTTGACAACAACCTAGCGGTTGTGGCAGGAGATTACTTACTATCAATTTCACTCGAACTGACCATCAGTACTAAATCTATTGAAGTGCTTGAACTCTTCACAAAAGCACTGAAATCAGCCTGTGTGGGTGAAATAAACCAATATTTCAACAAATTTAACCTAACTTCAATAGAAGAGTATATTAAAAAGTCCAGAGACAAAACGGCGCTTTTGTTTCAAACTGGCATTTTAGCAGGATTGTTGCTGTCGGACAAAAAAGAGGACGAGAAATTAAAAATTTTAGCAATGGAATTTGCTGAAAATTTCGGTATCGCTTTTCAAATCCGAGATGATTTAATAAATATAACCAGTTCAGATGATTTAAAACCAAACCAAAACGATTTTGAATCTGGGATTTATACCGCTCCGATTATTTTTGCATCACAGGAAAACGTAAATATTTCTAATGAAAACAGTCTTGTCGAGCTTAAACAAACAAGTGCTATTGAAAAAACAAAAGATTTGATGGATAATTATTTCAACAAATCGATTTCTGCAATCAAAGATTTTGAAACGAGCGAGTATAAACTAGCGATGTTAAAGCTTATAGAACTATTAAAGAACAGCATATAAAATTACAAAAAACCGGAGTAGGTGTGGTACATCTGCCTGATAATAGAAAATTATAGAAGATTAAAATGCAATTAGAAGAATTCAAATCTAAAATGAAACCAATTTTAAAAGAGACCGTAGAAACAGTTTTTTTTGTAATCGTTATGGTAATTATAATTAGATTTTTTGTCGGAGAAATTCGATGGATACCCTCTGGTTCAATGAAACCAACTCTTTTAGAGGGAGATAGAATCTTTGTCGAGAGAGTTTCAAGATTTTTTATGACCCCAAAACGTGGCGACATTATGGTTTTTTATCCCCCGTCAGAGCCCTTAGCAAGCAACCCGATGGCTGTTTTTGAGCGATTGACAGGTTTTTTCTGTAAGGATATTGCCTACATCAAGCGCGTAATAGGAATGCCGGGCGATAAAATGGTAATAAAACCTGATCCTGACGGCAAATACGCTGTTTATGTCAACGGAAAAAGGCTTGAAGAAAACTATATTATGGACGACTACGATTATATTCCTTGCTCTGAGGCTATGTACTGCGGACCGTTTACGGTTCCAAAAGGCAATTACTTTATGATGGGCGATAATCGCGGAAACTCGCAAGACAGCCGTTTTTGGGGATTTCTACCTAAAGAAAGATTTGTTGGTCGCGCATTGTTTTTGTTCTGGCCTTTAACTAGGGTTGACAAACTCTGATAAATTCCACTTGCAATTTTATATTGACTATGTAAAATAGTTATATTGATGGCAAGGTAGCTCAGCTGGTTAGAGCACACGGCTCATACCCGTGCGGTCGTCGGTTCGAGTCCGACTCTTGCTATTTTTTTGTGCCTATTTACGACCTTCGGGTTGTATTTGTTGACACAAATACCCTCTCTGGAAAAAGATTCTCAATCTTTTTCCCTCGGCAGAGTCCGTGCGGTCGTCGGTTCGAGTCCGACTCTTGCTATTTTACACTTTTTAAACAACCTTCGGGTTGTGTTCGTCCCTCACAACTCCATTCAAAAAGTTATTCAAACGTTTTAAACGGAGTCCTTCCGTGCGGTCGTCGGTTCCACGCATGTGATTTTGTAGTTGCTCAAGCATTCGCAACCAAAATATCCATTCCCGACCCATCAAACTATGCACCGTTTTACTTGTGCTTGTTTGTCTTGCGAGTACGACTCTTGCTGTTTTTTTGCGGGTTTACATTTTTGGGATTAAACTATCTGTCCAAATCAATTTACATGATAAAATACACCAATAACAAAAAAATATCAGAATATATTAACAAAGTATTTACTGCATAAAAAAGCCCTCATTCAAGAGGGTTTTAAATTTGTTAAGGATTTTATTAAACAAAATTTTCTATTAGTTGGAACTATTTTGTTTTTCTTAGATTTCTCAAAGTACTAAAACCCCTATATAATGGCGGGAACGACGAGACTCGAACTCGCGACCTCATACGTGACAGGCATGCGCTCTAACCAACTGAGCTACGCTCCCATTTCCATTCTGATTTATATTTGATTGTCATCTTGGTTTCACATTGCCTAACAAGACATCGCTCAACCGAATAAGTCTATTATACTGGATGAATTTTTTTTTGCAATAGGTGAGGGCAGAAAAGTTTAATTTTTCTACCCTTACATATTTTATCTAGTTTAAACTATATTTTAAAATTTCATTGTTTGAATCTCTGCACCAGTAATTTTTCTCAGTTCGTTTTGAAATTCGATTGCCTGAACATCGTCGATTACTTCCAGCAAAATTAACCCGTTTGGGGCACATTTGTTTTCAGAAACGTCATGCAATCCCAATCTTGTTTTTATAATACAGCCATAACTGGTCAGCGTTTTTTGGAAATCAGTTGCTGTTTGTGTCCTGTTGTCAAGTCTTATACCTATTATTGTTGTCATAACCAATGCTCCTTCTTTTAAAATTTATGTACCCTCAGTAATTTAACACAAAAAAAATAATACTCACATTAACTTGGAGTATTATTTTTTAAATCTGGTTTTAAATATACCGTAGTAGATTTAAAACATTTTTAGACGTTCGAAACCAAAGGATAAATCCTTTATGCGATTTCTTCTTCACCGTCTGCGGCTTGAAGCTGTTTCTTCTTTAAGTTGTGCACTACTGCATCAACAAGAAGCTCGTAAGATTTCATGTTCTCAACATCAGGTGAAAACTCTTTTACGAGGGATTCTCTGACCATTGCTTCCAGCCTTTTTTCGTCAGAATTTATTTCTTTGTTTTGGTCTGCAAATATCATATCGATATATTCAGAATTGATTTTGTAATCTTGCACCTGATTGAACATCAGCCATTTTAGTTTTGGGCTAACTTGTTGCAATTTTTGGACGATTTTTAAATTTTTAAATCGGTTTAACATTCTTACCTCTTTTTAAAGTATTTAGTTTCAGTGAATTTTGGTGTATGATTTCTTACTGGTTTAAAGTACCGTGAATAAAATTATTTACTTATTTTATCACAATGTTTACAAAACTTAAATCAAGGTTCAATACTCAATATTAACAACATCCTAGCATATTTTTTTATATTTGTAAAGCACTGAAATCAGCAATCAAATCATATTTTCTTTTGAGCATGCTTAAGAGCGCGAGCCTATTTTCTTTTATTTGCTCATCTTGATCCATTACCAAAACATCTTCAAAGAACTTTTCAATTGCGCTGTTTGCAGTTTTAAGCCCTTCGATAAGTGTTTCATAGCTATCTTCTTTTATTTGACTTACTTTTTCAAAGAGGATTTTTTCTGCATCGAATTTAAAAAGACTGGTCTGCACAGGCGTTTTCACCAGCACTTTTAAAATTCTTGTAATTCTATTAGCGCTTTCTAGCATCGGTGCAAATTCTTTTTCCACAATCAGTTCAGAAACCAACTTAACTCTCTCAGAAAAATCATTCAAGTTTAAAAGCGGGTTCTTATTCTTAGCACATGCTTCTAAAACATCTTTTCGATAGTTATTCGTAAGGGATTTAATTGCATCGGTATATAACATAATTGTTCTTTGAACAAAAAAATCTTTAATTTGTTCCGTTACATCTGAACTAACCTCTATTGGCAATAATTCAAGTGATTCATCAATCAAGTCGAATAAATTCAAATTAGAATGTTTTTTTTCTAATATTGTTTTAATAACACCTAAAGCTGCACGTCTGACGCCGAGCGGATCAGATGAACCCGTCGGTTTTTTACCGTTGGCAAATACCGCACAAATCGTGTCCACCTTGTCGGCTATCCCAACAATTTGCCCTTCAATCCCTTCGGCTAATTCGCTTTCGGCGTTTAGCGGGAAGTAGTGTTCTTTTATTCCTTCGACAACTTTTTCGTCTTCGCCGGAGTGTCTTGCATAGTCAGCCCCGATGAACCCTTGCAATTCGGTGAATTCAAAAACCAAGTTGGTGGTCAAATCAGCCTTGCAAAGTAATGCCGTTCTTTCGATGGCAGGTGAATTTTTACCCAATTTTTCAGCAATAGCTCGAGATAATTTAATAATTCTTTGGGTTTTGTCCCAAACAGAACCCATGCCTTTTTGGAAAGTGATCCCCTTGAGGCTCTCGACGTTGTCTACAAAAGGTTTTTTTGTATCTTCGTTAAAAAAGAAAATCGCATCATCAAGTCTTGCGGTTACAACCCGCTCGTTGCCGGCTTTTATGTTTTCAAATTCGTCTCCGATATAGTTTGTTATTGTTATAAATTTGTTTATCAACTTGCCGTCTTTGTACAGGGCGAAATAGCGTTGGTGAGAGGCCATAACGGTTACTGTTACCATCTCAGGAACGTCAAGATACTTGTGTTTGAAGTCGCACACGACCGGAATCGGATATTCGCAGAGATAAGTGACTTCGTCAAGCAAATCGTCGTCGTACTTGGTTACGGCACCAAGTTTGTCGGCTTCTTTTTTTGCAAGTTCAATTATAAGTGTTTTTCTTTCATCCTGATTTACGAATACGTGAGCTTTTTTAAGTTTTTCAACGTACTCGTCGGGAGTGTTTATTTCTATGTTTTGTTCTGACATTCTGTGTCCGCGTGTGAATTTAGAAGATTTAACGTCAATTATTTGAACAGGAACTTCTTCGTTGTCAAGGATTGAAACAATCCAACGGATAGGGCGTGAGAATTTCTCGTCGTGGGCTGCCCAACGCATAAAGTAAGGCCCTTGAAGTTTTAAAACTAATTGAGGAACGTTTTGAGTCAAAAGTTCTGATGTCAATTTTCCTTTGTTAAAGACTTTTGCGTGCAAATAATCGTCTTGCAAGAAAAGTTGGCTTTCTTCGACTCCACATTTGCCGGCAAACCCTTGTCCTGCAAGGGAAAGATTTCCATTTTCATCGTAGGCAACTTTATTAATAGGCCCCTTAAGGATTTTTTCTTCGTCTTCTTGTTTTTGAGCTAATCCGTCAACCAATACAGCCAATCTTCTAGGTGTAGCAAGAACTTCTATTTTTGTGTATTCGAGTTTGTTTTCCTCAAAGAATTTTTCAAACCCTAATTTAAGCTGATCGATAGCCTGAGGGATAAACCTGTAAGGAAGCTCTTCTGTTCCGATTTCTAGTAAGTATTTGCTCATTTTTTTACCTTAATTTGTTTAGTATTAAAATGTAATAATTCAAGTAAAAAAGTAAATAAGTCTGTCATGCTGAACTCGTTTCAGCATCTTTCCAGTTGAGTAAGTTGGATAGATCCTGAAATAAATTCAGGATGACGCAAGACGCGATAATTTAAATTTTTTTTAATCTTTTCAGCTACCTGAACAGTTACCAGAAAATTGTACACAAAACAAAAGATTTGTTCAAGATATATATGCTTTCAAACTCTCAATCGAACGTTTTGCAAGCAAATCATTCTTCAGCTTCTTGTTCTTTCGGCCCCATTTTTTCAAATCTGACGGCAACTCCAAAGGTGGCATAATCCCCCAGTTTGAATTTATCGGCTGAAAATTCTTGTGCCCCTCAAAACTTATATAATCGCATAGCGCGCCAAGGACGGTTTCTTTCGGCAGCTCGAGCAATTCTTCACCCTTTAAGTATCTAGCCATATTCAACCCAGCAAAAAGCCCTGTCGCGATTGATTCGGTGTAACCTTCTGTTCCGGTAATTTGCCCAGCAAAAAATAAATCAGGACGCTTTCTGGTTTGCAAGGTCGCGTTTAAAACCTTCGGGCTATTGATAAAGGTGTTTCGGTGCATTACGCCGTATCTGATTATGTTGGCGTTTTCAAGCCCCGGAATAGAATGGATTAATTCTTTTTGGCTCGCCCATTTTAAATTGGTCTGAAATCCGACCAGATTGTATAAAGTTTTTGCAGAATTATCCTGTCTCAATTGAACGACAGCCCAACTTTCCTCGTCAGTCCTTTTGTCAATAAGCCCAACAGGTTTCATCGGCCCGAACCTAAGGGTATCAACCCCGCGCGAAGCCAGAACTTCAACCGGAAGGCAAGATTCAAAAAATTTCGCATCCTTTTCAAATTCCTTCAGTTCAATTTTCGGTGCGTTAATCAAAATATCGTAAAATTTGGCGTATTGCTCTTTGTTCATCGGGCAATTGATATAAGAGGCTTCGCCTTTGTCGTAACGGCTTGCATAAAAAGCTTTTTCAAAATCAACACTGTCACATTCAACTATCGGCGCAATTGCGTCGAAAAAATGCAGGTGCGCACTCTCGGTAAATTCTTTTATTGAATTAGCCAGATCATCACTTGTCAAAGGCCCTGATGCGACTACTGTTGGCTTGTCGGGAATTTGGGTGATTTCTTCTCTTATAATATTAATATTTTCGTTTTCTTCAATTAATCGAGTAACAGTTTTGGCGAAAAGCTCCCTGTCGATTGCAAGTGCTCCACCAGCAGGTAGCTGGCAACCGTAGGCGATTTTAATCAACTCTCCTCCCAACAGCTCCATTTCATGTTTTAAAAGCCCGCTCGCGTTCGAGACGTCGTATGAACCTAGACTGTTTGAGCAAACAAATTCGGCAAAATCTGACGAAGTGTGCGCGCCTGTGGTTTTAGTCGGCCTCATTTCGTAAAGATTAACTTTTATTCCCTGTTTTGCAAGCTGTAAGGCACATTCAGTACCCGCTAAACCAGCTCCAATTACATTTGCTTCCATTAACTCAGTTTATATTAAATTTTTATTGTAGTCAAATAATACAATGAATTAGGGACTGATAAACGTCTAAAATAAGAGCTATTTTGAGACGTGTATTGGTCTCTTTTAGGGACTCTATTTATGAATAGCCTTGCCTATAGCGTCTCCGCAAGCTTCCATAATTGCCTCGCTCAAAGTCGGATGAGGATGAATCATCTCCGCCAAAACCTCTGCTTTTGCCTTCAGAGTTATCGCCAGCGTGACTTCTGAAATTAACTCGGATGCCTGCGCACCCAAGATTTGTGCCCCTAAAATTATTCCAGATTCCCCATCGACAACAACTTTGGCAAAACCGTCTCTAGAACCTTGACACAAAGCCCTTCCGTTGCTTCTGAAATCGAAACGGCCAACTTTAACATCGTAGCCCTCATCCACCGCGTCTGCCTCTGTCATACCAACTGATGCGACTTCAGGATGAGTGTAAACACAAGCAGGAACGGCGTTGTAATTAATTTTTGTTCTTCCGCCGCATGCGTTTTCTGCTGCCGCCTTGCCCTCAGCAAATGCCAAGTGTGCTAAAAGTTTTCCTCCGACCACGTCTCCAGCAGCATAAATATTAGCAATACTGGTTTCCATAAATTCGTTGACCACGATGGCCTTGCCGTTCATTTTTAGCCCCAAGGCTTCGATGTCTGGGGTTAAATTGACTTCCCTTCCGATTGCAACCAGTACTTTTTCAGAAATTATTTCCGATTCAATTCCGTTTTCATCAATTAATGTTGAAAGTTCTCCGTCAGCTTTTTTAATTTCTTTAACCTTGGCTCCAAGCTTGAATTTAATCCCATGTCGCTTCATTATTTTTAATAGTTCTGCCGTTATTTCTAAATCTTCTTGAGGGAGAATTCTGTCAAGCGACTCAACTACTGTGATTTTTGCGCCCATTGCACTGAAAAGGGTCGCAAATTCCAATCCAATTGCCCCTGCGCCGATAATGGTCATACTGGTCGGGATTTCAGTCAGATTAATCGCCTCGTTGCTGGTTATAACGCCTTCCAACCCTATCCCGGGCAAGGCTGGCATTAAGGTTTTCGAGCCAGCGGTGATAATCAACTTATCGCAATTGATAGTGAAATTGTCTGTATCGGTTTTTGCGTTAATTTTATTCGGAGATTCAATTGTGCCCTCACCCCTAACTATGGTAATATTCGGATTGTCTAAAAGGTACTCCAATCCCATTTTTAGGCTCTTTGCGATTTTGTCTTTTCTGGCAACCGCACTAGCTATTTTGACAGAAGAAACCGAGGCTTGAACGCCGAATTCGCTGCTTTTTTTTATAGTTTCAAGTGCTTCTGCGGTTTTTAACAGGGCTTTTGTCGGAATACATCCCCAATTTAGACAGGTTCCACCGATGTGTTCTTTTTCAACAAGCACAACGCTTGCCCCTAATCTTGCCGCTAGAATAGCCGCCACGTAGCCCGCTGGCCCACCACCGAGAATACATATTTCGGTCTTTAAATCATTTATGGATTTCGTCATTTGAACTAATTTCTCCCATTAATAATCCAATCTACAGCCTCTGCTTGTTTGATAAAAAAAATAAAGTAGCTCGTAAGCCGGGTCCTGTTTCTAGATAATCATCTGTCTCGAACAATAATTACTTATTGCCTCTAGCGGTTCTTCGGGAAGTGGCGGACAGCCTTAATTTCCCATTCAACCTTGCATCCAATCGGGGTTTACCTAGCCGAATCCTCTCGAATTCGCTGGTGAAGCTCTTAACTCACCGTTGCACCATCGCCTGTGCCGATTGCTCGGCCATCGGCAGTCTTGGTTGCTCGCATTAAAAGGGTCTACAAGTCTTGTGCTTCCACAAGCCGTTTCGCCCTCTGCTCGCAATCCGCATTTCTGTGGCACTTTCCACGGGCTCACGCCCTCCGGGATTTCCCCGGCGATCTGTCCTTAGATGCCCGGACTTTCCTCACTCGACAAGTCAAGCGCGATTATCCGACTACTTTATTGATTATATAATAACACGAAAAGATAAATCCTGAATCTTAACATCATCAAACTGGTACGCCAGCATCAATCCCGGTGTACCTTCGTGCATAGCACCAAAAGGCCCCTCTCACCTATAATGAGAGGGACCTTTGAATCAACAATAGATTTAGTTTAATAAAGTTTAAACGAAGTAAGCTAGCGTTATTTTAAACCAAACCCGCTAAAAGAAAAATCTTATCGCAACCCGAAAGAGTGTCTGGATGCAACTAACTTACAATCATATACTACAACCTTTAGCATGCAGTTTCACCCTTCCAAAGAGCTACCTTCTGAGTTTTGGTAGCACGATATAATTAATTCTTTTGAGTCTGTTGGATTTTACTGTCCCTATTGAAAAAAAAATTTGTTTGTTTTAGACTTATTTGTACGCGGAAGTAACTCACACGGTGAGACTTGGCGAAACGAAGTTAAATTATCTCTACCATTGAGTGGAGTCCTGAAAACCAAATATCAAAATACGCGGAAGTAACTCACACGGTGAGACTTGGCGAAACGAAGTTAAATTATCTCTACCATTGAGTGGAGTCCTGAAAACCAAATATCAAAATACGCGGAAGTAACTCAATGGTAGAGTACTTGCCTTCCAAGCAAGTTGTTGCGAGTTCGAGTCTCGTCTTCCGCTTTTTTAGTACCTTAAATGGTTTAATCTCTACTAGATTTATATTTTTATTACTCTGTAAAATAAGGAGAACTATTGATGAATTCAGATTTTTTATCCCAACACTCCAATGATATAATCGAGCTCACTCTGGTTTTTGCCGCGGTTTTTATATTGTTTAAGTTCGTTGACATCTTTAATAAAAATCTAAAAGACAAAGTCCTCAGCAAGCAATCTGACACTACCATTTTGGGGTTTATGCCGATTCTCGAAAAACTGATTAAAATAACTATTGCTTTCTTTGCAATCGCAACTTTGTTACAAAGCCATGGGTTTTCGATAACTTCTTTGATTGCCGGTTTTGGAATCACAGGTTTAGCAGTCGGCTTGGGTGCCCAAATCACTATCGCTAATATTTTCGGCTCATTTGCACTATTGTCGGATAAAGCTTATAAAATAGGGGATTACATAATCATCAACCAAACCGTCCAAGACAAGGCCGTTGAAGGCGTCGTGGAGGACATAAATCTCCGATCCACCAAAATAAGGTCCGCCGACGGGGGGCTTGTAATTGTACCTAACAACATTGTTGCAAACGGGGTGGTTAAAAACGTAAGCCAAGTTGCAAACAGTCACGTTGATTAAATTATGATGACGTCCAGTGTCGCAAAAGCCTTCCAACAGGCCCGTTGCCATTCATTTGCTCACATCCGAAATCGCCCCCTAGCAAAGTGGAAAAATCGGATTTTTAGCACTTTGTCAGGAGTCTTAATATGAAAATCAAAATCATCGCGCTGGGTAAAATTAAAGAAAAGTTTTTAAAAGAGGGTATAGACGAATTTTTAAAAAGGCTTACCCCTTATGCTACGGTTGAAATAGTTGAAATCGCTCCCATTGAAATTAGGGACGAAAATTTAACGGATAAAATCCTCGAACAAGAGGGTGAAAAGATTTTATCTCACATCAAATCCAATTCTTACGTAATGACAATGGAGATTGATGGCGTTAATTTATCTTCAGAAGATTTTTCTAAAAAGCTTGAAACGATAGGTAATGAGGGCTACAACGAAATTGTTTTTGTAATTGGCTCGTCTTGCGGTATAGCTAAAACCATTTCGGCAAGGGCGGATTTCAAATTAAGCATGTCCAAGATGACATTTTTGCACCAGTTTGCGAGACTTTTGCTGGTTGAACAAATTTACCGCGCGTTCAAAATCCAAAAGGGCGAAACGTATCACAAATAGAGACTGCTGCACAAGCCCAAAAAAATAAAAAAATGGTCAATTTGGACTTGTGTTACGTCTCTATCGTCTAGTGTCAAAATGGCAGGAAAGTGCGATTTCCCGCCATTTCTCACCTTTGTAAGGTCGACCACTGCAAGTCAAAAGAAAGATCTTTTTAGAGACGTGCAGTGGTCTCAAGTAGAGGTTAGCTGCTTTTAAAGACAACAAAAAGGTCGGACTTGTTGAGAAATCCGATCTTTTGAATGTATAAATAATTATCAAAGCAAAGATTTTACTTTGTCTAATCCGCCTTAGCTGCCAAGCTTCTAACTGACCCCTTTTAATCGTTCTTCCGGATCAGTGATGCTTGTTATTCTCAACCCGAAGTTGTCCTCGATTACTACAACTTCGCCGTGGGCTACCAATTTGCCGTTGGCGTAAAGTTCAACAGGTTCACCCGCGACTTTTTCCAATTCGATGATTGAACCGCGAGTCAGTTCCAAAACTTTTTTTATCGGAAGCTCTGTTCTTCCCAATTCAACGGTAAGTTGAAGTTTAATATCCATCAAAATATCTAGGTTTTTGTTAGCCTCGCCATGAGCCTGACTTAAATCTTCAAAAGACGCAAATCGTACTGGCTGGACAGTTACAGTTTCTTCCGATTGGTGTTCGTAATTTTGCTGGCTAGCCTCAACTTGAGGTTCAAAATTACTAAATAATTTATCCGCCCCTTCTTTAACAACTTCGGATTCTTCAACTTCTTCAACTTCTTCAACTTCCATCTGCGCAACTTGAGTGTCAGTAGCTGGTTCAAGAACTTGCTCTTCTGTTATATCTTTACCTTTATCTTTTTCTGGCATTTATAAACCCTTTCTAAATTACCTTTAAATATAGCTTTTTAAAAAATCTACTGTTGAATCGTATACATCCGTTATTTTAACGCAGAGATTCTTTTTGAGTGTTCCAGGCCTAGCAAAAAATTTCTTTTCTTCGTTTAACCTAATTACTAAATCGTCCGACGTTTTGTTGTCCAATTTGATTATGTCGCCCTCTTTTACATCTAAAAAGTCGGCCAGAGTAATCTGACAGGAGCCAAAAAGTACGCTCAAATCTACTTTTGATGTGTTTAATTTTTGAATCATTTTCTGACGTTCTTCGGTTGTGGCCACAATCCCCTTGGTTTGGAAGATATGTTGGGTGCTAATATGTCCCAAAACAGTTTCCAATACCGGATAAGGAAAGCATAAACTTATCAGCCCAAAGTATTTACCTGCAATTTGTACTTCGAACGTAATCAAGGCAACGATTTCACCGGCGGTGGCAATTTGAATCATCTGGTAATTGTTGTCTAGTCCGACAACATGTGCTTGAACAGGAACAATGCTGCTCCAGGCACTTTCGAGAGTTTTTACCGTTCTTTCAATAACTTTCTTTGCCAAAGCTTCTTCAATATCGGTCAATTCTCTTTGCATGTTTTCGCTGATACCTACACCACCAAGCATTCTATCAACGATACAGGAAAGCACTTCGAAACTTATCCCAAGCAAAATTTGTCCCGGCAACGGATTGAGTTCAAAAATCCCAATGGTGATAGGAGAAGGCATCGAGCGCATGAATTCGTCGTAGGTTAATTGGTCTGTTGACACAACGTCTATCTCAATGTGCATTCTCAAGTAGGCAGTCAAAACAAGTGATATTTGTCTCGAAAACTCTCTGTGAACGTCTTGCAACGCTCTTAGGTGATCTTTGGAGAATTTATCCGGCCGTCTGAAATTGTATAATTTATAACCTTTTTTGTAGTCATCTTCAGAATTATCGTCAGCATAAGGATTGTAAACATCCTCAGCTGATAAACCAGTCGAGTCCATATCAAAATTCTCGTTTAATTCTGTTTCTGACATTTTTCCTCTTTGTTTTGTTGAATGCTATATCTCATGCATTACAGGGTTATTGGATTATAAACTGGCCAAAGCTAACTCTGATAACTTCTCTTTCGCCTGCAAATAGACCATTTACAGCTTCTGTGATTTGTTCTTTTGCTAATTCTTTTCCAGCCACAGTTGAAACTTCGGCTGATGTTTTGCTTGATAATGTGGTTATAACAGCATCTCTTATAGCAGGCTTAAATTGAGTCATTTCAGCTTCTACAGGGTTAACTGCAGGCTCCCCGCCACCACCATGGCCTTCTTTCTTAGGAGGAGCAGCTTCTGTAGCTGAATCTGCTGCTGATTTTGAAACTTCTAACGCCACATTGACCTTTAGGTATTTTCTAGGTGAAATATCGCTTAAATTTAGAATAAAGTCGCCAAGGTCAACTATGATTCCTCTTTGAACTCCTTCTTCTTCGCCACCGCCGCCTTCTTCATCAGTGGCTGCAGCATCTTCTGTTGGAGCTGGTTTTGCAAGTTTTGCATTTAATAGATTATCCTGTAAAACGTAGTTTACGCTCAGGAACAGCACGCAAATTAAAACAGTTGTTGCTAAATTAATAACAATCATTTTCATGTTTTCGTCAATTTTGCCTTTTGGTGCTCCACCCTCTTCTTTTGGTTTAATATCCTTAGGTTGATTCGGTTTTGCCATTTTCTATCTCCAACTTCCTTAATTATTTTCTTTTTCTAAAACTATTATATCAACTCTTCTATTCAACATTCTACCACTAGTTGATGTATTATCCCCGATAGGCACATATTCACCGTAACCCACTGCACACAACCTTTTAGGTGAGATTTTACTGTTTTTCATGATGAAAGATATAATATTTGTTGATCTTGCCGTTGATAATTCCCAATTTGATGGAAATTTTACATTTTTAATCGGCGTTGAATCAGTATGTCCCTCTATTATAACAGGGTTATTTATTTTTGTTAATACTTTTATAATTTCTGTGATGATCGCCTTTGCCTGTGGTTTTATCTCCGCCGAGCCTTCATCGAATATCGCTTTGCTGTTAATCCTCACAATCAAACCGCGGGGGTCTTTTACAAGGTTTATCGATTTTGTCTGAGAAAGGTTATCTTCAAATAATTTTGTAAGCGCCTCTGTTCCGTAAGTGTTGCTTAGCGCTGGATTTCCTTGATATTTCGTTACATAACCAGTAGAGGAAGCTCCGTTGACTGACTTTTGTATTTTTTCCAAAAGCTCGTTTAATTTTTGATTGTCAATTTGTAAAACAGCATACATAACCATAAACAAAGCCAAAAGCATTGTCACGAAATCCGCATAGGAAACTACCCACCGGTTTATATAGTCTTTGGAGTTTGTATAATAATCTTGCCTCATGCGTTAACCAAATTTTGCTTGTGGTGGAATTTCAAATATCCAACGAGTTTTTCCTCGATTACCGCAGGATTTTCCTGCATCTGGATTGACAAAATCCCCTGTAATATAACTTCTTTTAATAGTATTTTTTCTCTTGTTTTTTGTTTTAAATTCCCGGCAATCGGTAAAAGGACAAGGTTTGCAAACCCGACTCCGTACAAGGTTGCCACAAAAGCGGTCGCAATACCCGAACCCAAAAGGTCTAGGTCTTTCAGATTTGACATAACCTTAATTAGTCCCAAAACAGCCCCCACCACACCAAAAGTCGGAGCGTATCCACCGAGTGCTTCAAACACTCTGGAGCTTATCAGTTCTTCCTCTTCCTCGTATGAAATTTCGGCAGAAAGCACGTCGTATAGTAGTTGTGGGTTGTTCATGTCGATAGTCAATTGTAAGCCACGGGAAAGAAAAGGGTCTTCAACTCTGTCAAGAACACCTTGGAGTGCCAATATTCCGTTTTTTCTGGCGAAATGAGCTAGTTGAATTATGTCGTCGACGACTTTCATCGTTTTATTTTCTTGCTTGTAGAATATTTCGCGGGCGGTTTTGAAAGCTTTTTTTATCGTTTCGTAATTGAAATTCAAAAATGATGCGCATAATGTTCCGCCCACTACAACGAAAAAAGCGGTAGGCTGTAAAAGCACAAGAATGGAGCCACCTTCAAGCAGTTGGGTGACGAAAACCATCACAAATCCTAACAATAGTGCATAAACCGCAGTTTTATTCAAAACTCCCCCTCAAAAAGTAAAATATTCCCCTAGTTATTCTAATATCTTCCCATATTAGGGCTAAATGGGTATCATCTAAAGGGAGGATTTTACTATTACACGAGATTGTCAGTGGCGCAAAATTTGTTAAGCTTATGATGTTTTCAACTAGATTAAAAACATCACAAAGAACCAGCCCACAACCATCGCTGGGCCGAATGGAAGGTAAGTCATATTTTGAGGGTCTTTCAGTCCGCCTAAAATTCTTCTACAAACGTAAAATCCAAGTCCGCATAAAATTAAAACGAGAATTCCAAAAATTGCCATATTGTCCAGAAGGTTAAATTTCTCGAACAGTTTAAAAAAGAGGGTAAACAGAAAAAATGCCACGAACGAAATTATAGTTTTATAGTCTTTGTTGTTATAAAGTTTTTTCATGAAAACTGGAATAGTCAAAATTATTTGGATTATAAAACTGTAAACCAAAGCAACGATAAGGTACTTCCAACCGAATATTGCCCCAAGTGCTGCTGCTATATAGCTATCGCCTTCTCCGAAGGCTCTTGTACCTGCGACCAGATAGCCAAACCTTGCGAACGCTTCCATTATTATTATGCCGAGCAAAAGCCCCGCGACTGAAGCGACGAATGAGTTATTGATTGTAAAATGAAACGACCAAAGCGTTATGAGCTTTGTACCCTCGTAAATGTGTCCGAAGTTGAATAGATTATAAATTAATCCTAAACTCGCAAGGGTATAGGTGTGAAAGTCAAACACCACTTTTTCTTTTATGTCAGTCGCTGCCAGCACAATGAAAAGTGAGGCGAAAGTTAACAGAAAAAGAGTGTTTATTGTCGGCCCGAATTTTACCACCAACGCAACGAACAAAAATCCAGTTATCAATTCAATAATTGGGTATTGGATACTGATTTTTTCTTCACAAAAAGCACATTTGCCTTTCAGGAAGAGGTAAGAAAATACCGGAATGTTGTGGTACCACTTCAGCGGAGTTTGGCAAAGCGGACATTTAGATGCGGGAAACGCAATCGATTCATCGCTTAGCGCTCTTAAAACTACTACGTTCAGGAAGCTTCCTACACAGACTCCCGTGACGAATACAAATGACATTATTATTAAAAAATCTAAAATTGAAAAACCCACTGATGTCTCCTGTCTTATTTTTAAACCCTTGTTGATTCTTTTGTGATTATTACGTACATCTCGCTCAGTGCTTTTTTTATTCGTCTTGAAACCTGCATTTGAGATATGTTAAGCCGTTCTGCGACTTCCCTTTGGTTCAAATCCTCATAATAGCTCAGCTCGACAACTTCTTTCATTTTTGGACTGAGACGCGAAATTGCTTGAGATAGCATCATTTTCCCCTCGTAAGCCTCTAAAAATTCATGATAATCGCCGGATGGAATTTTGTCCCCAAGGGTCATAGTTTCGTCTTCGCTATTAATAGATTGATCGAGGGACAGCGTACTTTTTCTTCTGTCAACCTCAATAATATCATTGATTTTAGCCACAGGCAAAGACATAATGTCGGCAACTTGCTGGGAGGTAGGTTCTTCAATTCCGCCCTCGTTTAGTTTTCGAATAATGCAATTGATTCTGTATGCGAGTTCCTGAATTTCTCTAGGGGCTTTTATCATTGAAGCCTTATCCCGAAGATAGTGTCTTATTTCGCCTGTGATTAAATAAGTCGAGTAAGTCTTAAATTTGGTGCTTATCAGTGGGTTGTATAGCTCAATTGCCTTCATCAAGCCAATGGAGCCCACTTGGATTAGGTCATCAGCAGGGTCGGTAGAACGCCTGGCAAGCCCGTAAGCAATTCTTTTTACAAAAGGCATGGACGCCACAACTATCAAACTCTGTAGTTGTTTTTTTAACTTCGGGTCTTCTGAGTTTTTGTATGTTATGAGCCATTCGTGGATTTGTGCGAAAATATCCTCTTGAGTTAGCAAAATGGTCTCCATATCTTAAAATCTACTAATCAAATTTATTATAGCATAATCTTTAATATTATATACGGTTATTTGTATGATATTCATTTTTATGATAGATTGGTTTCAGGGGTATTTATGGGACAGTTAGTAAAAAGAGAAAATATCAGACAGATAGTGAAAGAAATCCAAGAAAGCGGCAAAACAGTCGTTACCACTAATGGATGCTTTGATATTCTGCATGTCGGGCATGTCAGATATTTGAACAAAACCAAAAGTTTCGCTGATTATTCAATTGTTCTTTTGAACTCTGATAGTTCAGTTAGAGCAATCAAAGGCGAAGGCCGTCCGATTAACAATGAACTTGACAGAGCAGAAGTCTTAAATGCACTTGCATGTGTTGATTACGTGGTCTTGTTCGACGAAAGTTCCCCAAGAGATCTGTTAGATGAAATTAAACCTGACGTTCACACTAAAGGGGCGGATTATTCAGTAGAAACTCTCCCTGAAGCCGACGTTATCTTGAAAAACGGCGGAAAGATTGAATTCATAACCTTCGTAGAGGGAAAATCGACCACGAATACAATCAAAGCAATGGGGCAGGGAAACGGTTAACAGTAAAGTAGGTTAGATTTGTTAACCCAACAACATAAGAGTTTCATAGTAGGTCGGGCTTTCCAGCCCGACAAGAAAAAGCCCATAACATTTTATTGCAAAGAGGTTTTAAACTTAATAATTTGAAAAAAAATCTAATTAGTATTAAAATAATAAAAGAAATAGTAATTTAATAGGAGAAATATATGAAAACATACTCAATTGAAGAAATCACACAGGTAGTCGGCGGGATGTTAACCAAAGTAGAAGACGCAAAAATCTCCATCATTGCACCACCTCTTTTGGCTGACGAAAATACCCTTGCGCTTGCATTGAGCGAAGAAGAAATCCACAACCTTGCAAAAACTAAGGCCAAAGCTGCATTAGTTCCGCTTGGGGTTAATTTTGAAGGGCTTACGACTATCGAAGTTGAAAGACCAAGACTTGCTATGATGAAATTATTGAACTTGTTTTATACAGCACCTGAAACCGAAAATGGTATCCACCCGACTGCGACAGTTCACCCTGAAGCTAAACTGGGACAAAATATTTCAGTTGGGCCAAATGTGGTTGTATCTCGCGGAGTTGAAATCGGAGACAACACTAAGCTTTTGGCAAATATTTTCATCGGAGGCGGAGCTAAAATCGGTTCAAACTGCTTCTTTCACGCAGGCGTAAACGTCGGTGACAGAGTAACAATTGGTAACGACGTAATCTTGCACCACGGCGTAAGCCTTGGAGCTGACGGATTCAGTTTCGTAACCCAAAACCCTGACAACATCGAAAAAGCCAGAAAAGAAGGGGTTATATCAGAAGAAAATACTGAACATAAAGTTTATAAAATAGCGTCAATCGGTTCTGTTCAAATTGGAAACAATGTCGAAATCGGCGCCAACACGACAATAGACCGCGGAACAATCGAAGACACTGTTATCGGGGACGACACAAAAATCGACGATTTGGTTATGATTGGCCACAACTGCAAAATCGGTAAAGGCTGTATGATTATTTCCCAAGTCGGGATAGCTGGAAGCTGCGAAATCGGCGACAGGGTTGTTATAGCCGGTCAAGCAGGACTTGCTGACCACATTAAAATCGGGAGTGATTCAATCATCGCAGCTAAATCAGGGGTTTCAAAAAACCTTCCTGAAAAATCAATTGTAATGGGCTTCCCTGCAATGTCTAGAAAAGATTTTGTAAAACAGCTTAAAGCAGTAAAAGAAGTAGAAGAATTGGTTAAAAAATTCAAGCAGTACGAACCTCTCTTGAAAAGTTTTGAAGAAAGTACAATCGAAGAGTAACAGAGAATAAGTTAAAGATTACTAATTATGACAACCATTTTAAACAAAATTGAAATATCGGGAAAAAGCTTGATGAAAAATCAAGACTGTTCTGTCCAAATTTTGCCCTCAACTGAAGGAAAAATAAGGTTTTTTGTTAAATCTTCAACCAATGCGATTATTTCTGATATTGATAATGTCGTCTCAACCGACCACTGTGTCGTGTTAGGCAACAAAAAAGACAAAGTAATGCTGACCGAACATTTCAGTGCCGCTTGTGCGTTTTTGGGGATAAATTCCCTCGACGTCTACCTGTCGGATTCTGAAATGCCCATCTTTGACGGAAGTGCAAAAGAGTGGGTAAGGCTGTTTCAGGAGGCCGGCGTTGAAAAGCCGTCAAGTGACTTTTACACAGTGAGTGAGCCCGTTTATTATTTGAACGGAAAGACCCACCTTGTAATTATCCCTGACGATGAGTTGAGCATAACTTACAGCGTCAATTACGACCATCCTGACTTGAAAGGCAAATGGGTTACTTTCAATAAAAAGAATATTGATGAAATCATTGAAGCGAGAACTTTCGGGTTTTTGAAAGACTTACAAAAATTTCAAATGTTCGGATTTGCAAAAGGGGTAACCTTGGAAAACACCGTCGGTCTAAAAGATGAAGGCTACACTACTGAGCTTAGGAGTGAGAATGAACCAATAAAGCACAAAATCCTTGATTTGATTGGGGATTTGTATCTGGCAGGGGTAAGTCCTTTGAACTTGAAAGCGCAAATAATAGTTAAAGAAGCGGGGCATGCCGTGCATGTAAAAGCTGCAAAAAAATTAAAAGAAAAATTGATAAGAGTATAAGAAGGAGAAGTAATATGACGGAAGAAACAGTGAAAGAAGAAGTTTTAACAATGGATATAATAGACATCATGGCGATGATTCCTCACCGCTACCCGTTTTTATTGGTAGACAGAATCACTGAGTGTGTTCCCGGTAAATATTCAAAGGGATATAAAAACGTCACAATGAATGAAGATTTTTTCAATGGCCATTTCCCCGGAAACCCTATTATGCCAGGGGTTTTGTTGCTTGAAGCCATGGCTCAGTGCTCCGCTCCGATTTTGATGAGCTTAGACGCATTTAAAGATAAACTTTGTTTGTTTGCCGCAATGGAAAATGTTAGATTTAAGGGGCTCGTAAGGCCTGGCGACAGGTTGGACATGGAAATGGAGCTTTTTAAGTTAAAAGGACCTATAGGCAAAGTTCATGCAAAAGGATTTGTTGATGGAAAACTTGTTGTTGAAGCTGATTTAACAGTGGCAATGAAGTAAGACAACTCTTAATGAATGAAATGAGTTTTAGAATTGCCTTATCCCGAAATTTTTTCGGGACCTAATCAGATAAGTAGGATGGGCTAAAGCCCAATAAAAAAATAGAAAGCGTGAAGACAATGATAGATAAAAGTGCTATTATACACCCATCTGCACAGATTGCAGAAAATGTGTTTATTGGGCCAAATGTAGTTATCGGCGAAAATGTCAAATTGGCAAGCGGAGTGAAAATTGTAGCTTCGGCTTACCTAGAGCATTGCGAAATTGGTGAAAACACTGTTATTAGCCCGTTTGCAAGTATCGGAACAGCGCCACAAGACTTAGGCTATAAAAATGAAGCTACAAAAACCATCATCGGTGCGAATTGCCTTATAAAAGAAAACGTCACAATCAACCGTGCTTCAGGCGAGGGCAATACGACCGTTATCGGAAACAAATGCTTATTGATGGTCGGAGCGCACGTCGCTCATAACTGTCAATTAGGCGACGAAGTCATTTTAGCGAATTTGGTAACACTGGGTGGGCATGTTCATGTAGGCTACGGTGCTTTTATCGGCGGGATGAGCGTATTTCACCAAAACCTTAGAATTGGCGAACTTGCTATTATAAGTGGGTTTTCAGCTGCAAGGCAAGACATCCTACCTTTCTCTAAGGGTGAAGGCAGACCTCCTATTCCTCGCGGATTGAATGTTGTTGCGCTTAAGCGTCGCGGAGTTTCCCAAGAAGAAAGAACGGTTGCCAATGAGGCTTTCAAAATTTTAATTTCAGAGGATTACAATACTACTCAAGCGATTGAAAAAATTAAAAACGAATTGCCATCAAACAAGTACGCAGACAGGATGATTGAATTTATCCAGACATCAAAAAGAGGGGTTACATTAAAATCCCACAAGTCCGGCCACCAATCTCTGGAAGGCTAAAATTTAATAGTAGGTCGGGCATTCCTGCTAGACAACTTTAATGCTATGTTGTAATAATAGGAGAATTTTATGAACGATATTTGGGAAAAATATGCAACTGTACTTGTTGATTACTCAACAAATGTACAAAAAGGTGATTTAGTAATAATCAGAGCATCAAGCCCGATGGCTGAAAATCTAGTGAAGGCAGTTTACAAAAGAGTGCTTCAAAAAGGTGGAAATCCTATTGTCAGAGCCTCTATTTGCGACTTGTCAGATACCTTCATAAAATACGCAACCGATGAACAGTTGGACTATGTAGATCCGATTTCAAAACACGAATATGAAATCGTAGACAAATTTATTTCAATCGGTGCTCCGTTGAACGTCAAAAACATGGCAAGAGCGGACAAAACTAAACTTGCAAGACGCTCAAAAGCGACCAGAGAACTTTCAGAACTCCTATTAGAGCGTTCTGCAAAGGGCGAAGCTAGCTGGGTAGTGGCTGACGTTCCGACCCACGGGCTTGCGCAGGAGGCAAAAATGTCTTTTGACGAGTACACGGAGTTCTTGATTGACGCTTGTTATTTGGATTTGGACAACCCTGTAGAAAAACTTTTGGAGATGGACAAAGAACAAAAAAGGCTGGCTGAATACTTAGACAAAACCAGCAAAATCAGATTTGTCGGAGAAAAGACCGATATAACTTTCTCAACAAAAGGAAGAAAATGGATAAGTTGTTCAGGGTTGAACAACTACCCAGACGGCGAAGTTTTCACCTCGCCTGTCGAAGACAGCGCAAATGGCGAAATTTACTTCGATTTCCCTGCGATTTACAGAGGAAACGAGGCGCACAAAATACTTCTAAAATTAAAAGACGGAAAAGTAGTCGAGGCGACAGCTGACAAAGGCGAAGAGTTCTTGAAAGCCATGCTTGCTATGGATGACGGGGCGAGTTTTGTCGGGGAGATTGCTATAGGAACCAACGACAGGATCAAAGATGTCACCGGCAATATTCTATTCGACGAAAAAATCGGCGGCTCAATCCATATGGCAGTCGGCGCGTCCTATCCAGAAACAGGCGGAAAGAACGTTTCTGGGCTTCACTGGGATATAATCAAGAACATGAAGAATGGCGGAGAAATCTACGCCGACGACATTCTTTTCTATAAAGATGGGAAGTTTTTAATTTAATGCTCAAAAATTTACGTCATTGCGAGACTTAGTGCTTGTATTCTGACTAAAAGAACCAACCGAAGCAATCTCCTCCAAGTCTTGAGGGAGATTGTCTTGGATTATTCGCCAATAAACGAGTTACAAAGTCACGCATGTCTTCGTGCCATTTCACTCTCTGGCAAAAATCCGCTGCTTCGGTGGGCTATCATTGTAGGAGCTGCTGATTTTTGTCTTGCAATGACGAGAACACTACACGTCTCTAAAAAGCTCTTTTTTTTGAACTTATCCATCAGTCTCATGACGCAAAACAAAAGCGGTCAATTTTCAATGAAAATTGACCGCTTTTGTTTCGTATAGAAATTATTATTACGCCAATTCTGCAGCTTTATCAGCTTTTTTTGCTTCGTGATGATTAATCATTTTGTCAACTGTGGCACCTATTCCAAGCAGTGTTGCACCTGCGATTACGCTTCCGATAACTCCACCAGCAATATACGACCCTTTACCTATTTTTGTAAATGTCTTAAGCTTTTTCAAAACAGTTGGATTAAAAGATTTTGAATTCACCATTGCGCCTTTACCTTCAGGTAGTAGTATTTCGTCTGCTTCGGAGATGACGGTTTTTATAAATTTATCGTTTATTATTTTATGTGATGTCGCAGTCACTGCGAGTCCTTTTAACAAAGCTATTCCGCCAAGCGTTCCGCCAACAGCTTTTCCTGCGTTTGTTTTGTCGTAATCGTTACCTTCTTTTGTTTTTGCTGTAAAAGCCGGTTGATTGTTATTTAGTCCATTGATACTCATAGTACCCACCTTTCACTTTTTTTAATATACTTACACTAACATAAAACAGATGAATTTAAAAGTTGCTAGCTACTAGCCGTTTTTTTATTATTTTTTACTTTTTGTAACATGTCGCTTTACTTTAGCCCCCAGATTAAATCGTAAAAATGTATGATTTTATTGAAGGCAAATATTGATAGGATAATAAAGTCCTCAATAGAGACAGATTTAACAGATAAAATTATAAAAATATAAAGATACATATATCCCTAATCAACAGCTATGCACCCCTAAGTCCATAGCTTTTTTTTGGCACTATTTTCCTGTGTAAATCCTTATATAATTCCAATAACTTCTGTACACTTTTTTTAGGTAATTTTGTGTTTCACCGTATGGAATTTGTTCCACAAAATCATCAATATCTGTGTAGTTAAGATTTTCTTTCCAACTCAACACTGACCCGATTCCCCCATTGTAAGCCAATACCGCCAGAGCATCCCTGTTCAGAAACTCTCTTCTCAACTGCGCGTAGTAAATGTTTCCAAGTTTGATATTTAATTCCGGCTCAAGCAGTGCGTTGTCGTTCGGAATATTTATCCCATTTTTTCGCCCGACTTCTCTTGCCGTAGCGGGCATAAGTTGCATCAATCCACTTGCCCCCACAAAACTTTTAATCTTCGGGTTGAAATAACTTTCCTCTCTTATTATGGAGAGAATTATAATTGGACTGTTGTTGTAAGACAGCGCATTTTTTTCAATTTCTTTATAAAAATGAACCGGGTATACAAGCCTCCATCTTAAATCGGTCTTATCAGGTTTTTTGTCCAATTTTTCCATTGCTTCCCTTGCAATCGTGGCAGAAGTCGAAAAATGACCCTGCTGGTATTTTAGCCAACTTTGCACAAAATCATCGTCTTTGCACAACTCGTTAATTAACCCATAGTCTTTAACCTCAGCGAGCTTTATAATAATCTCATTTTGAGCATTTTTTTTGTATGGGAATAAAGCCGGTTTATTTTCCAAGCTTGTTGGATCTATTTCAGGGTGTCTGAATTTGTTTAGATTCAAAAAGGAATGGTAGGAATAGTAATCGTCAGGATATCTGGAAATCAAACTTCTGTAATAGCCTCTTGCCTCTTCGTAATTCTTTGTTTTTTCCGCAATCTTTGCAAGCCAAAACATAACCTTCGGTGCTGATTTTGAATCAGGAAATTTCGAGAGATGCGCCCTACCCGCTTTTTGGGCAGAGTAATAGTCTTTTGATTTAATTTTTTCATAAAAAATATACGCGAGTGCTTCGGCGGCGAATTGCCCTTCCGGATATTTTACGTAAAGTGTGTTGTAACAGGCAAGCTGAGAGCTTGAAGGAAGGTTTTTGCAGCTCTTGTAAAACAAATACTCGTAACCTTTAGATGTCTTTGAGATGTCCAAGAGGTACGAAATAGAAGGACTTACAGCAGCACTTATTTTTAGGTAAGTGTCGATTGCCTCGTAAATATTTTTATTTTCTTCAGCTGCATCGCTACCCTCGTTTATTGCAATTGTGCCTGCCGCGTTATTTTTTAACCCCAGTTCAGTATAATATTTCACTTTTGGATAATTTTTCAACTCATAGGCGTTTTTCACAAAATATGGCCAAGAAGAATTAATGTTTGTATAATTCAAATATTTTTGGGCGTTTTTGTAATCCTGATTTGCTTGATAAGATTTCGCAATAAGTAAGTTTTCTTCACTCGTTAATTTGATATTTAACCCGACCCATTTTTCGATGGCGTTGAGTGAAAACCTACCGGACGGAGCTTCCTTTAAATATGCTCTAAAGTACTTAGCGGATTTATTTGCAACCCTTGTTTTTTTCTTTTCGTTTTTTATTTTAGATACGTAATCGGCCTCAATTGCACCCAGAAAGTACTCGGATGCAATCGCGTAATCAGTTTTGGGATACTTTTTAACGATAGCCTTAAACTCTTTTTTCGCCTTTTTATCGTTCCCTGATTTGTATATTAACTGTGCTTTTAGGTATTTGGCCCTCATTGAAAGCTTAGAGTTCGGGTAGCGCTTGATGAGTTGTTTGTATTTTTTCATAGAAGTTTTATCATCGCCTAATTTATCAGCGCACAGTGCCTGCCTATAAATCGCGGCTGATTTTAGATTGGAAAATTTGGAGACCTTTGAAAAGCCTTGATAGGCATCCGAAAACGCATTGCTGTTGTATTGGGCGAGAGCCTCGGTGTAAGCCTTTGAATTCTCCTCCTCTGGCGTCCATCGAGAGAGAAGAGCCAAGCCGCCCAGAAGCATTAATGCTATCGATATTATTATAAGTATCTTTTGCTTTGTCATCATATTTTATACCCCAAGTCAAATCTTATTGTATCAAAAAATATTCTCATAATAAACCCTTTGTGTAAGGCTTTTTACAAAAAAACAAATTAGAGTGGCATTATGAATAAATTTGTTTCAGAAAATCAGCATAAAATTAAGGATTCAGAGGTCTATAAGTATTTTTCACTGCCGAAGAGGGATTGTCTTTATAATGCAAGAAAAAATCTTATAAAAAATTATATTTTGGATCCTGATGTAAAAATGGTGAAATAATGAGGGAGAAAAGAATGTGCCCTTTTAATCCAAGAACGTCTCGTTATGGACATCATCCGATTACTTCAAAGCTAGAATTTCGGCAACTTCTTCTTCGTTCAGCAGGACAGCCCCACCCAAAATTTTTGCATTTAAAACTATTTGAGCGTAAGATTCTGCAAGCTCAAGTTTTAGATATGCCTGTTTCAAATCGGTATCTCCAACGACAAACCCGTGGTTTGCCATTAAGACAGCATTGTACTGTTCGAAATATTTTGCAGTGTTGGAAACCAAAACACTAGAAGACGGAAGTCCGTAATCAGCAAGAGGAATTTTGCCAAAATAGAAAACGTTTTCTGCCATCACCGCTTCATCAAGAGGTTTTCTTGCAGCAGCAAAAGAGCTTAAAAAAGGCGGATGAACGTGTATTACAGCATTTACATCTTTTCTTTGTTTGTAAAATTCAACGTGCATCATTTTTTCACTTGAAGCTTTTCTTGTTGTTTTTTCATCAAGCATGTTGCCGTCAAAGTCGATTAAAACCAAATCATCTGCACTCAATTCTCCGTTGGACGAGCCGGAAGAAGTTATGACTATTTTATCACCGTATCTGACCGAAATATTGCCTGATGTCCCCGGCGAAAAGTTTTTACTATCAATAATATTTCCGTACCGGATTATTTCGTTTTTGATGCTCTCTAATTTTTCTGACATTATATAGCTCCATTTATCCTTTTATTTCGGTAACCTCTGCCCGTTGAATGTCACTTTCATCCTCAGTCTTGGATGGAGCAAACGAATTGTTAGTATTATTCCCTTTTTTATTTTTTCCGACTGTGTCAGGATTTTTTATGACCATTTTTTTGTATTCAATGTTGGTTCCCTTTGCGTCAAGATTCAGTGCCATAGTTACGAAAGACTGCTTTCTTACTGTATCGTAGCCTATGTTTAATTTTATATCGTCAGGTCCTAACGAAAAGAAAAACATATTTTCTTGCATTAGGTCGCCGTTCCAACTATCTTGTGACATATTCATAGAGCCCAGCCAAGAGAGAGTTAAGTATTTATTTACTCTTACGGTTTCTCTGACATACGCATTTGAGCGTCCGTACATGTATTTGTCGTACATTATTAAAGGGGTCTGGTCGCTGTAACCGGATAGGAAATATCCAACATCCTGCATCCAATATTTATACTGTGTGTGAATTCTTGGTCCAACTCTGGCTATCATTTGTGTATCGCCGGTTCCGTATACACCCGCCGAACCTTGAAAAACCATCTCTATTCTAGCTGCCAGTATATCGTCCTTTGGGATATTTTTTGTGGTGGCATCTTGCAAGTATCTGTCACAATTTAAGCTGTAAAGGGTTTGAGACGCTTCAGCCATATATTTAAATCTGGCTGTACCTATGCCGCCTTCGTCTCCGCCTACTTTATTCAAATTCCCCGCCCCAGTATCACCGTCTTGCATTAAACCCGCAGAACCTCTATGGGTAAAAGTCATGTCAAGATTTTTACCCATAAAATCTTCGTTTAAAAACATGTCTTGATAAACCAATTCACCCATGTATTTTGCCATTCTGTATCCCAAAAACCAGTCGTCCATATATGAATTTGAGCCGTACTGTAAGAATAAATTATCATCTAATTTTTGTTGTCCTCTAAGGATAAACATTTCGCCAGCACTGCCATATCCCATATCTGTTTTGTTTGTAGCACTTTTAAATTTTGCAAGCCCACCCAGCCCGACTCCACCATTTACGTTTAAAACAGGGATTAATTTTAGGGTAGAGCCCTTGGGGGTATCAAAAACAAATCCTGGACCTGCAAAAAATCCCAAATTGGACAATGTACCTATTTCGGGATAATTTCCCTCTATATAATCTTGAGTCTTGTTGGTGTGAATAGTTAATGAAGGGAATGTTCCAATTTTTTTCTCGTCAAAGTAAATCTCTGCTTTTTTCAAAGTTATTGTGTCATGCTCGTCTTTTGAGTTGATTATCAATTCGTCTGTTCGTATTTTTAATTTCTCCCCGTGAGCATCTTTTTTGGAGTAGGATCTGTCCTTGTCGGCCATATACATTTGATCCAAGTCTGGGCCAAACATTTCTGAGCGGAGTTTTATCATAGTTTTTTTCGTTACCAAAAGATTCCCCTGCTCCTGAATAATTTTATCCCCGTACATATAGCCTTTTTTCGCCTTGGCTCGTATTTGGAAAATATCTGAAGTCGGATTGTCCATAAAGGAAACCTCTTCGTTCATATCAATTTGCATAAAATCGCCGGCTAGTTCTTTGCCGTCGTTTATTAAAACAACATTATCATACGCCTTGATAAGATTTGACGTTTGGTTGTAAATTATTTTATCCGCTTTAATAGTGGAGTTATTTTGTGGAAAAAACATAACAACGTGGCCGTCTGCCTGTAATTCTGCTCTTTCTGCAAAGTATTCCATAGAATCACATTCCAAAAGAGCTTGGTTTTTAGAGGCTTTTTCATCTATTGAAACGGCTGCTTCTTTAGGCTTGTTACGATTTTTCATCATCAACCTGAGCTGTTTAACAGGAGGAATCGTTCCTCTCATTTGACCGTCGCCCTTAACAACGTCTTGACCAAATTGTGAGCGCGCTTTTTCTTTCGCTCTTATTTTTTTTTGTTCAGGAGTCAAGACCGGCGTGAAAAAACTGTCCGTATTTTTATTTATATCTGCAAACGCTTCCATTGTCTTTTTTTGGGTTGTAACGTCAGAAATAACTTTACCGTCTTGGGCTGCAAAAGAAAGATGGCCGGATGTCGCCAAAATTATAATAAGTAGGATTAATTTATTTTTCATAATATTTTCTGCTTTCACCTTAGATGTAATTAAGTGGGTTGCTCGGTCTTCCGTTTACTCTGACTTCAAAGTGAAGGTGTGGCCCCGTGCTATACCCTGTAGAACCCTCAGCTCCCACGGTCTGTCCTTTTGACACGTATTCTCCGACAGAAACCCCGCATGAACATAAGTGGGCATATAGTGTTGTGATTGGGATTCCATTAACCTGCCCGTGGTCTATTACAACTACTTTTCCGTAGCCGCCATACCAGCCAGAATAGATTACCCTGCCCGCGTTAGAAGCTCTTACATTTCCTCTGTATTGGCCGCCGATGTCTATTCCTGAGTGGAAAGTTCTGCTGTTAAAAATAGGGTGAATTCTCCAGCCAAAAGGAGAGGTTATTCTTCCGCTTATAGGTTTTATAAATCCGGATACTACCCTGATTTTGGACTCACGTGAGGATCTTGAAATCATAGATTGAAGGCTCGCAGATTGCTTAGCCAATTCTCTTTCTGCTCGCTCATAAGAACCTCTGTCGGTTCTTAGTTTGTGAATCATATTCTCGTTTTTGGAAATCGCCTGTTGAATAGACTGTTGTTGGTAGTTAATGTGTTTTATTGAGCGGGCAATGTTGCGTTTTTGCTCTTCTATGTTGTATTTTAACAGGGCAATTTCTTTTGCTTTTTGTCTTGCATAAGTCATTTTTTTATAATCATCTTTGATGACCAGCCCTTCAAAATAAACTCGGTCTAAAAATGAATTGAAGTCATTGGCTGTTAGCAATAGTTCAAAAAACCCTTTTCTTTGAGTTTTATAAATCTGTCGAACTCTTCTTTTCATTTGATAATCTATCGAAGAAAACTCCGTCAATGCTCCAGATAAGTCGCCTTGCAGACCTGTCAATTTTTGTTGAGTCGAAGAGAAGTCTTGCTTTGTTGAGGCCAAGTTTGAGGATGTGTTCTCAAGTTTTTGTTGATTCTTGTACAATTTGTTGGTTTCAAGGCTTTCCAGCCATTTTAAATGATTAATTTTTTCGTGGGTTTGAGTGCGTTTCCTTTGAAGGTCAGTGCTTGCATAACAAGTATTGGCAGTGAAAAAAATCACTGTCGTAAATATTAGCAAAAATACAAATATCTTTTTTATAAAACTATTCTTGTTCACAATTACCCGCTTCTTGGATTATTGGCAGTTCAGGAAAGCGTCATTTTCCTAACTTGGGCGAGCCTCGCAGGGCTCACTCTTGCCAGCTCATTATTGGAGACTTTTTCAGGCAGGCACAATTTATACATGCCATGAGGCCTTTTCTCACGTTTCGCAAAGCTCAACGGAGAAAGAAGGCAAATCCGTTTATTTTACTAACAATGGCAACAACATTAGCCCTACCGTCCAAGCGATAAAAGTAAAGGTTATTATCCCGATTATTATTTTTTGGTGCTCTCTGAAAAATTCCATAATTGCGTCCTCCCGTCTATCCTAAAGGGAATAAAAAGTTCATCCCTTAGTATCTATATTTTACTATCAAAAAGTTAAAAGTGCAATTATATTTAATTTAATTGCAAAAAAAGTTAAAATCATATAATATAAGTTTATGCAGTATAATTTTTTGAATATTTTTTTAGATAAAAAAGAGTTGCAAAAGCAAGGGAAAAAAAAGCTGAACCAATTTTTGCTAGAGAACAACTGGTCTCAACTTGAAAATATCTACGATTTCTATAAAAACGACAACGATTTATTGTTTGTAAATGGGTTTATGGGGACGGGAAAATTGCAGATTGTAGATTATTCCTTTTCTTTTTTGTCGAAGGACGCGATAGTTTTAAATTACAACTGTTTTGAATCCACTGTTTTGGACGATATTTTACTGTTCTTTTTCAGCGAGTTCAAAAAGTTGACTCTTCAGAGCGTTATTTCTGAGCCAAAATCCAAATCAGAAAATTTCACTCAAAAAATCAACTCCTATTTTTCAAGCATCGAAAAACCTTTTTTGATTGTTTTGGATTCATTTGAGTCTATTTTGAAAGAAAACAAGCAGGAAATTTTGGATTTTATTTTACATTTGGCATCTTTTTCCAAAATAAAAATTATTTTAATAGCCAGAAGTTTTGATGACGATTACTTCAAAAATGTAGACATCAAATATCAGCGGATTATAACTTTAGCGCTTGATAAACATCTGTTTGAAAAATATTTAAAATCTGAAAAAGTCAAATATTCTGGAGTCCTTTTGGACGAATTTTATAAGCAAACCAGAGGGTATTATTTTTACACCACCCTTTCTCTAAAGTTGATGAAAAACAAGGATATGACGCTGGACCAATTCTTGAAGGAGTTCAGGACTACTTTCCCAAGGTTCGACGATTTTCTGGTAAAACAATCCATGGATATAATTCCGGCCGCCAATAGAAACCTTTTTTGGTTTTTGTCGATGGTCAGACACCCAGTTAGCGCGGAGTTGTTAAAAGCTTTAAAACTTTATGATGAAACAGTGGTAAAATTCTTAATCGACAATCATATATTTACACAGGACAATTCGCTTATCTATATTCAAGATTATTTCAAAGAGCAGGCTGCAGTTTCAATTGCACAGGGGATTTCTCAAAGGATACACCGGTTTATTGTTGACTTATACCAAACCCAGTTACCGCTAAAACCACTGGATAGAAATGTCCTAATTTCAAGGCAAACTATGAGGAAAGAAATTGAATACCACAACCTTTTTCTACCCAAAAAGCTTAAAAACCTAGAAAGCCAAAATGTGGACGTGAATTATTTGTCCTACGCAAAAGCTATGGAGTTTGATTACAGCCACTTGAATCATAAGACTGATGATACAGGCCACACAGAATGTCCGCAATGTAAAGAAACCGGCGAAATAAGGTATATCCCTGTTGATATGTCGAGTGTCAAAAACGTCAGCCTAAACATGAAAGATTTGCCTTTTTCCGACAAGGGCGCTGCCGGAGTTAACACCCCAGTTGAAAACAAGCATTTGAGTTCAAGTTTTGATAAAGCCGAAACTGTCGGGGGAGCTCCTCTTAGAGAAGCATTTTCCAGAGAAACCCATACAGACGAAAATGATTTGGGTGAACTTGTCGAACTTGCCAAAAACGCCGAAGAAAATTACCAATACGCAAAAGCACTCGCATTTTATAAAAAAGCGCTGTTCTGCAATAAAGATTTGAATTATCAAAACAACCTTCCTTTGATTTACACAGGTATCGCAAATTCTTATGAAAAAACATCCGACTATGAAAACGCAATAAAATACTACGATTTAGCAGTAAGTTTTTACCAAAACGCGGAAAATTTTGTTAAAGCGAACTATATCAAATTGGAAATTGCGAAAGTTTTCTATGAAAGCTACAAGCTGGAAAAATCCAAAGAAACTTTGCTTGATATTATGCGATTTGAGCATAACCCTCCAATTTTATCTACCAGAGCCTACCTTCAACTTGCTAATTTGGAGGATAACCTCTCTAACTTGAAGCAAGCGTTTGATTATTATAGAGCCGCTATCAAACTTTGCGACCCATCAATGGGCGTTGAAATCCTGTCTGAACTTTATTTTAAGTACGCATTAATTTTGGATGACAAAGGCGGGTCTGAAAACGCAATCGAGTTTTACGAAAAGTGCATAAATCTCAGCAATGACGACAACGAGAACAAGTTTTTATCTTCGGCTTATTCAAACATTGCAACGCTTTATTTTGAACGGGGCGATTTGGAAAATGCTGTCAAGAATTACCTAAAGACCTATGAAACTGACAAACAAATCAACAACTACGACGGAATGTATTATTCCGCATCAAAACTGGCTTCTTCTCTTCAAAGGAAGCAACCTGACGAGGCGCTGAGGTATTTTAAAATCGCATTGGAGAGCGCAGAATTTACCCACGACATTTTCTATATAGCATCGGCTTCGCTTGCGTTGGGTGATTTTTATTACGATAAAAAACAAGACGAGATGGCCTTGAAGCAATTTGTTCATGTCCTTAATATGGTTAAAAACGAATTTGGAAAAGAGAATATTGACAAGATAAACATGAGGATTAACGACATCAAGTTCAGACTGGGCGAGGCCAGATTTGAAGAAGTTATGACTGTTTTGAGAGAGGAATACTAGTTGAATACTGAAATAGATTTACTAAAAGAGCTGTTGGGGCTTGAAATGAGCGATAAAAAAAAGGAGCTTTTTGAAAAATACAAAACTTGTTTTTTGGCACAAAATGCCCACACCAATTTGATATCCAAAAACGATGAAAAATTTCTTTTTCAAAAACACATTTTTGATTCATTGGCTATACACAAATTTTTCATTAAGTTAAAAGCGACCAATTTTAACAGGGCCGATAAAGTTGAAAGGCTTCTGGACATAGGAACCGGTGGCGGCTTTCCTTCGGTGCCGATTTCTATTGTATATGAAAATATTAATGTTTTTGCGCTTGACAGTATCAAAAAGAAAATCGCTATTATTGAAACTTTAAAATCTGATTTAGAATTGAAAAACCTGTTTCCTGTGTGCGAACGGGTGGAGAAATTGGTGTTTAAGAACAATTTTAAGACCTACGACTACATTACTACCAGAGCGGTTGCGCCGATGGATGTTATTTTGAAGTACGCGCTTCCTAATTTGAAAAGTGGCGGGTATTTCATTGCTTACAAATCAAAAAAAGCACTTGAAGAACTAAAAGAAGCCAAAAAAACCCTAAATATTTTCGGCGCAAAACTCCACGAAGTAATCGAATACCAGCTTCCGCTGGAAGAAGTTTACGAAAGAAATTTGATAATCATTAAGAAGAAATAGTTTTTTTCAAAACTCGACTTTAATAAGACCGCTGCCTGTCAAAAAACTAACTTTTTTGGATAAGCGTAGCAGCCTTAATTTCAGTGTGTTGCACTTTTAATCAGAATTTTCGAACACTTACATTGTTACTTTTTGTAAACATAATCACCAAAAAGAGGACTTTGCCCTAAAGATAATTAAAACATGAACCGATATATAGAGAGTGAGATAACAAAGTACCAAATGGGAGAAAAGATATGACAAGTATTAATCCAATCAACGTAAATACTCAAGGAATCGGCGCAAAAGTAGGATTTGGTGCGAAACCAAAAGCAGAACAAGGAAAAGAACATAAAGCAGAAGTGCATGTAGGTTCAGAAAAATCTCAACTTTCACCTAATGCGATTTTAGATTTCTTGTCAGCTTCCTCAATATCTGTTGCACCTAAAAAATCAATAGACCCTTCTAAATACGTTGATGCAGCTAGCCAAGCAAGAATAGAATCTTTTATGGCAAGCTTCGAGGACAAAGTGGCAGAAGGCTTAGCAGCTTTTGATAAAGAGTACGCAGGCGTTAATCTTTCCGACTCTACAAAAATGAACGTTGTTCTTAAAAAAATCGAAAAAGAAGCTTAGAATTTATAGATATTACCCCCAATAAATAGAGGAGGCAGTAAACAGCCCGCCTCGTGTACAACTCATTCTTAATAGAAAAGGACTTATGAAAATAAGTCCTTTTTGTTATATTTAAATAAAGTTATGGTTTAAGATTAGTACTCTGTTGATAGTGAGTCTGGTTTTCCTATCCCCAAAACTTCCCTACCGATAAACAGTCCACCGTATGCAAGCAACCCTGCTCCGAAGACTCTTGAGGTTATTCCTTTCGTCATCATTATTCCAGCTGACAGAGCCAAAGGAATAACGTTGCTTACCAACATTGAGCTGAATCCTTTTGCGTATCCTGCGATTCCTGTAAATGCTGCGCTTAAGTTTTCATCTAATTGTAGTCCGAAGAATTTATTTTTTATTTTTGACTGAATTACACTAGGGCTATCTTGCGTCAGAGTGTTAAAGTAAGCGTCCGATAAGCCGCCGGCTTTAGCTTTTTTTTGATTAGCAGAAGATTCGATTTTTCCAGCACTGTGGGAGTCTACGGCCACCATGCCTAGAGCCGCGACACCTATTCCTTTTGTTATAATGTTCGAAATATTCATACACTACACCTTTTCACTTTTTTCTTTTTTAGGAGGTTTGTCTTTCACTTCAAATTCTTTTTCAACAGTACTGCCAGACATTTTTAACAGGATTTGAGTTGCCTCTTGTGCATCTAGTCCTTGGCCGGTTTTTTGTTGTTGGATTCCTTTAAGAAGTTGAACAGTTGTTTCGTCACCGGTTGCGATTCTAGAATTTAATGTAGCCATCGCCGTTATTTTGACTTTTTGGGACGGGTCTTGGAGCATTTTATTGACAAGCGCATTTAGGGCTTTGTCATTTTTTCTGCTTGGATCTTCACTTAATCTTGCAACAACTTCTTTTGCGCCCATCAATCTGACTTCGGCGTCTTGGTTGTTTAAGTAACCTTCAAGATTTTTTATATAGTCATCTGTCAATTGAACAATTTCGCGTTTTTCCATTTTTTTCTTATCCGCTACAGGAGCTTCTGGCTGAGCTGGCGGTTGTGCGACTGGCGCAGGTTGAGGAGCCGTTGGGGGATTATTGAAGTTTTGAGTATAATAATTTGGGGGATACGACGGATTTGTTGTGTAATTAGTCGTACTGGTGTTCTGCACCGGTAAAGCAGCACCGGGAGCCGCAACAGACGGGTTAAATATCTGGATATTCACCCCCGAATAGTTCGGAACTTGGACTGATTGTGGTTGACCAATTGTATTTTGCATTACACATACCTTTCACTACTTACTAATATAAAGTATAAATCCAAAAATTAATTGCCTTTTTAGAGTTCACTTTAAGAAATGTTACAACTGTGAAAGGGTCGAGCTGTTGTTGTTATAATAATGTAATGAGAAGAAAACTAGAAAGGGATTTATGGGCGATAGTATAGATGATTTCGCGAAATCAAGACCGCAGAGACTTTGTCACATGTGCGGAAAATGTTGCAGAATGTCTACAACCCCTTACTCTTACGAAGAATTGACCACCCAAGTTGAACAAGGCGAGCAGGGAGCAATCGATTTTCTGGAGATTTTTGAACCTTTCCCATCCATTGAAGCAGCCAGAGAATCAAACGCTGAAATAGTCGACAACATAATTATGGGTTTAAAAGAAACAGATAATTACGACGAAAAAAAATTAACGTTTTATAAGTGCCGATATATTTTGGACAACAACCTGTGTGGAATTTACCAAAACAGAAAAAGGCTGTGCGACAGATTTCCTTCATCGCCATGGGCGGTAACTCCTCCCGGATGCGGATTTGAAGGCTGGCTATTTATGAAAAGAGAAGAGAGAAAACAAAAAGTTAGAAAGCTAAAAGAAAGCCTTTTGGACTTTGACCTCATGCTCAAACATGGACAACCGCCAGAAAAAGCTGAAAAAATCAATGAAGCAATCAGAAAGACAAATGATATAATAGATTTTTACGCCAAATACGGATCAGCCGACTGGTAAGGTTTTTAACTTACTCGAATCTTTTATAAATGGTTTCAATATTTTTCAAGTAGTCCTTGCAGTCAAAACATGCTTGAATTTCTTCGATTGAAAGATATTTTTTGACATCAACATCATTTTCCAAATTCAGCTTGAAGTCGCCGTCATTATTAAAAGCTTTGTGTGCGTTTTTCTGAACTGCTTTGTAAGCTTCTTCTCTGGTCAATCCTTTTTCAATTAAGGTTAAAAGAACCTTTTGGGAATAAACAATTCCGCCATATAAATTCGCGTTCTTTAACATGTTTTTTTCGTGCACCACAAGGTTTTCAACCACACTTTTGAATCTGGTCAGCATAAAATCAACTAAAATAGTGCTGTCGGGAAAAATAATCCGCTCTGCAGAACTGTGGGAAATATCTCGTTCGTGCCACAGTGGAACGTTTTCCAGCGCAACTACAGAATTTGCCCTCACCACTCTGGCTAACCCGCAGAGGTTTTCACTTGAAATTGGGTTTTTCTTGTGAGGCATCGCTGACGAGCCTTTTTGTCCTTTTTTGAAGCCTTCTTCGACTTCAAGCACTTCTGTTCTTTGAAGGTGTCTGATTTCGACTGCAAATTGCTCTATAACAGTTGCTATCATTGCCAAAGACTGGATAAAATAGGCGTGGATGTCGCGGGCGATTACCTGGGTAGAAATCTTCGCAGGTTTTAGCCCCAATATTTTACAAGTAAGGGTCTCAACTTCAGGCGAAACGTTGCTATAGGTGCCAACAGGGCCAGAAATTTGTCCCACTTTTATTTTTTCTAAAGCGGAGTTGAAATTTTCTTCCATTCTTTCAAATGCGTCTATCCAACTGCATATTTTCACCCCAAAAGTCATCACTTCAGCGTGAATTCCATGCGAACGTCCAATACAAATTGTGTTTTTGTGTTTTTTGAATAAAGTTTTAAGCGAAGCAATGACTTCTTTTAAATCTTTTTGTATGATTTTGCCCGCATCTTGGATTTGAAGGGCGAGTGCGGTGTCGATAACGTCGGAACTGGTCAAACCCACATGCACATATTTGGCTAAGTCTTCGCCTAGGTTCTCGTTCACATTGGTTAAAAACGCTATAACGTCGTGGTTGACCTCGAGTTCGATTTCGTCAATTCTTTTCAAGTCGAATTTAGCTTTAGCTTTTATTTTATCCAAATCCTCTTTGCTTATTTGCCCCAACTCACTGTAAGCCTGACAAACAGCCAGCTCTACTTTAAGGTAATAGTCAAATTTGGCGTTCAAATCCCAAATTTGTTTCATTTCGTCTAAAGAGTAACGCTCTATCATATTTAGTCCTTTATTGTTGGGCTGGAAAGCCCAACCTACTTCACTTTTTACGTCATTGCGAGACCTAGATTATCGGCTTTAATTAAAACTTATACCGAAGCAATCTCCTTCGAACAATGTAAATTTATTTTATCATAAAAAAAGGGCAATTAATTTATCCCATTTGTTTTTATATATATATAATATACACACGAGAGTTATTTAAAATTTATAAGGATAATTTCATGAGCGAGATTAAAAAAGATATTATAACAAACCCTATGAAAGAACGTGTTTTGGCGAGCATTCAAGATAGTGCCGACAATGCACAACTAAAAGTGGAAGAAAAGCAATTACGCTATGCCACAGCAATGAAGCGACTAAATATCTTCCAAAATAAAAAACATTTTTCTTTATCAAAATTAAACTATAACAAAAATCCAAATGATCCAAAAGCTCAGGCAGAGTATAAATCTTTATCCGGCCAGGAATTTGATTTTGAACTGGAAGTAGATGTTTCAAGATACAGCTTGCAAAACAGCCTGTCTTACAGCGGAAAAATGAACCAGTCTGTATTTATGGCCAACGCAATGCTTGGTCAAGGCTAATTTTTAATCTTTGAGACTACTACCCGCCTAAAAAATGAATTTTCTGGAGAAATGCAGTGGTATTCTTTAAGGTCTTGTAACAAAATTATTGATTTTTTTTCTTTATGTAATATTATTAATTTACACAATATAAATAGCTTACGCCAAATAGCTAAATTATATAAGTTAATAAAGGAAAAAAAATGACAATCAATTTAAAAAACAAACAAGAAGTTATCAAACAGTACGGTGAAAACGAAAAAGACACTGGTTCTACTGCAGTTCAGGTTGCTATGTTAAGCATCAAAATTACTGAACTTACTGAACACTTGAAACTCAACAAAAAAGACTTCGCTACAAAACGTGGCCTTTTGATGATGGTAGGTAAAAGAAAAAGACTTCTTTCTTATTTGAAATCTAACAGTGTTGAAGAATACAGAGAATTGATTAAAAAATTAGGCATCAGAGGCTAGAAATTTTTTAATTTAACTGAAACTATCAAGAAGCAAACTTCACTAATGTAAAGTTTGCTTCTTGTCGTACGGAGATTTGAATAATATCAAAGTGCGCTTAATACTGCAACGTCAAAGCAGAGAAGAAGTTTCCTTTGTAGATTCCCTCATAAGCCTTGTGTAAATCTGCTTTGGGAAGCCTCTGCAATTAATAAAAAAAGGACGTGTAATTTCTTACACGCCCTTAAATCTAAATTATCGATTTAAAAAATTCGTTCGCTTCTTGGATTATTGGCGGTTCAAAACCTTCCTTTCGCTTCAGTTTGTCAAGACAAACTTTCACTCCATAAGGTTTTTCACGGGGACGAGTATCGGGTAAACCCTCACTCTTGCCAAAATCCGTTTGAAACTATTTTCCGTTAACGATAGTTTTGAATTTTTTACCAGCAGCAAAAGCAGGAACTGTTTTCGCAGCGATTTTCAATTCAGCACCTGTTTGAGGGTTGCGGCCATTTCTAGCAGCTCTCTTACGAGGTTCGAATGTTCCGAAACCAACTAGTGTAACTTTTTTACCTTTAGCAACTGTTTTTTGGATTGTGTCAACCAACGCACCTAAAACTTCGCCTGCATCTTTTTGAGTAACTTTAGCTTTTTTAGCGATCTCTTGTACTAATTCTTCTTTGTTCATGTGAATATACCCCTTTCTTAATGTGTACACTGACTATTATATTTAAACTGGAAAATAAAGCAAGTATATTTACGAAAATTAATATAAAATACGTAAAAAAACCTATATCTGGACTATAATAGAACATAGGAGGGGCAATTTATATGTTATTTAAGGACAAATTCAGCCAAATAAAAAAACTGTTTGGCAAAAAAAACAAGCTGCAAAACAAAATATATTTTTCGATAAGCTCTGAAGGTTACGGCCATTCATCAAGAGCACTGGCTATTTCCACAGAATTAGACAAGAAGGATTACCTCATAGGAACCTACGGCTATGCTCTTGAAAGATTAAAAGCCAAAGGAATCCCATGTCACAACATTTCACAAGAATTGAAATTTGTAGGCTCTGATGGGGCGTTTGATGTCGGCAAAACGATAATGCAAAACCAAGGCTGGGTAATGAAATTCAACAAAATGGTAGACGAAGAAGTTGAAATAATCGAAAAATCCGGTGCGTCATGCGTTGTGGCAGACGGAAGAATGATTCCGGTCATGGCTGCAGAAAAATTAAAATTACCATGCATTACAATAACAAACCAAAGTGCTTTTTATCCGTTTTTTCAGCAGGACAACTGGCTTGTAAAGCTGCTTGGCGTGTCATTTGACTCTTGGATGAGAATGTATTTAAGTTCAACAGAAGAAATACTAATCCCCGATTTTGAACCACCTTACACAATCTGCTTGCCCAATTTGAGCCACAACAGAAAAATAATGAAACGTACTCGATTCGTCGGGCCGTTAGTGAGCTTTGATTACGAAAAGGTACCCTTGATTCAAAGAGAAAATAAAAATCCATACATTGTGGTGTCACTAGGCGGGCATGCTTACAGGAAGCCTCTTTTTGACTGTATATTGGAAGTCGCAAAAAAATTACCTGATATAGATTTTGAAATATTCACTTTTTTTGAAGCCGACCAAATTCCTCAAAACGTAAGCATAAGAGGTATGATTCCTGATATTTCTTCTTACCTTAAAACGGCTGATATTGTTATAGCTCAAGCCGGACACTCAACGGCTATGGAGATATTATCGTTTGGAAAGCCATCGATTATCGTACCCGACTTGAATCAAATCGAACAAGAAAACAATGCCAAAAGAATGGCAGAACTGCAGGTTTCCGAAGTCATAAGTCACACCCAATTAACGGTTGGCAAATTGTTTGATTGTATACAAAAAGTAATGAAAGACGATAAATATAGGAAAAATGCTGAAGTTTTTGCTATAATGTCAAAAGAGTTGGATGCAAAAAGGAGAGTTGCTGATATTCTCAGAGAATATTCGATGAGATTACGCAGATACTAATTATGAAAGAAAGAATTGTTTTATTTTCTATAATCTTTGGACTGGCCGTGTTTTTATACGTGTTCCAAAACTATTTCAACACTGTCTTAGGGCTTTTATTCCTTTGCTGTGCGATGGTGGTTTATGCTATATACTTGCATCTTGCAACCTTACACAAAAAACGTAAATTAAGAAAGAACCCGCAATTAATAAACGAAAATTACAAACCTTTTATCACTGTCATGATTCCTTCACACAACGAAGACGGGGTTATCACTAAAACGGTCGAAAACGTATTAGAAATGGATTACGAAAACTTTGAAATAATTGTAATCGACGACAGAAGCGACGACAATACGGCCAATGTGATAAGAGCCTTGGAAGAAAAATATGAAAAAGTTACAGCACTGGTAAGGGACAAAGAATCTTTCCCCGGGAAATCCGCCGTACTGAACGACGCAATGCTTATCGCAAAAGGCGAGGCGATACTTGTTTTTGATGCAGATGCAAGAGTAGCAACTGATTTTTTATCAAAGTTAATACCAAACCTTGAACCGGCTGACGTTGGCGCAGTTCAAGCAAGAAAAGTTGTAATAAACAAAGATTATAATCTTTTGACACGCTGCCAAAACAACGAAATGACGCTTGATACACACTTTCAAATCGGCAGGGATGCCATAAAAGGAGCGGTTGAACTTAGAGGCAACGGCGAATTGATTAAAAGGAGCGCACTTGAAGACATCGGCGGATGGAATAATTATACAATAACCGACGATTTGGATATGTCCACTCAGCTTCACATAAAAGGCTGGGACGTAAGATTTTGTCCTGACGTTGTAGTTTATGAAGAGGGAATAATTTATTTAATGCCTCTTTACAGACAAAGAAGAAGATGGCTTGAAGGCAGCATTAGAAGATACCTAGAGCAATTCGGAGCCGCCTTAAATTCAAAAGAGATGTCTTTGAGAGCCAGCCTTGATATGACAGCTTACATTTCAGAATTCATCATGCCAATTTGGCTATTAATGGAAATATTTTTTCAGAGCTTTAGATGGGCAACCGGAGCTGCGCCAAAAAACTGCGTTTTATCTTCACTGATTATGGGTGTCGCGATTGGGGTTTGTTTCACACTAGCAGCCAGATACAGCCTTAGGCGATACGACAACCACTCGCCTCTTCAAGCCCTAAAACAGGCAATAGAAACATCCATTTACATCTTTGTAATATGGTTTCCGGTAGTTTTATTTATTTGTTTCAAGATTTTATTCTGTAAAAAAGACATGAGCTGGGGAAAAACAACGCATGGTCTAATATTAGAAGAAGAAGCCAACATAAAAGTCCAAAAAGGTTTACAGGGCGCAGCTGAAAATAATTTATAATATACAATAAGAGGAGAAACAATCAAATGCCGCAAACAGCACAAGAAGTTAAAGACAAAATTAGAGACGTAATAGATTTTCCGAAACCTGGAATCGTATTCAAAGATATAACAACTGCACTAAAAGATGCCGAAACACTTAAAAAAATGGTAGATTTTCTTTGTGTGACTTTTCAAGAAGAAAAAATTGACTACGTTATAGGTCTTGAATCTCGCGGTTTTATTTTCGGAATGCCCGTAGCATACAACTTAAATGCTGGATTTATACCTGTAAGAAAGCCGAATAAACTTCCTGCCCCAACATTGAGCGAATCCTACGCTCTTGAATACGGCACGGACACGCTTGAAATACACGTAGACGCACTAAACCCCGGCGATAAGGTTCTGATACTAGATGACTTGCTTGCAACCGGTGGAACGGCTGCTGCTGCGTGTAACTTAGTTATAAAAACCGGTGCTGAAATCATTGGTTGCGGATTTGTTATCGAATTGAACGACTTAAAAGGAAGAGACAAATTGCCAAAAGGCGTTAAAGTAGTTTCTATGCTTGAGTACTAATAAAATAGTTCGCTATAACAAGGTTTTTGTCGGCAAGCATTAAGTATATTTAAGTCTTTGTAAATATAATATTTATTGGTATAATAAACACATGAAGATTTTAGGGATAGATCCGGGAATGGCCATTGTTGGGTACAGTGTCGTCGAATTTGACGGGACTAACGTTTTTCTGCTCAATTCGGGCTCAATTAAAACATCCAAAGACAAAAGTGAATCTCAGAGGCTTTTGGAAATTTTTGAAGACATAACCACGGTAATTGAAAGATACAAGCCGGATATTGCCTCCGTCGAGAAGCTGTTCTTTTTCAAAAACCAAAAGACTGTAATGCCGGTCGCAGCGGCACGCGGGGTTATTATGATGGCACTTGAAAGATGCGGGGTCAAAGCTTTTGAATACACCCCGATGGAAGTCAAACAAATTATGACTGGCTACGGAAGAGCCGACAAATGCGAGGTCGGACAGATGGTCAAAATAGCATTTAATGGACAAGAACTACCCAAGTTGGATGATACAGTAGATGCTATGGCAATTGCAATATGTCACACAAGAGGGCTTAATTGTGATATATTAAGAGTAAAGTGTGGAGCCTGAAACTAAAAAATTAACAGATAGTACTAACATAAAAAGAAAAGGTGCGAGTAAAACAATCTCGTGTGATGGTTCTCACTATTTAAAGATAAACGTATAAATAATCAGCATTTAGTGTAACAGTGAGGCCTATTCTCACGTATCGCTATAGCTCAACGGAGAAAGAAGGCGAAAAATGAATCAATTATTAATTAAACAGACAGTAATTTTAAGTGCGATTCTTGGCGGAATTTTTGGGGTTTTGACTTTAATCCCCTTTGTCAGGAATTTTACATTCATGATTTTGATACTTTGTATTTCAGCAGTAATCATCGTTTATATGAAAAAACGTGATTTAATAGGGGTTATCGATTTAAAAGAGGGCTCCGTACTAGGTGGTATCATCGGATTTGTATCCTTCATCACTTTTTCGATTGCTTTTATTCCACTGGTTACTATTGTAGGGGCGATTTTACCTAAATACTACACCTACGGGATTTCTTACCTATTCAAGGTTTCAGGGTTCTTTGTTCTTGTAATGCTGGTTGTATTTTTGGCGGTTTTGAGTGCGCTAATGAACGCCTTTGCCGGATTGGTTACAGCGTACGTTTACGAAATTCTTTCGGGGATTAAAAAAGAAGAAAACAAAAACGTAGATTTTGAAATAAAAGAGTAACTGGAAGCTTAGAGGATTGGAAGGTCAGAAGTTCAGAGTCTCGAAAAATTAAGGTTCCGACATCATTATTGTCCTCCTGAATTCATTTCAAGACCTATCCAGTTAACGAAGCTGGTAAGATGCTGAATCGAATTCAGCATGACAAATAAAATTAAGTTAGCAGTAAAATATGGAGAATAAAATGGGATTTGAATCTAAAATCAAAACAATAGAGTGGACAGGCAACGTTTCCAGAATGGTAGACCAGACTTTGGTTCCTTATCAATACACGTTCGTAGACATAAAAACAGGACAAGAAATGTACGACGCTATCCAGAATATGATAGTCAGAGGAGCACCGGCCATCGGTATTGCGGGGGCTCATGGGGTCGCACTTTACGCTCAGGAATTGGAAAAAGAAAATTTATCAAGAGAAGAATTCATCTCGAAATTAATCGAAAAAGCCGGCTACATTGAAAGCTCAAGACCGACTGCGGTTAATTTGCGCTGGGCTGTTATGAAACAGCTTGAGGTAGTAAAAACTTCTACTTCGGGGATTAAAGGAATAATTTCAGAACTGATTGCAAACGGGATTAAACTTGAAAACGAAGATATCGAAATAAACAAAAAAATGGGCGATTTTGGGGCCCAAATAGTTCCCAAATCAGCTACAATATTGACCCACTGTAACGCAGGGGCTCTTGCAACTGTCGGATACGGCACTGCGCTTGGAGTTGTTCGTTCAGCCTTCGCAAAAGACAACACCATCCAAGTTTTTGCCGATGAAACTCGCCCAAGACAGCAAGGGGCAAGAATTACAACGTTTGAATTAGCTATGGACGGAATTCCAGTGACTCTTATCACCGACGGGATGTGTTCGTATTTTATGAACAAGGGGATGATTGATTTAGTAGTTGTCGGAGCGGACAGAATTGCCTCAAATGGCGACACGGCAAACAAAATAGGGACTTATACGGTTGCAATTGCAGCGAAATACCATAATATTCCGTTTTATATCGCGGCACCGCTTTCCACAATCGACACAAACATTCAAACAGGGGCTGAAATCCCAATCGAAGAGCGCTCTCACGACGAAGTTACCCATATCAACGGCAAAAGAATTTGCGCAGAGGGGATTAATATAATAAACCCGGGATTTGACGTGACTCCGAACGAATTGATAACAGGCATTATCACGGAAGTCGGGATATTAAAACCAGATTATAAAACTTCTATTGCAGCGGCGTTTGGTAAATAATAAAGTTCAGGATGACAAGTTAGTTTTATCTTAAAATTTCATCAATCGTAAACTTGTATGAGGTCAAATCTCTTGCTGCGGTTGCTTTTGGCAAGCACTTCACGCCAAGTTTTTGAGCGATGGTTCTTATGTTGTAAGCTGCTGAAACAATTACAATTGGGGTGTTGCTGTATTCTTTAATTTTTTTTACCTGCTCAATAAACCACTCGCCTGCGTGTTTTGGGTCGAATTCCATTTCCATCTGCAAATCGGAAATGATAAGGACATAAGTAGGGTTTGAGTTATTATAAACCTTGTCGTACCCACCCCTGGCAGAATTTGCGGTCTCAAGAACGAACTTGTCTCCGTAAATCTGAGTCAACGCATCTAGGTGGTATTCAATCCATCCTCTTGAGTCGTCTACAATTAAAATTTTCTTTTTGCTTTCCATAAGATTCATTATAACATTAAAAAATAGAGCTACTTTTACAATAACTTAAATATAGTTAACCCTTAGATTTGTTAAAAAAATCATTTGAAATTTGCTCTCTTCCAATAAAAACCTTATCGTGAGGGGAAATACTTATATATTCAAAGTGGTTTCGGATTTCGTCCTTGTTTAAAAGGTCATGCCACTTTTCATTTCGGCTCGTTTTGCAATTGACGTAGTAGGTGTCATTTTTTTTATTATAAATAAATGCTGATTGTGGCCGCTCCCAATATGATGAATACTTAGCATTTTGGGAAAAAAACATTGTGAAGTCTTTTTGCTCTGTTTTTTTAAATGGCGTTTTTATGAAATTTATTAACTTCATACTCAAGAAGTTTACGAAAGCATCTTTTTTTGAAATTCCACCTATCAAAAACCCTTTAACTTCTTTGGTTTTTGCTATATCTTGCAGCGCATCTTTAATTTCAAGTTGATATTTTGTCGGGCTGGAGTCGCAGTTAAACATTTTTGATGGAAACCAGTGAAAAATATAATCAGATTTTTTTTCTATATCTTTAATTATCCCAGCAACGCAATAGATTATTTCTTTAGTGGCTCCATTTTCGTGCACTTCTTCAACTTGCTTAAGTTGCCACATTTCGCTAACAAGTCTGACTTTTGGCGCTGTTAAAAGTTTCATATTATATATGTTGTTTGATACAAATTTAATATTTGAGGTAAAATTTATATTTGAAGTTTTATTATTCATATCTATCAAAAACCAGTGAATAAAATAATTGCCCCTTTTGCTTGTTAAGTTTTGTTACACTAGAAAAACCTTGCTATGGCTGATTTGTATCCGAATGATATCAAATCATATCATGAGAAATTAAAATAATGCCCGATTTACCCTTGACAAAATTTTTTGGTGTGTCATAATAAAGGAAAGGATTTAAGTGTAACAAAAACACTAAATCACAAAAAGAACCATATACCCCAAACACATAAACTCCTAAATATTAAAACTAAAAGAGACCATTAGGATGCAGAAAACGACCCACTCTAACACATAGAGTGGTTTTTTTTAGCCTTTTTTATCAATTTATAAATTTCTTTCTAATTAAGGCAAAAGTGATTAATTAGTGTACTAAGGACATCACAACCGACACACTTATAAATTGCTGATATTGCATGTGTATACAGGGTTTTGAGTTAACAATAACAACTATTACTGTGCTTTTATAAAAGTAATCGCTTGTTCTTTAGTGGTTACATCCCCTGATACTTGGGCTTCTTTGAGGGTTGTTATTATTTCGCCCAACCGTTTTGAGGGTTTTATATCTAATATCGCCATGATTTCTAGGCCGCCAATGAGCTTAGGTAGTGGCTCTAGCCCGTCTTTAACGTTGAGGTAGAAGCTCAAAAGGGTATTAAGCGCACCTATATTTTTATTTACTATCTCTTGAGTAATGGCTTCGCCGCGGGCAGAAAGCCTGTCTGCAATTGCCAAAGTTATCACGTCTAATACGTCATTTCCCATTTTTCTGACGAATCGCATGTATATTTTTTCGTTCAAGTCCGGCGCACAAACCACGTGCGATGGATAGATGTGAAATTTTATCATTTTAGCTATATAATCTGTCTGTTTTTTAGAATATTTCGCTGATTTTAAAATTTTGATACTCATTTTTGAACCTACGTCGTCATGTTTTATAAATCTATGTCTACCTGTAAGCTCTTCTATTGTCCAAGTGCTGAATTTTCCTATGTCATGTAGGAATCCAGCCAGTTTCAAGTGGGCAAGCCTAGTATTGCCTCCAAAATCAGTGCTTTCCAGGTGAGCCTTGACGTCTGACGAGCTGTTTTCATAAAGAATCTGTATCTGTCTAACGACCTCAACCGAGTGGTCGAATAAATTCAGGTGGTGATGAGAATTTGGCGGGACTTTTTTTAAGTCTACAACTATTGGCAAAATTTCTTCCAGCAATCCTGACTTATCCATTTCAACCAGTGCTTTATCGCAAAATTTGCCAGAAAACATCTTTAAAAGCTCGTAATTAATCCTCTCGACCGCTGAAGTATGAATTTTTTTCGCATGCTCTGAGACGGCTTTAGTTAACTGTTCATCGAGTTCGAAACCTAGCAGTGATTGAAATCGGTATGCTCTGAGCATTCTCAAAGGGTCGTCAATTAAATTCTGTTCTGAAATTAGTTTGATTTTTTTTGACTTCAGATCGTCTATTCCGCCAGTGAAATCAAGGATTTCAAGCGTTTTTATGTTCACTGCGACGGAATTGATAGTCAAATCGCGTCGCTTCAAATCTTCCTCGATAGAATTGCCAATCGGATTTGCAATATCGATGCAGTTTATTTTGTCCTTGAGGATAAGTCTGTATATTTTATTTTCCTCGTCTAGCGGAATGAAAGTTGCTCCAAGTGATCCAGCGAGAGTTTTTGCAAACTCTCGAGCCTCTACTTTGTCTACTATTATATCCTTGTCCGAATTTTCTTTATCCAAATAAAAATCCCTAAAAGCTCCACCCACAAGGTAAATATCTGGCACGCTATTATACTCAATTACAGCATGGTCTTTTATTATATTAATAAGTTCGTCTTTTTCGATTTTATCAATAATTTTATTCGTATTCATAAACTATATTTCCAATGGCTGTAATTACCGCTGTTTCTGCTTTTAGGATTAATTCGCCAAGCGACAGCGTTGTTATGTTGTTTTTCTCAAAGTATTCAAATTCTTTTGCGGAAAATCCGCCTTCGGGTCCTATTATAACAAGAATTTTTTCGTTTGGTTTAATCGGATTTGCTCTCATGTATTGTTTCAATGTGTAGTCGGCTTTTCTCTCAGTGAAAGCCAAAATTCTGTCAAAAGCTCCTTCATTGGGCTTGCTTACCGTAAGTTTCTTGATTGTCGTTAGTTCAAAGCAAGTCGGAATGGTTGCTCTTTCGCACTGCTTAGAGGCTTCAAACATTGTTTTTTGCCATTTTGGTATTTTTTTGTTTATTGCTTCTTTATTTAATGCACAGTTGTCGGTTAAAACAGGGTATAAGCCTTTAACGCCGAGTTCGGTCGCCTTCTCTACAACTAAAGTTTGACTGTCGCTTCTAAGGGGGCCTTGTGCCAAATAAAGCTCAAAATTAAGTCCACGGTTGGATTTATAGCTTGATGTTACCCTGGTTTCAATCTTGCTTGAGGTGATTTTTTCAATTTTTACTTCGTATTGAATTTGGTTTTCATCAATCAGTAAAAGGTTTTCGCCCACTTTAGCTCGAAGTGATTTTGCAATATGGGTATAATCGTTCTTTTCTGAAATGGTTATAATCCCTTCTGCGACTATGTTTGAGCTGATAAAAAAATGCGGCAAAATACTTCCCTTCTCCTCCGTTCGGTGGATATTCAATACTTTAGTATAGTACACCTAAAAACTTTATATATCAAGCTTTCGGCCATTTTTTTGCGAAAAATGAGCCCAGGGTCATACTAAAGTTTGGTTCGAAAAATACGATAACATATTTGTGAAAAAAAGCCATAGGCTAGAGAAAAATAGGAGAGAGAAAAAATGTCATTAGTAATTAACACCAACGTATCCTCGTTGATCGCTCAAAACAACTTATCAACGAACACAGCAGCTTATCAAAAAGCAATGGAGCAAATTTCAACAGGTCTAAAAATCAACTCTGCAAGCGATGACGCAGCGGGTCTATCTATTTCCGAGAGTATTAAAACTCAAATTAACGGAAACAAAAAAGCCTTAGCAAACATCCAGACTGGTGGAAACGTACTTGCAATAGCAGAGGGTGGTCAAATCACAGTTACGACTCACTTACAAAGGATTCGTGAATTATGTGTCCAAGCAGCCAACGAAACTTACAAAGCAAGCGACAAAGACAACATCTTGCAAGAGATTAAGCAACGCCTAGCGGATATCGACAACATCGCAAGCTCAACAACATTCAACGGAGTCCCGCTGTTGGATAGGCCAGTAGCTCCTGCTACAATAAAATCCCTATCCCTTCAAATCGGTGCCAATTCAGATGTAACTGTAAACTCTTTGGATATCGGTCCTGCACTTTCAAACGTTCACATTACAGCACTAGGTAACACTGCCCCTGTTGCCGGAGTCCCAGATAACACAGGTATAGCTTTAGGTGCTGGTGTTACCGGTACTACGTGGACTACTACAGCGGTTAGAGCATATATGGATAAAATTGATACGGCTATCGAAACAATTTCATCTAACAGAGCGTTACTCGGAGCATACGGTAACAGATTGCAAGCTACTTCTTCTAACGCAACAATTATGAACACCAACTTAACAGATGCAAATTCAAGAATCTTAGATTCAGATATCGCAGAATCAAGTTCTAATATGATTAAATACCAAATCCTACAAAGAACTTCAGCAAGTATCTTGACACAGGCTAACCAACTCCCATCATTAGCACTATCATTACTAGGACAATAATTCACACACCATAACTGATAATCTCTCCGCGCCGGTCATAAGACCGGCGTTTTCTCTTTGATTTGGTAAGTGATCAATAGCAAAGTGGTAACGTGGAAAATCTATTCAACCGCTCAACCAAAAGCAAAAAATAATAATGGCGTAATGACCATCACCGAGGTGAAAGGGTTTGGGCGCCAAAAGGGTTTCAAGGAAGTTTATCGCGGGATGGAATTCGACGTACATTTCCTGCCGAAAGTTAAAATCGAGATAGTTGTTTTAGAAGAAATGACAGAAAAAATCATCGAAGTCATATGTAAAT
>Ga0247840_10001244_pt1 | contig 50816 bp, 55 predicted proteins | sample LaCruzMarch2015__FD_192404 | JGI IMG/M metagenome (GOLD analysis project Ga0247840, IMG submission 192404) | Freshwater microbial communities from meromictic Lake La Cruz, Castile-La Mancha, Spain - LaCruzMarch2015_17m | ecosystem: Environmental > Aquatic > Freshwater > Lake | place: Spain... | reverse complement strand
TTATCAGCATCAATTAAAACAGCTATTCTCAGTTCTTTTTCCATAAATCTCCTCTTTAGTTTATTATACACCCTTTATAATGTCATTAATCACTTCACTGGCGATTAATAAGCCAGCACTGCCAGGCACCATCATCATACTGGCGATGGTTTTAGTTTCTACCGCCTTATGCGGTTCTTCTTTTGAATAGACCACTTTAATGTTCTTTAGATCTAAGGCTTTAGCCTGAGTTCTAACCTTTTTAGCCAAAGGACAGATGGAAGTATGATATAGATCACTGATTAGAAGTTGACTTGGATTGAGCTTATTACCGGTTCCCAAAGACATGATCAATGGAACCTCTGATTTTTCACATTCCTGCATCAATAGTATCTTCGATGGTACACTGTCAATCGCATCCACCACGTAATCATACTGGCTTAGTTCGATCATATTCTGGGCATCATAGAATTGATCATACGTTTCTACAATTAAGTTGGGGTTGATACTAAGTAGACGCTCTTTCATCACTATAACTTTCTTTAAACCAATCGTTGAATGATACGCAATCAATTGACGATTGAGATTGGTGATATCAACGACATCATAATCAACCACACTAATATGACCTAAACCTGATCTGACTAATGCTTCACATACCATCGATCCTACCCCTCCACATCCAAAAACCAAGACATGGGAGGCTTGTAATACTTCAATTTTCTCATCTGAGATTAAATAGCGACATCGCGTAAATTGATCCATAACTTGCACTTTTCCTCTCTATTATATACAATACAGACGTCAAAGGAGGATAATCATGCGCAATAATACTCGAAAATTGATTCTAATTGCTTTTATTGCGGCGGTTTATACAGCCATCAGTATGGTTATGCCCTTTCTTAGTTTCTCTAGTGTTCAGGTTCGCTTAGCAGAAGGACTCAGTGTGATGGCTTTGTTTGGGATCGTCCCAGTCATTGGATTAACCTTGGGTTGTGCATTAACTAATTTAATCGGAGTCCTAAATGGAACCAATCCATTGGGATATTTCGATGTCTTATGGGGTACTTTAGCTACCCTAAGTGCCAGTTATTTGATGTATCGATTTAGAACAATCAAAGTTAAAGGTTTACCTTTACTATCATTGAGTATGCCCATCTTAATAAATGGTTTGATGATTGGTTGGGAACTGATGGTCGTTTTAGGACCTCAATCCTTCTATAGTTTTAGTCTATATGCGTTAATGATATCCGCTGGTGAAGGACTCAGTATTCTATTAATCGGATATCCTTTATATCGCTATCTTCTACATAGTCGCTTACTTGAGAAGATTGTCTAGATTTCACCCTTTTGAATCTTAGCCACAAACTTAGCTGAAACAGATCTAGGTACACAGGCTAGAAGAATATGCAGCATTTTATTAGAGAAACCAGGGATGATAATACACTTCCCTTTTTTTAAGCCTTTCATGCTAGCCTTGATGACAGGATCGATGTCCATCGTAAAGGTATCATGAACCCCACTAGAAGCGGTAGTCGCAACTTGAAAGAACTCAGTATGAGTAGGGCCGGGACATAGTGCACTGACTAAGATATGATCCGCCTTAAGTTCTTCATGTAGAGCGATTGAGAAGGATAAGACATAGTTCTTAGTCGCATAATACTCAGCCATATAAGGACCTGAGACAAAGCCTGCCATCGAAGCCACATTAAGAATCTGACCACTTTGATTCAGTTTCATATGAGGTATAGCCCATTGGCTTAATCGAGTTAGAGCCTGTATGTTGACTTCATTCATATCCCATAATTTATCTAAGGGTAAATCACTAAAAGGTCCTGCATAACCAAAACCCGCATTGTTGATGAGGCGCGTAATCTGGTAATCCTTGGGGAAGTTTTGGATGAAGGTCTCCAGTTCTGAGCGCTTGGATAAATCAACTTGATAGATTAAGACTTCAGCTGAACTGATCTGTTCGATCTCAGTTTTAAGTTTTTCTAAACGATCCATCCTTCTCGCAATCAAAATCATGGGTTCATTTTGTTTAGCGTATTCTAAGGCAAAGGCATAGCCCAAGCCAGAGCTTGCCCCTGTAATTAAAGTCCATTGTTTCATAGTATACTCGCTTTCTTTTGACACTCTAAACAGATCCCTTCGACCTGCAGATGATGATGAATCGGTTTAAACCCTTCTAAGTCTGCTTCATTGATCTCAAGCGGACAATGGTTTAAAGGGATATCTTGGTTACAGACAATACAATGCATATGATGAATATGTCGATGTGACTTGCTCTGATACGTGATCTGTTTATTTAGACTAATCTCACTCTCTTCAATTAGATTGGCATCAATGAAACAAGCCAGAATCCGATACAAAGTGGAGAGATGAATATCTGGTAATAAATGGGATAAGTCTTTGATGGTATAAATAGCCTCATCATTTTGAAATAAGTCATAAACAGCTTGACGATTGGCGGTCTTTTTTAGTGTACTTGGGTAGGTCATATTTTCTTCCGATTCAGCGATAGACTGATGATGTAGAAGATTACCGCTACAATCACCACCGCACCACCAGGTTTAATACCTTGGTAGAATGATAAGGTTAAGCCAATCATCATCGTTACTACTGAGATGATAATCGCATTGATTAGGGTTGATTTATAACTCTTGGCAAAGTGCAAAGAACTGGCTACTGGTAAGACTACTAGAGAAGATACGATTAGAGTTCCAACAGTTTTAGAGGCAATACTTAGAGTTAAACCCATCATCAACATAAATATAAAGTTAACTAGATTGACTCTAATTCCGCTGTGTTTAGCCATGCCTTCATCAAAGGTAATCGCAAAGAGTTCTTTATAGAATAGGATAAATAATAGAATAACTAAAGCTGTAATACCGATGATCAGATAGAGCTCACTGTCTTCAATCGCAACGATGGATCCAAATAGGAACGCATTAAAGCGATTGGCATCTTGAATAAAGGAAGATAAGATTCCAGCTACCCCAATCCCTAAAGACATCAATAATGATATGGCAATCTCGGCATAAGCCGGTAGATACTTGCGTAAAACATCCACCAATAAGAGCCCTGCTACCGCTAAAACAATCGCAGTAAATAAGGGATTCAAATTTAGAATGAGTCCAATCGCAACCCCACTGAGGGTGGTATGAGCAATCGCATCTGGTACCATCGACATCCGTTTTAAAACCACCACTTGCCCAATCAATGGTGCAATAAGGGCAATCATTAAACCAACGGCTAGGGCCTTTTGCATGAATACATAGTTAAACATGTTTCAGCTCGATTCCGGATTCATGGCGATGGGCATGAGCCAATTCTTCCGCCATATCTTCATCACTTAGAAGCATCACATCTTGATCACCCACACAATAGACTCTTTCCCCAATTTCCTTAGCCAATTGAAGATCATGGGTGACCATAACGATGGTGAGATGATGTTGAGCTTGAAGATGCTTTAATAGGGATAGTAATTCACTTGAGAAAGAGGCATCTAAGGCTGAGGTTGGTTCATCTAAAAACAGAAACTCTGGATCATTCACCAAGGCTTTGGCGATGAAGACTCTTTGCCTTTGCCCACCTGATAAGCGTGATAAAGGAGTATATAGATAATCTTTTAAACCCATCATAAAGAGATACTCTTTAGCGGTATTGATTTGATCCTCAGATGGACGTTTAAACAAACCTAAAGCAGGTGTATACGCACTTAACACAATCTCTAAGGCATTGCCACAAAAAGCATTGTGTAGATTGAATTCATTTTGTCCCACATAAACCCGTTTATAGGCATCCTTTAAGACATTGCCTTGACTATCATATAGGGTTACTGTGCCACTTTGTGGACATTCTACCTGAGCCAATAGTTTTAAAAGACTGGTCTTACCGGTTCCATTATTACCGATTAAGACGATGAATTCACCTTGCTTAATCTCAATACTAAAATCTTCAAATAAGACTTTTGAAGGAAAGGCATAACTGATTTGGCTGGCTTTAAGGGCAATCATTTAGTTCAACGCTTTCTTTAGTGCTTCTAGGTTTTGACGCATCATTGATAGATAATCCATTGAAGCGGCTTTCTCTTCATCATTCAAAAACTCAATTGGATTTAGAACGCCAACTTCAATGCCTGTTTCATTTGCGATGGCAGAAACGACCTTATCATTGGTGGAGCTTTCCGCTAGAATCATCGGGATTTTATTCTGATTGATGAAGTCGATGATGGTTTGAACTCGGGTAGCGGATGGTTCTTCAGAGGGTTCAATGCCTAAAACTGACTCTGCAGTGAGTCCATATTCATTGGCTAGATAGGCAAAGGCACTGTGTTTAGTTAGAAATACTGAGCGTTTACGAGTCGCTAAGTTATCGATATATTCTTGGTTTAAAGCCTCAAATTCAGCCTTTACTGTTTCATAGCGAGCTTGGAAAATATCTGCTTTATCTGGTACGAGTTCACTCACGTAATTTTTAATGGCTTCAAGCATTAAAATTGAGTTGGGAATACTAAGCCATACATGAGGATCAATTTGATTGAGGGAAGTCATCAGTGGGTCAATGTCTTTTGAACTCACTAAAACGGAGGCATTGGGTATATTACTTTTAGCTGAATCAAGCCAAGCTTCAAAATGATTGCCCAAGACAATCCAATGGGGATTATCACTTAGAAGAACCATATCTTGACTGCTGAGTTCATAGCTATGCGCTTCCACATTGCCTTTTAAGATATTGATGACAGGAATATCATTCTCGACGATTTTATATGTGAAGTCTTCTAAAATATAAAAACTGACGATCAGTTTGAGTGGTTTATCTTGTTTAGCACAGCCACTTAAAAGGCTGATGAAGATAATTAGACTGAGTAGGATTTTACGCATAGTTCTCCAATTGCGAAACTTTCGCATTTAGATATAGTATACGCTATTATATTTATGATACAAGTCTAGTGCTTTTAAAACCACTTCTTATGTTTAAAATAGATAAGCATGGCTAAGATACTTAGAAACATTAGACTTAAGGCAAAGGGATATCCATAAAGCCAATTGATTTCAGGCATATATTTAAAGTTCATCCCATATAAACCAACAATGAAGGTTAAAGGCATAAAGATGGTAGAGATGATGGTTAGAATCTTCATGACTTCACTTAAACGCATATTACTACTGGATAGATAAATGTCTAATAGACTACTCAAGACATCACGATAGGTATCCACTGAATCGATGACTTGAAAGAGGTGCTCATGGACATCTCTAAAATAGAATTGGGTATCTTTAGATACAATCTGCTCTTCATGGGATAAATAAGCCACCACTTCTCTAAACGGCCAAACCAATTTATGCATCGATAAGAGTTCGCGTTTTAACGCTCTGACTTGGGTGAGTTGTTCAATCTTACTGGATAATAAAATGGCTTCTTCTAAGACATCAATCTTTTCTTCAACTTTCTCAAGGACCGCAAAGTAGGCATCGGTTACTTCATCTAATATTGAATACAATAGATAATCGGTTCCTTTTTGTCTGATCGGATCTTTCTCATTTTTAAGACGTTTGCGTAGGGGTTCTAAAATATCTCCTCTAATCATCCCAAATGTGATTAAGATTTCTCCTTCAAATAAGATCGATAGATTCTCTGAATGTAAACTATGATTATAAGTAACCATTTTACAGGAAATATATAGATGATGGTTGTAGTTCTCAATCTTAGCTCTTTGCTTGTTGGCAACTAAATGTTCATAGACAATCGGATGAATTTCAAAAGTATCCAATAATGCTTGAGCTTCTATAAGCGCATTCTTCCCATCCACATTGATCCATACGTGCTTATCTTGATACTTAGTTTGATCTTTTAAATAAGTTTCATATGATACATTTTCGATGGAGTTTTGGTCATAGATGATGACTCCGTTTTGATAGGCCATTTCTGATTTTTTCATAGTGTAATTATAGCATTCTATAACTAACTCTGCGTTTTATTTCTGCATAAAGCGTGATAGAATAGTTAGGGTATGGAGGATTATGTATGGATATGAAACAATTGGCTTTACTCTTATTTGGTTTAACGTATGTCGCTTTAATGAGTCTACCCAAGCATCGCTCTAAGATTGCCTTAGGAATGGCTATTGTATTTATTGCGCTTGGTATCCTTCCATATACGATGGTCTTTGGAGCAATTGATTTTAATGTCTTATTGATGATAGGTGGAACGATGGGGATTGTATCCCTTTTTATTGAATCTAAAATGCCTTCTTTAATGGCTGACTATATCTTAGATAAGACGCCTAATGTGAAATGGGCAATTGTAGCTTTAGCCTTATTTGCTGGACTGATTTCAGCTTTCGTGGATAATGTGGCGACTGTCTTAATGGTTGCACCGGTGGCTTTAAATATTGCGAAGAAATTAAAGATTAATCCTGTACTCAGTATCATTGCGATTGCGGTATCTTCCAATCTACAAGGTGCTGCAACCTTGGTGGGTGATACCACTGCAATCTTATTGGGTTCATATGCCAAAATGAACTTCTTAGATTTCTTCTTCTTTGATGGAAAGATAGGGATGTTCTGGGTGGTTCAAGCTGGAGCCTTAATCAGTGGTTTGGTGTTAGTCTATCTATTTAGACATCAAAATCAAGCGATTCATTTAACCGAAAAAGAAACGGTTGAAGACTATTTCCCAAGTTATCTATTGGGTACCATGATTATCCTATTGATTATGGCTTCCTTTATTCCCAATAAGTGGCAGATTTCGAATGGTTTAATCTGTGTGAGTTTACTCGCGATTGGACTGATCAGAGTCTTTCTCAAACATAAGCATTTATCTAAGGTATCAACGCATTTATTAGAGATTGATTTTCAAACACTTTTATTATTGGCTAGTCTATTTGTGTTAATCGCTGGGATCACCCATGTGGGTGTGGTTGAAGATATTGGTCAACTATTTCTAAAAATATCAGGTGATAATCTCTTTATCATCTATACTCTATTGGTTTGGGTATCGGTCTTCTTATCGGCCTTCATTGACAATATCCCTTATATTGCGACGATGCTACCGATTGTGGCTGTCATCTCAGCCAATATGGGCATCAATCCTGCCATCTTATATCTTGGCTTATTGAGTGGAGCTACACTGGGTGGTAATCTAACCCCCATTGGAGCCAGTGCCAATATCGCTGCAATTGGAATACTACGCAAAGAAGGTTATACCGTCACAACCAAAGACTTTATGAGTATTGGAGTTCCATTCACAATGGCAGCTGTGATTACAGGATATGTCCTAATTTGGTTGATCTACACATTATAAAAAACAAGGTTCACTTCGGTGAACCTTTTTATTACTCTTGAATAACATAATATGCATAATACTCATCTAGGGTTAAATTGTGATCATGCATGAAGGTTGCCACTTCTGCGCCAACATAGCGATAATGCCATGCTTCATAAGAGTACCCTGTCACATCGGTTTTATCGCTTCCATAACGTAGGGCAAAGCCATATTTATAGGCATTGGCAATCAACCAATTGTATTCATCTGAACCAATGAAAGTTTCTCTAGTGGTACTATATTTTACGATATCGACGACTAAACCAGTTTGATGTTCAGAATGACCTGGACGTGCTGAGGTTAAATCAACCACAGCTTGGCTATCTTTAGATAGATAATAATCATATAGATAGGCTTGGAAGTCATAACTACGATATGCGGTGGTGGTGGTTAGATTCATCCCTAAATCAGTCATCACTTGACACATTGAATTAAACGCTGTTGCGGCTTCTTGGACCAGCTGTTTTTTACCACAGCCTTTGGTGTTGACAAGATTGCTTGGGACAAAACTCTTATCAAGATAGTAGTATTTATTGACTAATACTAGATTACCCTTACTAGGATCAGCCGCTTGAATATCCACATAGAAAGTCTGATCACGATTGGCATTAACCATTTCAACACTTTGTCTTAGACTCATATTGGGATTTTTAACTTGATAGGATAGGTAGCGCTCAAATCGACTGAGTAAGAAATACTCAGTATTCATCCAAGTTTGATAATCAATTGTTGTACTTTGTTTGATTAAGACATCTATGATGACTGGATCCAGGGTATTGATTGTATCGATGCTTTCATCACTGTAGCCTAAAACAGTCAGTTCAGGATAGTTCTCAACTGTATAATGTTTAACGATCTTAAGCACATAATGATCGAGATCGATGATGGCTAAAATATCATTCTCTTCTAATTGATTGATGGATTTAATCTCTTCATCACTATAACCCAACGTATGAAGATTAGAGTAATGGGCTATGGTTACAGACTTGAACCAATAAACCACATTAAATTGACTTAGAGCGATAATGAGTACAACACTAAGCGTTAATAAAATGACTGCAATGATATTTCTTTTTTGTTTAGATTTAAGCATGCTTATATTATAGCAAGTTTATTTGATGAGTGATGATAAGTTGCCAGGACTTAATAAAGCCATCACTTGTGGTTTAGTTAGAACCTTACCATAAGAGAGTACTCTCTCATTAACTACGATGGCAGGTAATCCCATCACCCCATAGCGACTGATTTCTTTAATATCCACTACTTTGATGATTTCAGCTTCCATGTGTAAGTCTAAAAGAGCTTGTTTGGTATTCTCTTCTAACTTAATACAGTTGGGGCATCCTTTGCCCAGTATTTTAATAATCATAGTTCCTCCTAGATTAGATAGCCTTGTAAGGCATTGATGATGGTTCCGACAATAATAATCCCAACAGTAACATAGGCAATGAATATGAATAAGAGCTTAGGTTTCATCACATTCTTCAATAGAATCATTGAAGGCAAGGATAAGGTCGTCACCGCCATCATAAAGGCTAAGACCGTTCCAACTCCAACCCCTTTTAAAAGCAGTGCTTCCGCAATTGGTAGAGTACCAAAGATATCCGCATAAAGTGGGACTCCAATGGCTGTAGCTAAGAGAACTGAATACCATTTATCTTTACCCAATACATTGAGAATCCAAGATTGAGGAATCCATTCATGAACCAAGGCACCAATAAAGACTCCAATTAAAATATAAATCCAGACTTTCTTTACGATGTCTTTGACTTGAGTCAGTGAGAAATCAACTCGATCTCTACTTGTCATTTTAACTTCATCGGTTTCTAAATTGAGTCCTTCATAAACAAAAGGTTCAATTTCCTTTTCTAACTTAAGGGCAGCGATCAAAGTGCCACCAATGATAGCCAAGAGTAAACCAACTGTTACATAAACCAAGGCAATCTTTACATTAAAGAAACTCATTAAAATGGCTATTGATGCCAAATCAACCATTGGTGATGAGATTAGAAAAGAGAACGTGACTCCAATGTCTAAACCAGCTTTGGTAAAGCCAATAAAGATGGGAATAGATGAGCATGAACAGAATGGGGTTATGGTTCCAAGCAGAGCCGATAAAGTATTGGCCCATACACCCTTATAATGCTGAAGAGTAGCCCGAGTTCTTTCAACCGTAAAATAACTTTGGATGTAGGAGACAATAAAAATTAAGACACTCAGTAAGATGAAGATCTTAACACTGTCATATAGAAAGTATTGAATACTGATTCCAATAGGACTCGCTAAATCAATTCCCATGGATTTTAATAAAGCCCCAAACAAATCATTCAACCAAGTCATTTTAAGAAATATATTTGTAAATGTCTCCAAACTAAGCTCCTCATCCAGATATTACTCTATCGTTTATTATAGCATCCTAACACTGATTTATTAAGCATATGACCAGGAATAATTAAACTAAGCTTATGTATGGTATGTCTAAAATCTTGATTATCATAGACATAAATTTTGGATAATTAGCTTGGTACACTATGCGTGTATTTCACACTATCTGTTTAGATACTTGACATCGTCCAACAAAGTGCTAAAGTTGAATTGTTGATTATTAAAAAAGCGTGACATAGATTAGCTTATCTGCTTGATTCTATCTGATATGCCCGCATTTTAGAAAGGTAATGTTCCCTTATGAAACGCAGCTTGAATAAAATACTTGTTTATACATTAATCTATTCTGGAATAATCATTTATGATGAGATCCTTTTACGATGGATTTGTAAATTAGAGTTCACTCTATTTCCATTTGTATTTGCTTTACTCTTGGGCTTTGGTTTGGCTGTTATCACGAGCTTATTTAAACACACTCGAATTGTGATGGGTGTCCTTAGTTTTATCATCTTACTATTATATGGGACTCAGATCTTCTATTTCTTATTCTTTGGCACCTATTTTATGGTCTTCTCTTTATTGAATGCGACTCAGGTTGTGACTGTATTCTATGGGGAGATCATCATCTTAATTAGAGATAATCTATGGTTATTATTCTTATGCTTATTACCTTTCTTAGTATTTATCGGACTCAAACGTTACATCGTTGAGAAGAAGTACAGTTTAAAAGCTTCTTTGATTTACTCACTTGTTTGGTTACTATTATTTGGTTTAGGGATTGGCAGTGTTTACTTAACTTCACACAAAGAGAATACGACGTATGATGCCCTAGTGTATCATCCTGAACCAGAGAGTTCCATGCTTTATTTGGGTGCTGCAATGACGATTGGCGTGGATATTACCCGCTTACTTGTGGATAATATTCCCTTCATAGAGAATGCCGTACGTACACCGGATATCATTGATCCAGATCCTGATCCTGATCCTGATCCCGACCCTACCCCAATTACCTATAAAGATAATGTTTTACCAATTCCGTTTGATACGATGATTGCGAATACAAGCAATAAGAAATTGATTGCCTTGAGTACTTATTTTAAGGGTAAAACACCAACCAAACAAAATGAAATGACAGGTAAGTATAAAGGTTACAATCTCATTCTCATAACAGCTGAAAGTTTCTCGTATTTCTCAGCTAGACAAGATATCACTCCAACTCTGTATAATATGGTTCATAATGGCTATTATTTCCCTAACTTCTATACGCCAATTTGGCGGGTATCGACGTCTGATGGCGAATACGTACAGTTCACTGGGATGATTCCAAAAGATGGTGTATGGAGTATGTTTAGAACCACCGAAAACAATATGAACTTTGTGATGGGAAATATGCTTAAGAATTTGGGTTATACAACGTATGCCTTCCATGATGGAACTTATACTTATTATGATCGTAACTTCTCCCATCCTAATTTAGGTTACACTTACTTGGCTTCTGGTCATGGTTTAACCAACCAACACATATGGCCTGCATCTGATATTGCCATGATGAAAGAAACGATTCCAATGTATATTGATAAAGAGCCTTTCCATGTCTATTATATGACCATCAGTGGACACCAAAACTATACATGGATGGGTAATAGTATGGCTAATAAAAATAAGGCTTTGGTTCAAGACTTGGATTATTCTGATTTATCTAAGGGTTATCTAGCCACTCAAATTGAACTTGATAGAGCCATGCAATATCTGCTAGAACAACTTAGAGCCAAAGGCATCGCGGATAATACCGTTATTGCCTTAAGTGCTGACCATTATCCTTATGGTTTAAAGAGCCCGCAAATTAGAGAGTTGTTTGGATCCCCAATTGATTACTTTGATTATTATCGCAATAACTTCATTCTATATGTGGATGGCATGCGTCCTGTTCAAATGGATCGCTTATCTTCCAGTATTGATATTCTACCAACTCTAGCCAATCTATTTGGACTGCCTTATGATTCAAGACTATTTGTAGGACAAGATATGTTTAGTACCGCAACCCCGATGGTTGTATTCGTTAATAAGAGTTATATCACCGATAAGGTTGAATATGACGCCAGTAAGAAAACCTATACCTGGTTAAAAGGGGCCATTGCAGATACCGATTATACCAATCGGGTTGAGAAAGCCATTACAGCACATTTCTATTATTCAGTCTTATTCTTAGATAATGATTACTATCAGTTCGTAGAGAATAACTTAAAATAGTGAGGAAACTCACTATTTTTTATAGAGTGAGATTCATACCATAAACATATCGTTTATAATAGACTTATGATATATAATCCTTGGCATGGCTGTCATAAGATAAGTCCAGGTTGTTTAAACTGTTATGTCTATCGGATGGATGAGCGCTATCAAAAAGATAGTTCCATTGTAGAAAGAACCCAACAGTTTGATCTACCAATTCGTAAGCATAAAGATGGCTCTTATGTGATGGCTAATACTGAAATCATATATACCTGTTTTACATCTGACTTTTTCGTAGAAGAAGCGGATGAATGGCGAAAAGATGTTTATGCCTATATAAAAGAGAGACAAGACTGTCATTTTTTAATCATCACTAAACGCATTGATCGTTTCGATGTTTCATTGCCTGATGATTGGAATGATGGCTATCCCAATGTGAGTATATGTTGTACGGTTGAGAATCAAGCCATGGCGGATTATCGCTTACCTCTATTCCTTAAAGCACCCATCAAGCATAAACAAATCATCTGTGAGCCTCTGATTGATTCAATTGACTTAAGCCAGTATTTAGATAAAAGTATCGAAGCTGTCATTGTGGGTGGTGAATCTGGTCCCAATTCAAGGGTCTGTGATTATAGCTGGGTTATGCATATTAGAGAAGCATGTATCCAGAAAGGCATCCCATTTCATTTTAAACAAACTGGAAGATGGTTGCGTAAAGATAATCATGATTATTTTATTGCCCGTAAGTTTCAAATGATTCAAGCTAAAAAAGCCAATATCGATTGGCCTTGAGTCTATTTATAATTAGAAATCCGCTTGTTTAAGCGTTGAACTAGGAAACTTAACCAAGGAGATGGGACTTTTTTCTGTCCGAAGTCCCAATCTTTATAAACGGTCCAAACTGATTCAGGGGTAAATTTTTGATTCTGATCACCTTTAGAATTAATAAGTTGCATCATTTTAATGAATCTTTGATCATGGATGACCCAATTAAACTGAGATAAGACATCAGCCACATGAAGAATATCGTACCAAATAAAGGGAGCTTTTAGTTTTCTAAAATCAGTACCCATATAAAACATATAGGGGTGCTTAGTAAGACTATTCTCAAAAAGGCTTAATAGACACTCTGTTCCAATATGAGCAGCAGGAGAGTCTCTATATTGATCATACTGAGCCATTAACTTAAGCATGATGAGATTGGTGTATGGACATGGATCAGAGGCTTTACCTGGTCCTCTAAATTTACCCAACTCTTTTGATACAACACAAGGCCAGCCTTGATCACTAACTAAACCAACACAGTAATCAACGCCTTTTAAAACATCTAATTCATTGGCTAAACCCATCTTAGCCAAGGCATATAGTGTAACTGGGGCATCACACAGAGCCCAAGCCCAGGTATCTTGACCATTCCCATTGAAATGAGTGGGAATATTCATAGCCAATTGAAAAGGTCCTTCATCAGATGGATGCGCTCTAACTTTATTAAGAATGTTTAGAATCCCATCATCTTCACTGTTTAAACCTAAATCAGCTAAGAAAGATAATTTATGAAAGAATTGATTCGGACTTCGATGGCTATTTAAAACCACACCAGGCCAATCTTGAAGTTCTATTATTAAATCTTGTACAAGTGGATGCTTAAGCATGATTGCTTTAGCCTTTATCGCACTTGTATCTAATGGACTTAAGTCTTCTATATCGATTAATTGTCGATAGTCTACCCATGGGTAAGTCATATCACTTTTAATGAGTTTCCTTTCAGTCTATTCGAGGATTCCTTTATATTCATCGCTGACTTCAACCCGATTTCTTCCATTGTGTTTAGCTTGGTATAGAGCCTTATCCGTTCTAAGAATAAGAGAATCTGTTGTATCTAAAGGTTTATATGAACTAATGCCGATACTAAAGGTGATCATTTTCTCAGATTCAAAAGGATAATCCTGAATCGATTTTAATAACTTATTGGCTAGAGTACTGGCCCCAGCTTCGTCGGTTTCAGGACATACTATTAAGAACTCTTCACCACCCCAACGTCCAATTGAATCGAGTTGGCGACAGGTATCTCGCATGATTTGGGCGACAGTAATTAAATGTTGATCACCCGTTAAATGACCAAAGCGATCATTGATTGACTTAAAGTGATCAATATCAATCATGATTACTGAAAAAGGATGTCCACCCCTTGATGCACGAGATATTTCATCTTCAAGAACTGTATCAATTTTAGTGCGATTAAATAATCCCGTTAATCCATCTGTGATGGATACCTTCTCAAGTTGTCGATTTTTAATTTCTAAGGCTACGATGGCATCAGTGCGACTTCTTTCAAAATAGCGCATCACGAATACGATGGCAATCATGATTCCAAAGATATTCTGAACAGCTTTAAGATTAAACCCTTGACCCTCCCAGTGGTAGAAATTATAGTAAATTAAGAAGAAAAGATAGATCGCAAAAGCCATTACAGTTAGAGCTGCCTTCTTGCGGCTAAGTAGCGAATGCACTACTGGTGGAATCAAGCATCCCCACACTAAAACATAATCCACATGACCAAAATAATAGAATACTAGACTCATCATTACTATTAATGAAATAACTGTGACCATTGAAGCTGTTTCATAATCACTCGTAATATGAAAATAGGCCATTACGCTTAACACCGAGCCGATTAAGATTAAATTGAATAGAGTTCCCATAAAAATATGAAAAAGGAAATAATTGATAAGAGCAAAATAAATAGAGATACTAATACCGACTATCCATAGAGCATTAATGAAATAAACTTCTCGGTAAATAGTGTCAGTTTTTTTAAAAGTTCCATTGTTTGAAACAAATTTTTCCCAATGTTTTTTCCCCATACCCATGTTCCTTTAGTTAAACTTACATTCCTTTATCTACCAAATACTTAAACTAATTGTATATCCTTATTTCTAATATATACCTTTAAATATGCTTTTCAAGTAGTTAGTGTTAAAAAAAGACCTTTTCTATATTGCCTGCCTATTCCTTGGACAGTCTTGTCCTTAATGGTATGAAAAACACTACTTTATAGATCAAGTAGTGTTATTATGACTAATCATTATTTTATCTCAATCCAAATAATCAGTGCTATTGATCGGTATCAAAATCAAAATAGATTCGATTGCGACCTTCATTTTTAGCATCATATAGTCTCTGGTCAGCACGTTTTAATAAGTCTTGAACGCTGCCACTGGTATATTTGGCAACCCCTCCACTCAAGCTGATTTGAACCTGCTTTTCTGAGAGTTTGGTATTTTCAAAATTTGTCTTAATCCGATCTACAATTTTCTCTACGATCTCTTGAGGGGTATCATATAGGATAACGGAGAATTCATCTCCACCATGTCTAAATGCTATGTCAGTATTTCTAACCACTTTCATTAGCGTATTGGCTGTTTCAGTCATCACTTGATCACCGACTATATGACCGTAGTTATCGTTGATATATTTGAAGTGATCGATATCCATAATGATCAGATAGAAAGATTTACTCTCTTTGATTGATAGATTTCGATGATATTCTAGAACATCCATGAAATGGCGATGATTATAGAGTTTAGTCAGTCCATCAGTTTTAGATAGATTGTTTAAATCACTAAAAACAGTACTATAAGGCTTTTGGATTCCATCGATGACAACAACCCGATATAGAAGTAAGAATGAGATTACTCTAATATAATGACCAAGGAAGTTCTGTACTCCATAAACATTATTATATAAGGTAAACATGAAACCAGAAAGGGCAAACAGTACCAATACAACTAGTATCGTTTTAAATAAATCACTGGGTATCCTAACTTTTTTACTAACCAGCAAGAACATTTCAATGATATATATGCCGATGATAACATACTCACAGACTCGCTTAAATAAGGTTAGTCCTTGACCATCAACATAACAGGTGGGAAATAAGCGTAGGAAACATAGAGCTGTAAATACAAGTCCGCTCACCATGAGTAAAGCAAAAGGAATCCAATAGTTGGATACTTTATCTCCACCCATGATCGCAAATAGAATCGCAAAAACCTGAATAAAGCCCATAACAACCCAAAGTTGGGTTGGAAGGTTGGCATCATATCCAGGAATCAGTCCCATACCCTTATATGTAATGGCATGTAGAAAGGTAATTATGGCAATTACAAGTGAACCAGATCCAACAATCGATAAGAATGAGATATTCCTAAATCGTCTAGAGATAAAAGAAACAGTGAAGATTAATACCCCTAGGACGATTGTAAAGGTTTCAATGGATAAATGAAAAACAAGGTAATTGTATCTTGATAGTACATACATGCTTAAACCAAATACGCTTAACAATACTATCCAGACTATTTTCTTTAACATTTTAAACCTCGCTAAGTATTATACCATATATATCCTGAACACTATCAGTGTGAAAATACGAGAAATAATATCTGTCTTAATCTAGATTTAAATCTGTTTAACCTAAACGTTTATGATAATGATTCATTTACTCAGCGCTTGTTTTAAGGCATACAACCACTATTTCAGGAGGATTGAATATCCTTATAGGAAAGACACTATTACCCAAACCTCGACTCACAAACATGGTAGAGAGGTCCTTTGTATAAGTACCACTGGTATACTTGGGGAATATACCTTGATCAGGTGCAATCAAACCTTTAATCAGAGGCAATCTGATTTGGCCACCATGGGCATGGCCTGTAAAAATTAGATCCATTTGATGATCAGAATATAAATGAAAGAGTTCAGGTCGATGCGATAAAAGTATCTTAAACTGGTTTAGATTAGACCATTGGCTTAATTGATTTTCCATGGTACTGGTATCTGTTCCATCAAAATAATCATTTGTTAGAAAATCAGGATCTGATAAACCTAAGAGTATTATGGAACTGTTTTCTTTGCTTAATTCAATTGATTGATTGTCTAGGACAATAACTCCAGCATCCAACAACTTAGTCTTAAGATCATCATACTTATTTGACCAAGCTTCATGATTACCTGAAACATAATAGATGGGGGCTATATCTATTGCCCCATCAATAAAGCTCATAACGCCATCTGTTTTATATTTACGATAATCAACCAGATCACCTGTAATGAAGATGATATCTGGATTAATTAGGCTTAACTTATCCAATAACTTAGATTGATTAGTCCCAAAGTTTTGATTGTGTAGATCAGAAATCTGAGCTATTTTAAAACCATCAAAACTACTGGGTATCTTTGAGTTCACATAATCATACTGACTAATCACGATCGTATTATTCTGCCACAAACTAAAACAAACAATCATTAGAATCAGTAGAATGATGATGCCTATTATCTTAGATAGGCGTTTCACTGATCATCCTTTAAGACATCACTAATGCGTTGATGCGCACGTTGATACTTTAGTAATCTTTCTAAATCTTTAGGTGAAGGATGCGGTATTCTAGTCATATCCATATTATCTTCAATATCTGCTAGTTTTACCTTACAGGCTGTCTTATTTTTTAATATTCGATCAATGAAGCCGTCATAATCTTCGCCTTCGCGATTAGTGAGACAATCTAAAACAGTGATGACTTCTTCTGAAAAGCCTTCATTACGAAGATCATCAAAGGTAATCTTTGAATCCTCTACCACATCATGTAGAACTGCACAGATTCTCTCTAGTTCATTATCTCTGGTGAGCATCACTCTAAGGGGATGAAGTATATAGGGGACATCTCCTTTATCCAGTTGAGTTGAATGGGTATCCACAGCTATCTTAATGGCTTTATTTAGCATTGTATTGGTTCCTTGTCTACAATAAAGTTTAACTCAATTAAAGATGATAAACCAGATTAGAATCAATTATTGATCAAATGATTGATATCTTGGATGAACTTTAGTGTTGCACCTTCGATTAGTTTCTTTAGTTCAATAGGATGATCAAAATCAGGGTGGTTAATGATAATCGATTCAATGATGGAATCAACTCCAGGCATAACTTTAGATAGTTGATAGCCTTCAATATTTATGTGACTCAATCGTTTGATATATTCAGCTTGAATCTTGCGATTGTTTCCACTCAGCCAGACTTCAAATCTACCTTCATCATGTAGATAAACAATGGCGACTTTTAATTTCATATTTCTTAATTCACTGGGAGTGAAGGCAAAGTAAGTCATATCTAGATAGCCTGTATATAGAGAACTGGTCAAATAGTCGGGATACTTCTTGCTTAATGAGCCTTTTAAATCACTCATAAAAGACATAATTCCACGATATGCCTTTTGAATATGTCCCTTGTTTAACGCATCTTGATATTCACTGATTGAATCACTGAGTGATTTCATTCTATACCTCCTTAGATTATGTTTCTTGAGTGAGAAATTGAAACGAATTGGTGATTAAGATGAGTGGGTATTTGACCTGTATGTCAACAAAAAAACAATCATAACTAGAATATTATGGCTCATTTACGTAGTATTTTCTCCATTGGTTTGCCTTTAGCTAATTCATCAATCAGTTTATCAAGCCAACGAATTTTCTGCATCATAGGATCTTCGATATCTTCGACTCGAATGCCACATACCAATCCAGTGATTTTATCAGCGTTTGGATTAATCTGGGGCGCTTCTTCAAAGAATTTTGAATTCTCTACCTTTTTATCGAGTTGTGTATGAAAATCATGTTCACTATACCCAGTGAACCATAGAATAATCGTATCAACTTCTTCTTTAGTCCGACCTTTTCTAACAGCTTTATTGACCAACAAAGGGTAAATAACTGAAAATGGCATAGTGAATATTTTGGGGTTTATATTATCATTCATCTGGATTATTTCCAACCAATTCTTTCTTTATCAAATTGAGTGCAATCTTAAGGGCAGAAATTCGTCGATTAAGCAAAGTCTGTTGCGATTGTCCCAATTTCATTATATCTATTTTCTCACACTTTTGAAGCAATGAAAGCAATGCCTTATGTGCTTCATTTAGTTCTTCATTTGTTGGTTCTATCATACACACCCTCCAAAGTCTGAATGGTTTTTATCTCTTGATTACTTATCTATTCTATCCATCAATACAACAGTCTCCACATGAATGGTATGAGGAAACATATCTACTGGACATACTTTAGATACCTCATAGTGCTCAGAAAGAACTTTAAGATCTCTAACCAAGGTAGCTGGATCACAAGAAATATAGATAATCCGTTTAGGTTTTAATTGTAGAATGGAAGCTTTGGTTAAATCATCTAAACCTTTTCTTGGTGGATCAACAATCACCACATCAATCTTCCGTTTGGCTTTTATCAAAGTCTGAGTGATGGTATGGGCATCTTCATGCATCCATTCAACATTGGTAATCCCATTGAGTACAGCGTTCTCTGAAGCATCTTTAATCGCTTCCGCAACCACTTCTCCACCAATAACGGTTTTCGCATATTGACTGGCAAATAAGGTTAAAGTTCCAATTCCACAGTATAAATCTAAGACTGTTTCTGTCTTCTTAATATCGGCATATTCCATAGCCTTATTGTATAACTTAACCGCTGCTACTGGATTGACTTGGTAGAATGAAGCGGCTGATATCACAAAAGTATAGCGCTCTAAGGTATCCTGTATGCTGACTTGATCGGTTAGGGCGTAATAGGTATCACTCAATAAGACATTGTCTTCACGGGTATTATGATTGAGTAGAATGGCTTTTATATTTGGATATAAATCTAATAAGTAGGCTTTGAGTTGGTCTTGATAGATTACCGTATTGTGTTTAGATACCAGTACCACCATCAAATCTAAGGAATTAAAGCCCTTCTTGATTAAAACACCTCTGAGTTCAGTTGGAAGACGTTGCTGTTTATGATAAAAGGTTTGGATACTCTTAAGTATATGATTGCTATCTTCACTCTGAATGAAGCATTCACGCATGGTTAAGATGTCATGACTATGAGCGCGAAAGAATCCATAGGTTAATTGGGTATCATGGATGGTAAAAGGCACTTGACTCTTATTGCGATAAAACCATGGATCTTCCATCATGATGATGGGATCAATCGTTCCCGTATAATTGAGTACTCGTTTGAATTGAGTTTCTACTAGTTTAGATTTAAATACACCTTGATGGGTATAAGACATGTGTTGGATTTGACATCCTCCACACTGTTTAGCAATCGGACAGCGCTCAGTTACTCTTTCTGGATGCTCAGTGATTGGTTTATGAATTCTTCCATAAGCTTGACGAGCTAAGACTTTCATGATTAAAACTTCAGCAGTTTCATCAATCATCATATTCTTTACGAATACAACAAAACCATCTGACTTGCAGACTCCATAAGCTTCACTGGTATAATCGATCGCTGTTAGCGTAAGTATATCGTTTTTGTTCATAAGGAAAGGACTACTGAGTGGTCCCTTCTAAAGCCGCTCTCAGTTCTTCAGCTAGAGTGGGATTGCGGGCTGTTGAAACATCTTGAATCGCAAACGCAGCCATACTGGCATTCTTGGTTAATATAAACATTCTAAATGTAAAGGTCTCTGATTCTTCAAGGGTACTTGAGTTGAATAGGATGATTTCTAAATCATACATTTTCTTAGAATCAGTGGCGGTAAAATAAGTCTCAAATGGTAGAGTTGTTTGGATGGTCGTAACCATTCCACCAGCTAATAACACCATATTCTCGGATGAGATTGTATCTAAGGCATCAATTGTGATGCGTAAAGTAGCTGATTTTAAATCAATCGTCACCTTTTCAACATTGGCAGTTGAGCTGAGGGTGGTTTGAATGGTCGTGATATTTTCCTTAGTAATGGCTGGATCTAGATCATTCTTATATCTGTCACCTAAAATAACATTCCCTGTTTTAGAAGAGGATTGCATTAGAATCGATGCCAGTACACCCATTGGGATCAAGAGGAATAGAAATCCCATGATTAGGACAATCGTACTGAATTTGAGTTGGGGTATTGTAAACTTTTTCTTTGTGCTCATATTTCTCACTTATTATAGCGCATTATCACGCTTTGCGTTTATTTAATTCTTCAAGTACTAGTTGATTGCTTAGGACAGGATTGGCTTGACCCTTAGATTTCTTCATGATTTGACCCATTAGAAAGCCTAAGGCCTTATCCTTACCCGCATGATAGTCGATAATCGATTGAGGGTTCTCATTGAGAACTTCAAGGACTAAAGCATTTAGGGTTTCACTATCGGATACTTGTAGGATATTCATACGACTGACAATCGCATCATACTGCTCTCCTTTTATGATGAAAGGAAGAATCTCTTTGGCTTGTTTAGATGAGATGGTTTGTTTGCCTATGTGATTGATCAATAAGGCAAACTGCTCCGGATTGATGACTTTATGTTCCAACTGACTCTGATCTACTTGAGCCAATACTTCACTTAAACACCAATTGGCTAAGATCTTAGTATACGGTGTCTGTTTAGCCACCGTATCAAAGAAATCTGATAGATCTTTATTAAGGATGAGTTGTTGACTATCATAAGCGTTTAATCCTAAATCTAGATAGCGCTGATAGCGAACATCAGGCAACTCTGGAAGAGTCTGTTTAATCTCTGATATCCATTCATTCGATATTCTAATGGGCGGGATATTGGGTTCAGGGAAATATTTATAATCAACTGTGCCTTCTTTTTGACGCATTAGAACAGTGGTTTCTAGTTTATCATCATAGCGTCTGGTGGCTTGTTGAACGACTTGACCACTGTCTAATAGAGCACTTTGGCGAAGGATTTCAGCTTTAACCGCTTTCTCGATATTGGCAATAGAGTTTAAGTTCTTGATTTCAGTTTTAACTCCATAAGGAAGGGTTCCTTCTGGTCTTAAAGATATATTGATATCGCAACGCAGTGATCCTTCTTCCATCTTACCATCGGTTACTTCAAGGTAGACCAATAAGGTTCTAAGTTTTTCAACGTATCGTTGAGCTTCAGTGGCGCTTCTGATATCGGCTTCAGATACAATCTCAACTAGAGGAATTCCAGCGCGATTGAAATCAATCCAGGTTTCATCTTCAACGTGATATTGTTTGGCTGTATCTTCTTCCATATGAAGACGATTGATTCTGATTCGTTTCTTACCTAGCTCAGTTTCAATATCGACAAAACCAGCTTGTCCAATTGGATAGAACTGTTGACTGATTTGAAAACCTTTTGGTAAGTCTGAATAATAATAATTCTTACGATCAAATCTAATCAGTGTATCTATCTCTAGATTAAGGGCTATACAGGCTTTAAGGGCTTGTTTAACCGCATTCTTATTTAAGGAAGGTAATGTACCTGGATGACCTAAATCAATCTCATTGGTGCTGGTATTGGGTGCTTGGCCATAAGAAACTGGACTACTAGAAAACATCTTACTCTTAGTCTTTAGCTCACAATGGATTTCAATCCCAATGACTGTTTCATAGTTCATGATTGTACCTCCTTAATCTGATCTTTAAGCTTGGTACAAGATTCAATGCCTAAGGCTAGATTAAACATCATCTGTTCAGCTTCTCTGATACAGGTTAGATTGATCCCAACTGGTAAGTTTTCTTCATCATACGCAAAAGGAAGAGTCATACTGGGATATCCAGAGAAGTTGGCTAGAGCCATATAGTTTTCAGCGATTAGATATTCAGAGGATAATTGATCGGTCTTGGTATCGTTGATTTTAAGGGCCCCTTGATTACTGGCAGGAGCAATTAAAGCATCGCATAGACTTAAAGCTTTGGTTATATCTTCAACGATTAAGCGTCTTACCTTCTGTGCTTTTCTAAACAAGAATTCTTGGTTTTCGATAAATAAAGCATAGGATCCAATAACGAAACGTTTACGAATCAGTTTACCAAAACCGACGGTTCTAGAATGGGTCATAATATCTTCAACGTCTTTGCCATCTTGTTGCATTCCAAAACGTAGCCCATCTAAATTAGAATGGTTGGCAGTGGCTTCTGCATTGGCGATGATATAGTAGGTAGGCAACATCGCATGCATCAGATCTTCATTGAGTTTAATATCGACAATGATGGCACCCTTGGCTTTGAGTTGGTCTAATAGAGTATTGAATTGTTTAAGGACTACGGGATTTTTGATGGCATTTAAGACATTGCTCATCACCCCAAAACGTTTACCCTTTAAATCAGCAGATAAGTTTTTTGAGTATTCAGGTACTGGGCTGTTGAGTGAGGTCATATCTTTATCATCACGTCCCGCAAGAACTTCTAATATAAGTGCCGCATCAAAGACATTGCGAGTGAAATAACCCACATGATCCAGACTACTGGCGTAGGGAATGATCCCATAGCGTGAGATACGACCATAAGTAGGTTTAACCCCTACGATATTATTGAATGAAGCTGGCTTACGAACGGAATCTCCCGTATCGGATCCAATTGCCATACTGACTACCCCACTGGCAACCAATACTGCACTACCACCCGATGATCCCCCAGACATACGACTTAAATCATAAGGATTATAGACTGGACCTGTCGCTGCAGTCATATTGGTTCCACCCATCCCAAAAGTATCACACGATGACTTACCGATGATGATGGCTCCTGCTTGAATCAGTTTATTGGTTATGGTGGCATTATAAGGTGAGACATAATTCTCAAGGATCTTACTACTACCAGTAGTCAAGGTTCCTTTCATATTTACCAAGTCTTTTAAGACGATGGGTAAACCATAAAGCTTGGCATCTTTAGAAACATTATTAAGTTGCTTGATTTGTTCACTTGGGTCGATGAAGTTAACCATCGCGTTGAGTTGGCTCTGATTGGCTTTAGCCTTAGTGATGGCTTGATTGACTCTCTCATCAACAGTAGTAGTATGGATGATATCTAGAATCGTCATGATATGACCACCTTCTTAGTCACGAAGAATCCATTACGACTATTGGGGGCATTCAATAAGACTTGGTCAAGTGATAAGACCTCATCGACTTCATCTTCACGCATAAAACTGGTCTCATCCTCAAATGGATAAACCATTTCTTTGACTTGATCAGTATCGATTTTCTCAAGTAATCTCATTTGATCTAAAAGCACTTCAAATTCATTGGCGATGTCTAAAGCTTCTTCATCACTTAAATTGAAACGAATTTGTTTGGCTAGATTTTTAAAGTAATCGGGACTATAGGGCATATATCTCCTAGTAGGTATAGATAACACTGAGTTTCTGATCACTGGTTTTCTCAATCAGAGCGAGTGTTTCATTGATCGTATTGATCCTAACTATCATATCATAATCTTGCTGAGTGAAGGTATCTAAAAGCTTAATCACATACTGAGTTAAGGCATGGACTTCAGCGTAGGTTTTAGCTTGAATGGTGATTGTCATACGCAGGTAAATCAATTCATTATCGACGTATAAGCCTTCCCCAATCACTCCTAAACTTTCAGGTATGAAGCGGACTATCTTAGATCTAAAACTATTGAACTGAGATGATCTAAGATTATCTAAACTTGTCACTTTGATGCTAGGAAACAGCACCCAGGCTTCATTCAGCGTTGCGAATTGACCACTACGAGGAATAAAGTAACCTTCCCCAAAGTAATGGCCTGGTAGAACAGTATCGGTACTATTGGTTGAATATAAACCAATATAGATAGGTATATCTTCCATATCCGCGATTGTACGAATATAGCGCTCTAACTTACGACCCATATCACTTCCATATTCATAAAGACGGGCTTCAGTGATGCTAGCACTGACTCCTTGATTGTCTAGAGTTTGGTTTAAGACAATCGCAAAGGATAAACCAGACAGCTCATTGACTCCATCAACTGTTTGATAAAAATCGAGTTCGATGATATCCGCAATAACAACCGCATCAAGGACCTGTGTACTTCCACTACCGGTACTAAACAATGATCCTTTGGGAGGATTTAAACCATAAGGATTGGCACTGCTTTCACGAGCAAGTAGTAAATCGATTTCATCGGTTTTTAGAACCTGTCCTTCAGCTAGATAATAATCTTTAGGATCAAAATGCGTTTTACTCTTATCTTCTAAGCGTGATCCTATTTCTAATAAATCAGCCTTACCTAAATATAAACCATGGTATTGACGGATACTTGAACTTTCATATGGAATCAGTAAAGAATACTCTCCACTCTTCTGACTATCTAAAATGATGGGTTCAGGATTGGGATTTGAACTTGAACATGCATTGATCAGTAGTATTAAACTGATGATTGATATTAGTTTTATTCTTGAGTTTCTTTTAACCATACTTGGGCATCCTTTGTTGGTACATTTAATTCAATGGCTTTCGCTAATTTAGATCCCGCTTTATCACCATAGATGACTAAATCGGTTTGTTTACTGACACTTGAGCTGACATTGGCACCATGTTCAATCAGCCAAGTCTCTACCTCTGCTCTAGTATAACCTTCGATACTACCTGTGACAACCACACTGAGATTAGTATAGATGGAAGTCTTGGTTTCGCTGAGTGGCATTCTCATCACTAAACCCAACTCTTTGAGATGATCCATCATGGCTAGATTATGGGCTTCATTAAAGTAAGAAGTCACATTATGAGCGATGATGGGACCCACATCATTGAGTTGACTGATTTGATCTTCTTTGGCTAAACGCAAACTTTCAATGTCTTTATAAGCTAGAGCTAGCGTACGAGCGACTTTTTCTCCAACCTGACGAATACCTAAACCAGTGATGACTTTATCTAAAGGATTACTTTTACTTATCTCAATGGCTGATAAGAGTTTATCAACAGACTTATCCTTGAAGTTAGGCAGACTGATCAATTCACTACGTTTACTAGTTAAAGTATAGATATCATCAATCGTATTAAGATAACCAGACTCATGGAGTAATTCAACTGTCTTGATGCCTAAACCATCAATATTCATAGCACTTCGAGAAGCAAAATGAGCCAAGGATTCACTGATGCGACTGGAGCAATTACTGTTGATACAATAATGAGCAGCTTCATTCTCATCGCGAATCAGTGGGCCATTACAGGTAGGACATTGAGTTGGAAAGATATATGGCTGTTGGGATCCATCGCGTCGACTCACATCCACTTTAATGACTTCGGGAATGATCTCACCGGCTTTTCTTACCCATACCACATCATTGATTCTAATGTCTTTTAAGCTTATGAAATCTTCATTATGGAGTTGGGCAAAGGATACTGTAGTCCCAGCGATTTTAACGGGCTCTAGAGCTGCATTGGGTGTAATCTTACCGGTTCTACCGACTGTGATAAAGATATCTTTTAAGCGGGTACTGACTTCTTCAGCGGGGAATTTATACGCAACCGACCACTTAGGGGTTTTAGCGGTAAAGCCTAACTCTTTTTGCTTTAGTAAGTCGTTGACTTTTAAAACCACTCCATCGATTTCATAAGGCAACTGAGTTCTTAACTCACTGAACTTGAGGATGGTATTCCACACTTCTTCTGGTCCATGGCATACCACCGTATAAGGATTTACTTTAAATCCCAGTTTCTTTAATGCGTCTAAGGCATCTGAATGTCTGGTATATGAGGCTTGCTCAGCATTGACATAATAATACCAAAAGGCATCTAAACCTCTTTGAGCTACGATGGCTGAATCGAGTTGACGGATGGTACCGGATGCGGCATTGCGTGGATTGGCAAACTCAGCTAGATTGGCTTGGCGTCTTTGGATATTTAAATTGGCTAATGCTTCTTTAGCCATAAAAACTTCACCTCTAACTTCTAAATCATTAAGATAATCAATCTTTAATGGAATGGAGCGAATGGTCTTCACATTATTACTGACATCTTCTCCCACATCACCTTCTCCTCGGGTTGCCGCATGATGAAACAAACCATTTTGATATTCAATCGACATGGCTAAACCATCAATTTTCAGTTCTAAGGTAAACTCATCGATATCTACTTCTTGTTTAACTTTATCTAAGAAAGCTAAAACTTCAGTTTGATTGTAGACATTGCCTAAGGAAAGCATCTGACTCTTATGTTTAATCTTATTAAAGCCAGAAGCTACCGATCCCCCGACTCTATGTGAGGGTGAATTGACATCGTCATATTCAGGATACTGAGTCTCAAGTTCAATCAATTCTTGCATCATGCGATCATATTCCATATCACTGATGGATGATTGATTTAAGACATAGTATTCATGATTGGCTTGTTCAAGCTGAATTCTTAGTTGATTAATTCTTGCTTGTGTCATAGATGTCCTCCATTTTGCTTAAGGATGGATGATGTGCCATCAATTGTTTAACTCCATGAGGATACTCAAAGGCTATCTCTGCGAGACCTCCTTTGATGCTTAAAATTAAGCCAATCCCAAAGACTGTATGAATGACTTGATCTCCTACTTTATAAAGCAGTGGTTCACTCTTTTGAGTGGGTTCAGGAAAAGCGGTTGTGACCATCTTACGATTCATATTGATTTCACGTGGATTGTGATAATCATAATTGATTCCGATATGATCGACATGTTTATCAGAGATTTCTTCGATGAAACGTGAACGCATTCTGACGCGATTTAAGACAAAGCTAAATCCCGTTACTTCACTTAGATAGAGTTTATTCTTAGCTCGAGTAAAGGCCACATAAGCCAAGCGTCTCTCTTCTTCTAAACCACGCTTACCTTCTTCCATCGTTCTCTCACTTGGGAATATTCCTTCACTTAGTCCAATCACAAAGACGGTATCAAACTCTAAGCCCTTAGCCGCATGGATGGTCATCAGTTGAAGATAATCACCCTGAGAGATTTCATTCTTATCTCCATAGAGTTGAACCATCTGAAGATATTCATCTAGACCTGCTTCAGGATATTGGTGCTGAAAACCTAAGACGTCATTGATGAGTTCCTTGATGTTTTCTAAACGATCAGTCTCATTATTGGCTTCATAGAAGGTTCTAAGTCCACTCTCATTGGCAACCATTTCTAGAGTATGGTATAAATCTTGGTTGATGAAGAGTTCCTTCCACTTGATGATCATGGCAGTATATTGGTCTAAACTGGATTGTATCTTAGAACTAAATAACTTCTCACTGACTAAAGTATCAAATAATGAGGTCTTATTCTCTTTGGCTTTATCTCTTAAGGTATCCAGTGTTTTATCACCAATCCCACGTCTAGGCATATTGATACTGCGTAAGAAAGCCAGATCATCAGAGTGGGTAATCATTCTAAGATAGCTGAGCATATCCTTTACTTCAGCTCGATCATAGAACCGCGTTCCACCATAAATAATATAAGGAATCTGGGCATCTAAACAGGCTTTTTCCATTGAACGAGATAAGTAATTGGCTCGATATAGAATGGCGACTTCTTTATATTTACCACCCTTTTCAAAGCGTTTCTTGACCGTGTTGGCAATCCACTTGGTCTCATGGTCTTCACTGGAAAAACTACAATGGGTAATTTTCTCATCTGATTCCTTGGTGGTGAAGAGATCTTTATCCACGCGATATTGATTGTATTTGATGAGGCTATTGGCTCCATTTAGAATATGCGGTGTTGAGCGATAATTCTGATTTAAGACAATCGTCTCACATGGACTGAAGTCTTTCTCAAACTGCATGATGATGTTGACATCGGCTCCTCGCCAAGTATAGATGGTTTGATCTGGATCACCTACGACATAGACTTGATTGGTTCCATTGGCCAACTGTTTGATTAGGGTGTATTGGACTTGGTCTATATCTTGAAACTCATCGACATGGATGAAGTTAAAGCGGTGTTGCCACTTCTCTAAGACCTTTGGATGATGGGCAAACATCTTAACAGTCTTAAGCAATAAATCATCAAAGTCAAGGGCATATAAGGCAGTCTGTCTTTCCACATAGAATTGATAGAGTGATGCTTTCTCTTTTTCATCAAAATGGTTACCAGCCAATTCTAAGGCTCTCTCAACACTGATATCAGCAGCCTTATTATTTGCCACATAGTCCAAAAGACTATGGATGTTATATTTACCCTTCTCAATACCCTTTTCTTTAATCGCTTCTTTTAGGATACTCTTTTGATCATCTTGGTCTAAAACTGTAAAGTTACGGGGTAGATTAATATGAGGTCCATCTTCTCTTAGAATTCTGACACATAAGGCATGAATGGTTGAGACATGCACACCCGCTGCCTTATCTCCACTGTAATTATTTAAACGCTCTTTCATCTCATTAGCGGCTTTATTGGTAAAGGTGATCGCTACGATACTGCTCGGAAAAACACCCATCTTCTCGATGAGATACGCAATCCGTGAAATTAAGACTCTGGTCTTTCCACTACCCGCTCCAGCAATGATGCGAATGTGTTTACTGGTAGAAAAAACAGCTTGTTTTTGATTGGGATTCAATGTATTTAAAAAGTCCATTTTTACCTCATTAGTATTATAGCAAATTTTAACTACCCGCTTGTGTCTTTATCGTTGATCCCTTAAAAAAAGCACCGAAGTGCTTAGATATATTAATAATATTGAAGATTCAAGTATACTCGATTAATCACTGATCGCTTTGAGTTTAGCTAAGCCAATTTGACATCTAAAGATAGACTCTGCTTGACCTAGAATATATGGGATTTCCATCGCTCCACCAGGAGTAAACTGTTTACCAGTTACTGCAGTACGAATTGGCCAATAGACTTGACCATTCTTAAGTGATAGTTTAAGAGGCAGTTCACTGAGAGCTGTTTGAAACGCTAAGACATCATCCCACTCTTTAAAGTGGGCAAACAATTCAATGGTAGATTCTAGGGCTGTAATGCAGATGGCTTTATCCGTTTTCATCTTAGGATGGAAGTACATTTGAACATCATAATCAGGCAAGGCATTGAGGAAGTCGATCATTTCAGGAATCTCAGATAGAATCACCAATCTGGGTTGAAGCATCTTACTGATTTCTAAGAAGTCAGTCTTAATGGTTAAATGTTCTTGGTAGAAAGGTAAGCATAATGCATGGAAGTCTTCTAAGCTTAGAGCTCTAAGATACATCCCATTCATCCATTTGAGTTTCTCGATATCGAAGATGGCAGGTGACTTAGAAATGCGGTCGACACTGAAAGCTGAAACCAATTCAGCTAGTGTAAAGATTTCTTGAGTTGAATCAGGTGACCATCCCAATAAAGCAATGTAGTTTAAAATGGCTTGAGGTAAATAACCTTGGCTGACTAAGTCTTGAAAGGAGGCATCCCCATTGCGCTTAGAAAGCTTATGTTGTTCATCCTTCATAACCGGAGGTAGATGAATATAGACGGGTTTAGGCCATCCAAAACTATCATAGATTAGATTATATTTAGGGGTAGAGGATAAATACTCATTGCCTCTAACCACATGGGTGATTTCCATTTGATGATCATCAACCACATTCGCAAAGTTATAGGTTGGAAATCCATCTGATTTTAATAGGACTTGTTCATCCAAGATATCGCGTTCGACTTCAATATCACCATAAACTTCATCATGAAAGACTGTAGGAGCACCCGCACTGATGGTTTGTCTAACCACATAAGGTTCCGATGCCATTCTAGTTTTAATCGTATCTGCATCCAAGTTATGACATGGGTCATTGAATTTATAAGGTAAACCCGTTACTTCAGCCGCTTGACGCTGTGAGTTGATGACTTCTTCATTGCAGAAACACACATGGGCTCCACCCTTCCCAATCAGTTGTAGGGCATAATCTTTATACATAGGTAATCTTTCTGATTGAATATAAGGTCCAAATTTACCTGGTTTATCCGGTCCTTCATCATAGTTTAAACCAACACCATGTAGGGTGCTGTAGATGATATCGACTGATCCTTCAACTTGACGATTCTGATCGGTATCTTCTATTCTAAGGATAAAGTCGCCTCCATCTTTCTTAGCCACTAAATATTCATAGAGGGCGGTTCTTAGGTTTCCGATATGCATATACCCAGTTGGACTGGGGGCAAAGCGTGTTCTTACTTTAGTCATTTTGATCTCCTGCGCAAATAATCACTTCTTATGAGCATTTTTATTATATAATAGATAACGGAATTATGCATTACATATTGGGGTGTCGCCAAGCGGTAAGGCGCTAGACTCTGACTCTAGCATGCGTAGGTTCGAATCCTGCCACCCCAGCCAGTTTTAATTAAAGATGCGTGCATCTTTTCTTTTGTCTATAGGGGTTTTCTCCTATGGTATAATGCTTTTATGCAAGAAATAGCGAATCAGTGGCAAGACTACTGTTTAATGGATGCGGGTAATAGAGAGAAGTTAGAAAGATGGGGATCTTTTGTCTTAAGAAGACCCGATCCACAAGCAATTTGGCCGATTGAGAATGAAGATTATCAGTGGCATAATGCCCATGCTTTTTATCATCGCTCATCTAAGGGTGGTGGAGTTTGGGAGTATCGCCAAAAGATACCTGAAACTTGGACGATTACTTATCGTAGCTTAACGTTTAAAGTCGCTCCAACTGGTTTTAAACATACGGGAATCTTTCCTGAACAAGCTGCCAATTGGGATTGGATGAGTAAGATGATTAAGAAGGATAAAAGAGATCTTAGAATCTTAAACTTGTTTGCGTATACCGGAGGGGCAACCATGGTATGTAGCCAAGCGGGAGCCAGTGAAGTGGTCCACGTGGATGCGGCCAAGGGAATGGTTCATTGGGCTAAAGAGAATATGGTTCTATCCCATTTAGAAAACAATAATATTCGATTCATCGTAGATGATGTCTTAAAGTTTGTGGCTAGAGAAAAGCGTAGAGGACATACTTATCATGGCATCATCATGGATCCACCCAGCTTTGGTAGAGGTCCTGATGGTGAAATGTTTAAACTAGAAGATCAAATCGTTGACTTAATTAAGGCATGTCAGGAGATACTGGCGGATGATCCTCTATTCTTTTTAGTCAATGCCTATACCAATGGTTTCTCATATACCTCATTAAACAATGTCTTAAAACAATTATTTAAAGATCGTAGAACTCAGATTGTCTGTGGAGAGTTGGGTTTACCCATTGAACGCAGTCAGTTTATATTACCTTGTGGGATCTATGGAAGAGTTACCTTCGATGAAAATCCTCTTTGAGGATAATCATTTATTGGTTGTTGAAAAAGCGGTTAATCTACCGATGCAGGCGGATAGTAGTTTAGACATCGATCTTTTAAATTTAGTTAAGGCTTATCTTAAAGAGAAATATGATAAACCAGGTAATGTCTATTGTGGGATGGTTCATCGCTTAGATCGACCAGTTGGTGGAGTGGTGGTCTTAGCTAAGACCTCTAAAGCAGCCAGTCGTTTATCTGAATCCATTCGCACCAATCAAATGCATAAGACGTATATGGCAATCGTGTGTGGACCATTACCTAAAGAAACCATACTTAAGGATTATCTCTTAAAGGATGAAGAAACAAATACCAGTAAAGTTACAACTGATAAGTTGGGTAAATATAGTGAATTGAGTTTTACTTTAATCGCTCAAGATCAAGATCTCAGTTTAGTTCAAATCAATCTAATCACTGGACGCTCGCATCAAATCAGAGTTCAGTTTGCCTCAAGAAACTGTCCTTTATGGGGCGATCAACGCTACAATAAAAAAGCCATCGTTTCACAACAGATAGCTTTATATGCAACGTCATTGAGTTTTCCTCATCCTACAACCAAAGAAATCTTAGAGTTTAAGTGTGAAGTACCTAAATCTTATCCATGGAATCTATTTGAGATAAGCTAATATTCTTTCTTTTTGTCTTTCACAATCCTCTAATCCTAGATTATACATCCCTTGAACTTGTTCCTGAGTGGCTTTAAAGCGCTTAGCTCCAAAGTCTTGACTTGGTTGAATTAAAATAGCTTCACCTTTGGCATCCATTTCTTTAGCCAAAGCCATTTCACGATTATAGACATCTTTACGAACTCTAAATTCTTTAAGTAGTTTAGGGTATTTACGATACATGATATCTAGAGTAGTTTGGGTTAACCATGAATTATCCTTACGAATGAAATTAGCTGGTTTGGTAACCACAATGATCATCTTATCCACATTATGGGTTTGACAACGTGCAATTGGAATCATCGTATTGACTCCCCCATCCATGTATAGATTGCCCTTATAGCGCACATCTCTTCCAGCGATGGGTAGTGTACATGCTGCTTTAAATAAAAGCATATCATCATCAATTTGACTTTGGTTTAACCAGAACGTCTCTTGATTCTTTAGATCATAGATTCCATATTCAACTAAAGATGGGATACTACGAATACGCTCAGCATTGAGTTTAAGTTTCTTTGGAAGGACTGTATCAAATAGATAATTATAACCCACTGGTCTTCCTTCAAGTAACATCGGTAAAAGTCCGACATTTCTTTTCTGAACTGAGTTCTCTACAGCGGCTCCATGTAGGATGGATTCATCCTCTAAAGCTTTAGCAATCGCAAACATGGCTCCACTGCTGATTCCTACATGCACATCAAACTTTATCCCATAGCGAACAAACCACGCACATACCCCCGCAGTATAAGCGCCTCTTAATCCTCCACCTTCTAATACTAACCCGTTTTTCATAGTTTCTCCTTATAAGACTGAACTAAAGACATTGAGTAGAGCCCGATATAGACGGATTGGAAAGGGATCTTTCAGAGTATCCGCATACGTAATCTCTTGGCATTGCTTCAATGTATCGTTAAAATCATCCAGCATTACTTTAATACTTGGTGATTGAACAATCAAGGCTCCACATTCAAAATGCATATAATAACTTCTAAAGTCTAGATTACTGGTCCCAACAATGGCGATTTCATCATCGACAATCATCATTTTAGCATGGACAAAGCCGGGTGTATATTCATAGATCTTTACCCCATTCTTAGTCAAGATTTCATAATTACTGCGAGTTACCGCAAAAACATATTTCTTATCTGGAATATGAGGAACCATAATACGGACATCCACCCCACTTTTAGCGGATAGAGTCAATGCAGTAATCAATTCATGACCAATGATTAGATAAGGCGTCATGATGTAGAGATAGCGTTGAGCTGAATTGATTAGATTTAGATGGGCATTTTCACTGGTTAGTTCTTCATCGGTTGGTGAATCACTGAACATTTGGATAAAGCCTTCATTGTGATAGATGGGATTATCTACTTTATAGTCTGTAAAGACATTGGTTTCTTTCGATACATAATTATAGATATGCAGAAACATAACCGTTAGACTATATACCGCTTCACCTTCAATCTTGATGGCTGTATCTTTCCAATAGCCAAAACGAACGATGCGATTGATGTATTCATCGGCGATGTTGATGCCTCCGATATAACCTACTTTTCCATCAATGACAGCAATCTTTCGGTGATCACGATTATTCATATAGATGGCTAAGATGGGTCTTAGTGGATTAAAGAATTCACATCCTATATTATGGGAACGCATTTCCTTGCGGAAATCTTTAGGTAGATGCATGACTCCAAAGTCATCAAAGAGTAGTTTAATGATGACCCCTTCTTCAGCCTTCTTAAAGAGGATACTTTTAATCTCATCTAGCATCATGCCTTCTTTAACGATGAAGTATTCTAAGAATATAAAGTGTTGAGCACTTAGTAAGGCTTGTTTAAGATCTTTATATTTGGCTTCTCCACTGGAAAAGTAAGTTACCTTAGAGTTTTGATAGATGGGATACTCGGCAGCCTTATATAAATAAGTATATTGTTTATAGGCAGATAAAGATGAATGATTGAGTAAATCACTGACTAGAGTATCTTGATGAAGCAGTGGGATATCATCAATGCTTAAGTCATTGACTGTTTTACGTAGTGCTGAAGGAACTTTACGTCCTCCAAACATCAAGTAAGTCACTACTCCAATCAAAGGAAAGGCTAGAATTAGAAAGATCCAAGATAGTTTATAGGATGGATTACTGGGAAGGTTGATGATATAGATCGATAGGATGATCGCAATCGCACTGATCCCAATGAAGATAATTGGGATTTCACTGCTGAGATAATAAATCGCTATATAAATCAAAAAGAGCTGCATAAGAATCAGGATGGGTAGAGATACGGATTTAGATACTAATTTCTTGAGTAGTTTCATAGGCGGTATTGGTCTAAGATGGTTAATTTCAATCCATCTAGAATTTCATGAACCGTTTGAATGCGTTCTTTATCCAATAGAATCTGAGGATAATGGGCATCAAAGGATAAGACACAGTTTACTTGGTATTCACTGACAATCTTCCAGAATGGGATACAAGGATAAGGATATAATAAACCCACATTGGTTTTCTTAGGACCAAACCTTAAGCCATTGAGATTAATCTCTAAGGGAATATGATTGATTTGAGCGGCATGGGCAATCTGATGTGCTGCCTTTTCACAGGCTTCATTCCATACTTTTCGACCCAACATGAAGTAATCAGGATGAGCTATAAAACTCACTAGACCACTCTCCATGGCTTCAATCACTTGTTTGGTATAGACCATTAAGTCATCGTCATTGCAATATGCACTGTATTCATAGTTATCACAGAATTTACTGTGTTGACCACAAATCATATAGTCTACTTTACTTAGAACTTGTTTATAATAATCTTTAAATTCATTGAAGTATTCCATCTCAAAGTCAAGTTTAATCTCTATTTGATCTTTATATTTATCTCTAAGTAAGTTGATGCTTTGGATGTATTCTTCCATACGACTATAATCCATTCGATCAGAAGGATGAGAAACATGGGGATATGGAATATGATCACTGAAACCTAAAACACTGAGCCCCGCTTCAATCGCTGCTAATATATACTGTTCATCACTGCCTTTGGCATGGCCACAGCGAATCGTATGAGTATGGTAGTTATAGTCCATGTAGGGTCTCTTTCAGTTAACTTATAAGTTCTTTATAAAGATGGCTTTCTCTCGATCACCTTGTTTATAAAGATCATGGAGAGGTGGAACAGGTTTATTACATACATAGGTACATCCAACCAGTTCACAGGTTCTAAAGGAGGCAATATTATCAGGATTACAGGTGATAATCAATTGGCTCAAGCCTAAGTATTTGGCTTGTTGAAACAAGAGTAAGGTGGCTTTGGCTGCATAATGATGGCCACGATAAGGTAGATAAACCGCATAACCAATATGTCCAGCTAAATCTAGGGTAAAGGTATCACCCAATCTGAGATCACATCGACCAACGATCGTATTGTTGGCTTCTATGTCATAGATAAACGAGGTGCCCCACCCAGAAGGATCTGGATCAACGATTTTACGAACCAGTCTAAGTATAATTTCACCATCGGTTAGGTTCGGTTTTGACTTGCGGAACATACTAAATATATTATAGCAAAGAAAGACTTCTATTTATAGGAATACTAAAGCGTGCTATCATAAATCCATGCAAAACGTGGTGATTGGGATGTTATTTAGAGAGAATAAACTATTGGTTGCTCAACGCTTGAGCCAACCGTTTAAGGGATACTTTGAATGTCCTGGTGGTAAGGTTGAAAATAACGAGAGTCTAATGGATGCTCTCAAGCGAGAATTTATGGAAGAAGGCGCATGCATGATTCAATCAGCCACCTTGGTTTTTGATTATACGGTTGATTATTTAAATCTACATCTATATTGGTTTATTGTTGAAACAGATAAGAGTTTTCAAGCAATCATCTATGATCAATTGAACTATATTAGGGTTGATGAAGTTGATCAACTGGCTTGGATTGATCATAATCTAGCATATCGAGAGAATATTAAAGCATGCTTTAAAAAATAGGGTTTCCCCTATTTTATTGTGGATCACATTCACTGGCAGCTTGACTATCAACCACCAAGGTTACTTTATCTCTTAATAATACGATGGATGCAGGAAATTCACTAGAGATGGTTTTAGCATCCAAGAGTTGTTTAACTATCGTTGACTTAGAAATCCCGACTGTCATTAAGACCAAGTGTTTGGCTTTTAATAAGTCTTTAATTCCAATCGTTAAGATCTGATTGGGTACTTCCGTGATATCATCGAAACCCAAAGCTAAACCTTGACGGGTTGATTCTGATAAATAATCCAAATGGATATGAGGATAAAGCTGATTATTGGGCTTATTATAGGCGATATGACCATCCTGACCAATCCCCGTAACAATTAAATCAATCCCATTCTCTAGCTTATCCAACATTTGATTGAGATTTCTAGCTTGAAGAGATGGATCCGCAAACGGATCATAAGTGATGATGTGTTCAGTATCAATCTGACATGGTTTAAAGAATTGATTCTGAAGTTGATGATTGACACTGGCTTGCTCATCCACTAAACCGATGTATTCATCAACAGCCATAAAATGGGTATCTTTAAAATCAACTTCATTACACCTGTAAGCTTCACAGAGTGCTTTATATAGAAGGATTGGGGTTGGACCAGAAGGTAACATAATCCAAGCATCTGGTTTTTGTTTGACTAGATCAATGATGACACTACTTACAACAAGAGCTGCCTGCTGGGCATCTTCAGCAATGATAAGTTTCATATTAGTGGTTCTCTATCACACTGGCAATCAGTGGGATGATTTCTTTCTTGCGGGATACAAGATTATAATAGACCAATTGATCATTGGAGATATCTTTAAAAGCTTCCGTCGCAATCCATCTTTCTTTACCCGCATAAAGAATGGCGGAATTGTTATTCTCTAAGGAAGTGAAAACTAGAATGAGTAAATCGTTGCGTTTTTCTCTGATATAGACTTCCATATCTTTAAGGATGGCTTCACGCATGGGTTCAATCTGACTCACATCATACAGTGAGATTTGACCAACTCTAACCCGATAGTTACCAAATGGGAACTCTTTAATATCATTCTCGATGATTTCACGAGGGGATTTCTCTTTTAAGCCAGATCCTTTGGTGAAGATATCGTGGGCTAAGACACCTAAATCAATTTCAGCCAAACGAGCTAAACGTTGAGCCGTATGAATGTCTTCCATCGTAGTAGTCGGTGATTTAAAGTTTAAAGTATCAGAGATGATGGCAGCACACATCAAACCAGCTAGATTCTTATCGATTTCAATTCGATTCTCGTCATAGAGGGTGGTTAAGATGGTGTTGGTACTACCAACCAGTTGGTTTCTAAACGTAATGGGTTTATTGGTTTGAATATCACCAATTCTATGATGATCGATGACTTCTAAAAGATCTGATTCTAAAACGCCATCGACACTTTGGCCAACTTCATTATGATCAACTAAGATGACTTTACGTTTACGAGCATTCAGTAGATGAAATCTTGAGACCAATCCAAAGATGCGATTGTGTTCATCGATGACTGGGTAGGAACGATATCTTGACTTCATGAGTTTCATTAAAGCTTCATCGACATATTCTTCTTTTTTAAAGCAGACTAAGTCCGTACTCATGATGAATTTAACTGGTGAAGCATAGAAAATATAACGTGATGTATTTAAAGTTCCGTGCCCTGATATGATGATGGCACAACCCTTCTCTTTGGCTTTTTCAATGACTAAGGGATGAATCGATTCAGCCCATACCACCACCAAACAAGCGGCATCTTTTTCGATGGCTTGCATTTGAGCTTCCATATCATTGCCAACAATTACAGCCCGATCTTTGAGTTCATAGTTCTCTAGCTTTTTTTCAGCTATCGCAATGATCGATACTTTACCATTGAGACGGGTAACTTCAGGACGATAAACCAATTCTCCCTTTAGTGTTCCTGCAATATATTCAATCGGGGTTTTCTGTAGTAGTTCAATACTCTTGGCGGTATCCCCCATCGCAACGGAAGTTAGATTAGAGTTGGTTACCATACCCAATAGATGATCATCATTATCGACCACCGTTAAAGGTTTCTTCTCACTGGTCATCGTCATCCAGGCATCATAAATGGTCGTATCTGGAGATATCATGATTGGATCATCGATATCGATGTCCGCTAAAGTCATTCTCGCATCTTCAAGTAACATCGGTATGCGATAGTCAAAACGCTCTAATATATATTTTGTCTCATGACTGATTTCACCTAAGCGACAAGCCAGGGCATCTTGCTTAAGTTTATTCTTTAATTCTGTATAACTAATAGCGGCTACGATTGAGTCGGTATCAGGATGTTTATGGCCAGTGATATGGATCTTTAATGCGGTATTGTTCATTTTATCTACCTCTTACACCCTATTTTACTCGAAAAGTTCATTAATGTGGGCATTTTTCGGTACAATTAACACAATATTAATAATTATATAGTATTATTATATTAATGATATGCAAATACAGGGGTACTTATGCGAGATACGGGGAATCAGCTTAAGATTGTTTTGTTATACGAAGTCAAAGCAGAGATACTGTTGGACTTTACATTAGTGAACCGATTTGCTTTTAGTCAAAACTTCAACTTCAAAGAAGACCATTTTACGCTTTATGGACAGAAACAAGGTATCATTCAGAGCATTATAGATAGCCAACGAGGTTTTTATTATACATACTGTGCCTTAGACAAATCTGGAAAAGTGATTGTGGTGTTTGCACTTAAACGCTTAGAAGGCTATGATCATAATTCATGCGAATTGACACTGATTGTAGATTATCGACATCATGGAAAAGGTCTTGGTAAGACCATGATTCAAGAAGCCATTCGGATAGCCTTTGAGGATTTAAAATTTCATCGGATTGAAGGTAGCATCCTAATCGATAATCAAGCAGCCATAAAATGCTTTGAAAGCAATGGGTTTGTATTAGAAGGTAAACAGAAGGAACACGTTTTTATTAATGAGAAATGGCATGATACATTCTTATATGCCCTGGTCAATTCCAATGGATGATCAACTTAAGCAATTACAGAAACTGGTTTCAGCATTCAGTGATGAAAGAGATTGGACTCAGTTCCATACACTCAAAGATTTGAGTATTGGATTGAGTACTGAAGCCAATGAATTACTTCAATTGTTTCGCTTTAAAAATGAAGAGGAATGTTTGGCAATTCTAAAGGATGGATCTAAAAGAGTTCAAGATGAAATGGCCGATGTCTTTTATTATCTATTAAGAATGGCCGATCTATATGGGATAGATTTACAGGAAGCACTTCAAGATAAAATGATTGAGAATGAAAAGAAATATCCAATCGATAAAGTTAAAGGAAAGAATCTTAAATATAATGAATATAAATGAACACCCATGGTGTTCATTTTATTTTATCTAGAATGGCTGTGAGTTTTTCATAATCCATTTCAGTTAACTCTTGGTTATCTAAGTTAACGTTTTTACCAAGAGCACAGCGATGCAGACAATGTTGAGTTTTAAGTTCAAAACGCTTATCTGGTGTTGTTTGACCTACTTTAATCTTTAGATACTCTTCTATGGCTGCGATAAAGCGATTGGCTTGTCTGGCTTGGCAACGTTCTCCATTACACATCGTAATGACATGTGTTTGATTCTCTTGTAGGACTAAATGGGTTCGTAGAATCAGGGCTCTAACAACCGAGTTTTGTGTTTTAAACACATTAGAGCATCGCTCAATGGCTTCATTAGGAATTTGCTTGAACTCAGCTTGAATGGCTTTTAAACACTCTAAAAGAATCATCTGATCGATGCCTTGTTCAGTACTATAATACGTGATGATTTTATCTAAATAGATGCTTTCTTCATTGTTCATATTAGGTTATCAAGGGTTTGTTGATTGAGATAATGATTGATGTTATTTAAAAGAATCATATATTCACGCTCACCAGTCCATTGTCCCATAAATGAAACATGGGGACTTAATAAGACATTGTCTAAGTCCCATAAAGGACTGTTTGAATCTAAAGGTTCCTCTTCAAAGACATCTAGGGCAGCATAAGTGGGTCTATTAAGCTTTAGGGCATTGATTAAGTCAGCTTCTGCAATGCATGGACCACGACCAACATTGATTAGAATTGAACCTTCCTTAAAATACTTAAAGTTACTTTGATTGAGTAGATGATGGGTTTTCTCTGTTGAAGGAAGAGCCATGATAACGATATCCATTTCAGGTAGTGTTTCATCGAGTTGGCTTATGGGTAAACACATATGAAAAGGTAGAACCAATTTACCACTGGTGTTGATGCCGTATAGATGAACATGAAAAGGCAGAAGTCGATTGGCAATCTCGACCCCAATACTACCTGTTCCTAATATTAATACTTTTTTAAATGACAATTCTTTAAGTGAGTGTCTTTTAAAGATATGGGCTTGTTTCTGTTGATTAAAAAGATGAACTTGCTTATAGAAATATAGGATACTCATTACCACCCATTCAGCAATTGGATCACTATAGACTCCCCTACCGTTGGTGATTAGAACTCCTTTTTGACGCAATAAAGCTGTATCCACATGGTCAAAACCAGCGGTGGTTAGATGAAGCCATTTTAATGAAGTGAAGGCATGGATGTCTAGATTTTGACGCATATTACCACTCATCACATCATATTGGCTAAAATCATAGGTTTGATCTGGTTTATAAAAATCATAATCGATTCCAATTTGGTCTAATTTATCTTTTAAATCATCGGGAAAAGAAAAGGTTTCAGTAAATAGGATTTTCATTGGGTCCTCTATTCGTTTGGTTTAAGAATATGTTTTTCTTCAATTGTTTTTAGAGCTGAAGCTTTATCGGATTGATGGACAAAGTTTTGAACATGGGCACCGGCTTTACTCTGATTGATGATGGTTCCTGCTCCACCCACACATCCACCTGGGCATGCCATACCTTCCAATAAAAAGCCATCTTTTCTTCCTGCTTTAGCTAATAGAATCATTTTTCTACAGTTGGCCAATGTATCAGCTTTTTCAATCTTAATGATGCGATCGGGATCTAAGCGACGAATGGTATGTTCAACCGCTTTTAGTACCCCTCCACTGACCGCAAATCCACGTCCATCTACAGAGGCATCTTTGAGTGTACGGCTTGGAGTAAGTGATGCTAAATCTATCTCTTTGGTTAGAAACATCGCATTGACTTCCTCAAAGGTTAAGACATAATCTACATTCTTATGGACATCAGCCACTGTAGCTTCTAGTTTCTTAGCAGAGCATGGACCAATCATGACAATCTTAGATTTAGGATGATTCTGACGAATGGCTTGGGCAGTCATAATCATGGGTGAACTGGAATCTGAAACACAATAGGCTTGATCCTTTAACTCAGACTTAGCCATCTTTACCCAAGCAGGGCAACATGAGGTGGCAAGATATGGCTGATCAACCGGGACATTCTTTAAGAAGTGTCTGGCTTCTTCAACGGCGGTTAAATCCGCTCCATAAGCGATTTCTTTAACGTCAGTGAAGCCTAATTGGATTAAGCCTTCTACCACTTGGTCAGGGGATACTTGATCACCAAATTGACCTACAAAGGCTGGGGCAATAATCGCACTGACTTCTTCATTATCATTGAAGAGTTGAATGACTTGATAGATTTCACTCTTATCCATGATGGCTCCAAAGGGACAACTGACCATACACATACCACATCCCACACATTTATCAGTGATGATGACAGCTCTTTCTTGGTCATCTTTAGTAAAGGCATTGACACCACAAGCCGCATTACATGGTCTTTCATTCTTGATGATTGATCCATATGGACAGACATCATAACATTTCCCACATTTGATACACTTGCTTTGGTCTATGACCGATTGATTGTTTTGCATACTCACCGCATCTACTGGACATACACTGACACAAGGATGCGCTAAACAGCCGTGACATCCATTCGAGACAAAGAAACTGGTCTCAGCACAGGCTTCACAGGCATGGGGTATTACTCTAACTAGATCATGGTTTACTTCTTTATCTTTGAGTTTATCTAAATCGAAATCTTGGGTAAAACCATCACTAAAATTATTGCCCAATTCCATATTCATGGCTAAACGAATGCGTGCTCTAACGATCGCTCTTTCACGTTCGACACTTTCCCGATAATGGGGAATATCCCCTTCGATCATCGTATAAGGGATTTTTTCTATCTGGTCTAGCGTCCAATTCTCATAGGATGCCTTGGCTACATTCTTAAAGACTTCTCTTCTTAAATAGGTAATGGGTGTATATACGCCGCGCATAAAGGCCTCCGTTGACTTAAAATTAAGTATTTCTCTACTCTTATATTGTAGACCACCCTTATAATAATGCAAGCCTTGGATGTGTTTTGAATCATCTCAGTGCTATAATAAATCAAGAGGTATCTATGATCGAATTTATTAAAGCCATTATATTAGGAATCATACAAGGTATAACAGAATGGTTACCTATCAGTTCTAGTGGACATATGTTGATTTTCAATAGCCTATGGCCCTTTAATTTTTCCGACTCTTTCATTAAACTATTCATCGTATTCATCCAAATTGGATCAGTTTTGGCGGTACTCTTTCTCTTTATGTCTACGCTTAATCCTTTTGATAGACATAAAAGTAAACAAGCGAAATTATCTACGATTAATCTATGGATAAAGATTGCGATTGCCAGTATACCAGCTGCCATCATTGGTTTACTCTTTGATGATTTCATTGGTTTATATTTAGATCTACCCTGGGTAATTGCCTGTACCCTCATCTTATATGGATTGATCTTTATCCTAGTAGAAAGAGTTCATATTGATAAGCGTGTTACTTTGGTATCTGATATTAGCTATAAAGATGCCATTCTAATCGGTGTTTTTCAAACATTGGCTTTAATACCGGGTACTTCAAGAAGTGGGGCTACGATTGTTGGGGCACTACTGTTAGGCTTTAGTAGAGTTGTAGCCGCTGAGTTTTCTTTCTTTCTATCCATTCCAGTCTTACTTGGAGCGGGTGGCTTAAAGCTTGTAAAATTGGGTTTAGCTTTATCATCCACTGAATGGATGATTCTAATGACTGGACTATTGACAGCCTTTATCGTATCGCTTTTAGTCATTAAAGCCTTGATGCGTTTTGTTAAGAATCATTCGTTTACATCCTTTGCTTATTATCGAATAGTATTAGGTGGTTTAATATTAATCCTAATTGGCTTTAAGGTATTATAAAACCCTATATCTAACAAAAAAGCACACTGTGCTTTTTTAAATCCAATCTTTACAAACATCGACCCAACCTTTACTTTGCGAACATAGTTCTAACTCTTTTAGATTCATCTCAATCGCTGAATTTGAACTACCACAGGCAGGAAAAACCGTATTGAAACGTTGTAAGGACGTATCTAAATAGACATGACAGGTATTGGGTATACCAAAGGGACATACTCCCCCAATCGCATGACCAACCAGCTCTAAGGTTTCTTCTGGACTCAACATTCTAGCTTTCATATTAAAGGCTGTTCTAAATTTAGCATTATCCACTCTGGCATCACCTGCACATACCACCAATAAGGCTTCTGCATCTAATCGAAAAGCCAATGTCTTAGCAATCCGTTTGGGTTCATTGTTTAAGGCAATGGCTGCATCTAATACAGTGGCACTGGACTCAGAGAACTCTTGAATGCGCGTATCTAAATCGAATTCTTTTAAATAAGCTTTAACTTTTTCGATCATATGGGTCTCACTTTTATAGGTTTAAATCTACCATAAAGCGTTGTATATATCAAATAAAAAATGCATCCGAAGATGCATTGTATGATTAACTTAAACCAAATGACTGGCTTATTTAAGAATTGTAATCCCACCAACAACTGGAAGTGGAGTAGCTTTGCCATTATAGGCATTCATAAAGCCACTGATCACTAAGAATAACATCGCTAAGTTTAGTACTAAACTAATGGCCCATCCGATGAATGGAATACTGTATAGGAAGATACTGCTGAATACGGATAGGATGATTTCTGCGATATTCAAGACCAAACCTTGGTTGGCATGGTAACGTCCAAATTTCGATTCAGGTGCCGCAAGTAGCGGAATAAAGAAGACCAAATAAGCCAATGCTGCAATCACTTTATTCTTTTCGATATCTTCAGGCGTAAACACATTTGTTGATTCTGACATAAAAATCCCCTTTCGTGCAGATTCTGCAATTTTTCACATTATACCCATCTAGACTATCGATGTCAATTAAGACACTCTATTATTGATACTTTTATTCCATTAAGGCATTAGACTTAGCTAATTCTAAATTACTGACTGTCACACGTTTAATACCAGTCGCTAAGACTGCTTTAATCTGAGTCGCGTTCTTAATTAATCCCCCTGCCCATACTTCACTATGAAGATTCTTTAGAATTTCTGGAAATATTTCATAAGTTAGAGCTGGTAAAAATTCAACGACATCAGGATTCAGTGTATCAATAATCTGTAGACTTCTCTTTAGTGATTTAGAATCCATCATAAATATGCGTAAGATTGCTAAAACTTTACTCTTCATAGCCACTTCAATGATTTTTGGTTTAGAGCTAATCAAACCATCAATTTTGAATTGTTGGCACAAGTACTGAGCACCAAACTCATCGTTGGATACTCCTTGAATCAATTCAATATGGACTATGACTTCACGATTGTTCTCATGGGCAATCTTGATCATATCTTTAACGTGATTGATATGAAGATCTTGAAGAATGCACACTTTTAAAGGAGTTAAAAGAAATGCCTCGAGGCCTTTCATCGATGATATGACTGGAATGACGGTCTGTTTTGAAATCATATGACTCCTTTAATGAAAACTAAGCGCTTCATCTGTGCTTTCTAAACCAAATATGATGCTTAAACCCCGTCTAAACATTTATAAACCTTATCTAATTGAATTATAGTCTATTTAGACTAAAAATACTGAATTATTTGCGCCAAAAACTCATACAATTGGCTTTATCATGGATATTAAATTCAATCATTTTTTCTAATAAGATTAAATCTATATCTTTATCCCAACGGATACGCATGAGTTCATTGGAGTGATCATATCCGCTAACAATGATGTCTTCACTGAATTTTAGAATTCCAGCTCGTTCAGGTGCAACTGCCATATGTTGTCTAGCAACACTGAAGCCTATGATGAAGGTATTATGGTCAGTAAACATCGGCTGATTCCAAGCAATCTTTGGGACTAGTTGAGGGAAGCGATGCATGATCCAAGATAATACTTCTTCAACTCGAGTTCGATGCTCCAGGTTTTCAATTGTTGATAGATAATCTGTAAAAGGTTCCATAGTGTTTCCTTTGCTTTAGTTCTATACATCTATTCTAAACTCAAATGATTCAATATTCAAAAGGTCTGCCTAGATGTTATATAAATTGTTTCTTCAATGAACTCAAATGATGATAGAATAAAACATAGAAAGTTGGTCCTCATGAATATTCATTTTGAACCTTTAGTCCCTAATATGAATTTAGCTCAACAAATGGTAATTTGGTATAATGACCCTGAGATTGCCTCTTTTATTCACCATAACAATCAAGAAAGAGAGTTACATCATTTTAATATTGAAGAAATTTATCAAGAGCAAGCGCCTCATCCAACCATTTTGAAATACGTGATTATGGATGATACATTCCCAATTGGGGAGTTATCGATTACACGCAATTTTCCTTGGCTTTTAAAGAAGGTCCCTAACACCGCTTGGATATCAATCGTGATTGGTGAAAAAGCGTACTGGGGTAAAGGCGTTGCTCAAGAGGCAATGAGTTTTATCGAGAATAAATGTATGGATTTAGGGTATCAGCGAATTGAACTCGGGGTATTCGATCATAATATTAGAGCTCAAAAACTCTATCAAAAGATGGGTTATACTGAATTCACTCGACTTGATCATTTCACTTATGCCAATGGTGAATGGCATGCGGATATTCGAATGGAGAAACTAATATAAAAAGCACTTACATCAGTGCTCTTAGTTAAATCGTAATCATTATTTATTAGAGTAAATGCTCAATTAGAATTTTCACTCCGATTAGTATGAGTACTAATCCCCCGAGTAATTCGGCTTTATCACCCAACCAAGATGCGCCTCTCTTTCCTAGTTGAACACCGATTAACGATATCGTAAAAGTAATACATCCAATGAGCAGTGCCGTAGAAACAATGGGTTCATTTAGAAATGCAAAACTCACACCCACAGCCAAAGCATCAATACTGGTGGCTATCGAGACCGTAATCATTGAGATAAAATCAGTTTTAGGATCCACATCACAACTCAAATCTTTGGGTGTTAGTCCTTCATATATCATCTTTCCGCCGATAAATAACAGCAAGAAGAAGGCGATCCAATGGTCAAATGAGCTGATAATAGAGCTAAATGTAATCCCTAATAAATAGCCTATTAAGACCATCCCTGCTTGAAAAACCCCAAAATATAAACTGATTTTTATTGCTGTACCTATCCGAGAATCCTTGGCACACATTCCTTTAACCATTGCGACAGCGAATGCATCCATTGATAAGCCTATCCCAATCAATACTGCAGTATATAGTTCCATAAGTCTCACTTTCTAGCAAATAAAAACTCATATTCGGCTGGCGCTATGAGTCTCTTTGTTTAAGGTTAGCCAGACAGATTCCTGTCGGTATGTTGACTTAACCGCATTTTTTGCCAAGTACTCCCTCATAAACTAGTCCAATTATATGTGATAGGTCTATTCATGTCAATTTAGTCTGTATACGATAAGAATGTATCCATGAGTTTAAACTTTCATAGGAACAAGTTTTTATAAACAAAAAGCCCTATAGAGGGCTTGTTTTGACGATGGAGAAGGTGAGGGGAATCAAACCACCGTATCGACCTTGGGAAGGTAGTTCTACAATTTAACTACACCTGCATAGCTTATCTAATTTACCATAACCAACCAAAAAATCTCAAGATCGATTTCCGTTTTAGAATGAACAGATGTGGGAATTGAGAAAGATTTTCAAGTTATCAGTTCCCACCTGAAATTTCTAAATCCATTTATCTCATAATGAAATAAATAATTAACGCTAATATAAATATTCCTAAAAAGCCAGTAATCATAGTCCTAAGTTGTTTTGAGTATCCTTTAGGATTGATTTCCCCTTTCATATCTAATTTCACAATGAGTGGGTGTAATCTCCAAAAGTAAGTAGATATAGATAAGATCATCGCGATAACTGAAACCATTTTAATAGTTTCCGAACCAATAAATAGTATTACTAGTAAAAGAAAGATAAATATAAGTTTAGTTCCAGCTACCCAATTAGTCATATATTGGACAAATAAATGAAGGTTTTCATCTTGTTTTGAATCTTCCCAAGCTTTAAAAACTGCTACCCCATTACCGATCTTAGAATTTGGTTTAAAATAAAGTATCATTATATTTGCGAATTCAAAGACAATAAAGATAACAATAGAAATAGAAAGAATTATCATGGTTTTTCCTCTTACTTGTGGTCTTCTATTTTGAGTTTATCATAAAACATTATCACTTTGTTTAGCAAAATTTGAATCCATAACAATTACATCATTGATGAAAATCAAAAATGGACATTCAGTATAATCAAGACATAAAAAAGCCCCGATTAAGGACTTATACTGACGATGGAGCAGGTGAGGGGAATCGAACCCCCGTATCGACCTTGGGAAGGTCGCGTTCTACCATTGAACTACACCTGCACATGTCCTATTCTATCATAAAGCAATCCTATTTTTCATCCACTACGTGGAATATAAAGAACTTTAAATAGTTGGATTGTTCAGCTGACCATAAGATGGGATGATCATAAGCTTGTGTCCGTGATTCAACTTGAATTAGACGACGATGAGCATCTTTACCTGCTTTACCAATACACTCGGTAAACATCTCTAAACTGATGAAGTGGGAGCAGGAACAAGTTACTAAGTATCCCCCATCAACGATCAGTCTTAAGGCTTGGGTATTGATTTCACGATACGCTCTTTGAGCATTCTTAATGGAATCTTTGGATTTCGCAAAGGCGGGTGGATCAAGGATTACAACGTCATATTGACGTTTCTGTTCAATACACTTGGGTAGATATTCAAACACATCCTCACATTCAAAGGTGATGATGTCTTCGACTTTATTGAGGACTGCATTTTCTTTGGCTAAGGCGATGGCAGTCTCTGACGAATCCACCGCAATGACTTGTTTGGCCTTAGAAAGCGCTGCATTTAAGGCAAAAGCTCCGGTATGGGTAAACAGGTCTAATACCAGTTTGTCTTTACACAGTTTATGAATGGCTAAACGATTGAATTGTTGGTCCAAAAAGAAACCAGTCTTTTGACCTTCTTTGATGTCTACCCAATATTTAACCCCATTTTCAGTGATTTGGATCTTAGTGTCAAATGGTTCACCGATGAAGCCTTTAACTTTATCTAAGCCTTCTAAACTTCTGACTTTGGCATCCGATCTTTCATAGACACCCATGATAGGCATCTTATCTTTAGCTAGACAGTCTTTTAAAGTATCGATGATGAGCAGTTTATATTTCTCAATCCCAAGAGCCAATGATTGAACAACCAATACTCTTTCAAATTTATCGACGATGATGCCAGGTAAGAAATCAGCTTCAGCGAAGATGAGTCTAGCATTTCTAATATCCATGATGGACTTGCGATAGGTATAAGCAGCGATGACTTGGTTCTTGATGAACTGATCATCAATCTTAGTTTGGATACTGCGACTTAATAAGCGAATTCTTATTTTAGATTGGTCATTGATATAGCCTTGACCCAGAGGAAATTGATTAAAGGCATAGATTTCAACGATATCACCATTGGTGTATGTGCCATCAATATGATCAATTTCATTATCGAAAACCCAAGCCCCTTTGTTGGCTAGTGTTCTTCCTTCACCTTGTTTTAAATAGACTTTACTTGACATAGACTTATTATACCCCTTTCAATAAAAAAATCTCTACTGAGATTTTTACGATAATCTGGAGCAGGTGAGGGGAATCGAACCCCCGTGTCGACCTTGGCAAGGTCGCGTTCTACCATTGAACTACACCTGCATGGCGGTCCAGACGGGAATCGAACCCGCGGTCTCCTCCGTGACAGGGAGGCATGTTAACCGCTACACCACTGAACCAATATGTATAATGGCGGGGAAGGAGGGATTTGAACCCTCGCGCCAGTTTAACCCGACCTATGCCCTTAGCAGGGGCACCTCTTCGGCCTCTTGAGTACTTCCCCAGGGCCACCAATACAGCGCTTATTTATGTTAACATAAACCGACATACTAATTCAAGTACTTTTCAAAAAACAAAAGCCTATTCGATGGTATATCCAGCTTCTCTAATTAAGGTTTTAGCGGTATAGACTGCATCACTGGTTCCTTCTATGATGATGCATTTATCTTTAAGCTTTATATCAAATTCTAATCGGCTTTCATTTAGAGCTTCGGTGATGAGTTCTACGCCTTTAGCATCTAGATTATTTATAAAAAGAATGTGTTTCATATTAGTTCTCCAAAGCCAGTTCAAGGGCTATTTCCATCATCTTAGTGAAAGAGTTTTGGCGCTCTTCAGGACTGGTGATTTGATGCGTAATCAAGGAATCAGAAATGGTTAAAAGACAGGCGGCTTGTTTATTGAGATAGCGGGCATTGGCAAACAAGGCAAAGGATTCCATCTCTACAGCCATCAATTTGTTTTGAGCAATCATAGGCCAGACATCGATATGATCACCATGGTAGAAGACATCACTGGAATGAATGATTCCCTCTTTGATTGGGATGTTTAAATGCTTGGCGGCTTTAGCTAACGCAGCGTTTAATGGAGCACTGGGATATTGAATATTCTCTGGGAAATTAAAGGCTGTTTGGGCATATGAACTCTCAGAAAAAGCACTGCTGACTAAGAGGACATCATAGACTTCAAGTTCAGGGACATAGGATCCTGCAGATCCAATACGAATGATCTTTTCAACTCCGTACTGACTGTATAGTTCATAGGAATAAATCCCAATACTGGGCATTCCCATGCCTGATCCCATAACACTGATGCGTTTACCTTTATAAGTTCCGGTATAACCAAACATATTACGGACATCATTGAATTGGACGACATTGCTTAAGTACGTTT
>Ga0247840_10001241_pt1 | contig 50879 bp, 48 predicted proteins | sample LaCruzMarch2015__FD_192404 | JGI IMG/M metagenome (GOLD analysis project Ga0247840, IMG submission 192404) | Freshwater microbial communities from meromictic Lake La Cruz, Castile-La Mancha, Spain - LaCruzMarch2015_17m | ecosystem: Environmental > Aquatic > Freshwater > Lake | place: Spain... | reverse complement strand
TACCGCGATTTTCTCGACGACCCCAAGCCCGGCGTCGAGGTCTGCCACCCGCTCACACAGGAAGAACGCATCGCGCTCGCCCAGGGGATTCAGGAACGGTTCGACGCCGAACGCCTCCTCAGTTAACCCCGCATGGCCAACAAGCTGCCGCTCGAGCTCAAATTGGGATTGCGCTCGGGGAGCGTGTTTTATTTTCGGGCGAGGGAACTGACCTCGGTCGAGCCTCACTTTTTTGTCGTGCTGAACCGCGATCCGCTGGGACAAGAGTTGTTGCTGGTAACGGTCTTCACGTCGCAGATCGAGAAAGTGAGGACGCGAAACCGCGAGCGGCCGCACACCGTGGTTGAGTTCGGCCCGGAAGATTACCCTCCGCTGGATCGCCCGACCGCAGTGGATGGCAACTTCCTCCTGCGCCGGAGTCTTGGCGAAATGGCCGAGTTGGTGGGCCGCAAGGAGGTTGCCTACCATGAGGATCTTCCGGCTGGCCTGCTGGACCGCATCCGCGCCGCCGTTCTGGCCAGCCCGGTGATTGATGACGAAGAGAAGGACTTTATCCGAGGGGAGGTGCACTGACCCCCGATGCCTAACTTCATCTCCGAAGATCAAATCGAGCAGGCGTTGGTGCAGAAGCTCCAGCATCTTCACGGCTTTGACGTGCTCGACTGCCACACGGAAGACCCGGAGGATTTGGACGACGGCTCCAACCGCGCCAAAAAAAGCGATGTCATCCTTCTGGATCGCGTCCGCGAGGCAGCCATCCGGCTGAATCCGAACATCCCGGCCAAGGCCATTGAAGTTGCGCTGGAAACCTTGCTCGACCGACGCAAGGCCATGACGCTCGTGGCCGCCAATCAGGAAATCTACCAACTGCTCTGCGATGGCTTCCCGGTGGAATTTGACAACGCCAAAGGCCAGCCGCAACAAGAACGCGTTTATCTCATCAATTTCAACGATTCGGACCAGAACCGGTATCTTGCCGTCACCCAGCTCTGGATCAAAGGCGAGCGTGGTTTCCGCCGGCCCGACGTGTTGCTCTACGTCAACGGCCTGCCGCTGGTGTTCATCGAGCTGAAAAATTCGAACGTGAAACTCAAGACCGCGTTTGACGACAACCTGACGAACTACAAGCGGGAGATCCCGCAGCTTTTTCTGACGAACGCCTTTTGCGTGCTCTCGAATGCCATCGAGACGAAGGTCGGCAGCATTACCGCCGAGTGGGAGCATTTCTTCAACTGGCTGCGCGCCGACGATGAGAAGGAGAAGATTGACCGCGAGGCCATCAAGGCGAAGGGCACGAGTCTGGAGGGAGTGATTGCCGGGCTGTTCCCCCGCTCGCGGCTGCTCGATTACGTCGAGAACTTCATCCTGTACTACCTGGACAAGGAGAAGATCATCGCGCAGAACCACCAATTCATCGGCGTGAACCGTGCCTACGAGAAATTCCTCCGGCGCGAGGAGTTGGCGGGCAAGCTCGGGGTCTTCTGGCACACGCAGGGCTCGGGAAAGAGTTTCTCGATGATCTTTTACGCCCGGAAGATCTTCCGCAAGCAGACGGGCAACTTCACGTTTGTTGTCGTCACCGACCGCGACGACCTGGACGGGCAGATTTACCGGAACTTCCTGCACACGAACACCGTCACCAAGGCCGAGGGCGCGCAGCCGAAGAATAGCGAGGAGATGCGGAAGTTCCTCGGTCAGAACAAGCGGCTGGTATTCACGCTCATCCAGAAATTCCGCTGGGACAAGGGCAAGCTCTACCCGCTGCTGTCCGAGCGCAAGGATATCATCGTCATCGTGGACGAGGCCCACCGCACGCAATACAAGGATCTGGCGGAAAACATGCGCGCGGGATTGAAGAACGCCCTGTATCTCGCCTTCACCGGCACGCCGCTGCTGGGTCGCGAGCGCAAGACGAACCAGTGGTTTGGCGATTACGTCTCGGAATACAATTTCCAGCAGTCCATGGACGACGGCGCGACCGTGCCGCTGTTCTACAAGAAGCGCGTCCCGCAGGTGCTCATTCAAAACGACGACTTGACCGGAGATCTGGCGGAAATCTGCGAGGACGAGAACCTGGACGCAGCGCAGCAGGAGAAACTGGAGAACAAATTTGCGCAGGAGATCGAGGTGATCAAGCGGGACGACCGCCTGGATACGATCGCAGCGGACATCGTGTATCACTTCCCCCGGCGCGGCTACCTCGGCAAAGGCATGGTCGTGTCGCTGGACAAGTTCACCGCCGTGAAGATGTATGACAAGGTCCAGCGGCTCTGGAAGGAGGAGATCAAGAAATTGCGCGGCCACATCAAAAAAACGGAAATCGAGGACGACAAGAAGCGGCTCCAGAAGCAGTTGGATTACATGCGGTCCGTGGAGATGGCCGTGATCGTGAGCGACGAGGCCGATGAGGAGAAAAAGTTCGCCAAACAGAAGCTCGTCATCAAGACGCACCGCGACCGGATGAACCGGGTGGATGAGAACGGGCATGACGTGGAATACAATTTCAAGGATCCGGCAAATCCGCTGCAACTGGTCTTTGTGTGCGCGATGTGGCTGACCGGGTTCGATGCGCCGACGCTCTCGACGCTGTATCTCGACAAGCCGATGAAGGACCACACGTTGATGCAGACCATTGCCCGCGCGAACCGCGTGACGTCATGGAAGATCAACGGCAAGGAGAAGAAGAACGGCGAGATCATTGATTACTACAACGTCTTCCGGAACATGAACAAGGCGCTGAAGGATTACGCGCAAGGCGGGGAGGGAAACGAAGACATGCCGGTGCGCGAGAAGGGCGACCTCTTCAAGCTGCTCGATGACTCCATCGCCCAAGGCATGGCGTTCTGCAATGGGATGGGTATTGACCTCGCCGCTTTATTCAAAAGCAAAGACGTGTTCAAAAACGTCGGCACCTTCGATGATTACGCGAACACGATGCTGGCCAATGACGAGTGGCGGAAGGGATTCGCGGTTTACGAGAACACCATCACGGGCCTCTACGAAGCCTGCAAACCGGAGATTCTCGGCAAGCCTGTCGTCAGATCCGTGGCAGTGTTCCAATACCTGCGCGGCGTGCTCGATGCGATCATTGACCAGACCGACATTGATGCCGTGGCGTTGCGGGTCGGCGAGTTGCTGGATGAAAGCCTGGTCGTTGACAATTCCCCCCTCGTGAAGGAAGACCCCCGCAAATTCACCATCACACAAACCGGCAAAACCTGGGACCTGAGCAAAATCAACTTCGAGAAGCTCGCGGAGGATTTCAAGACCACCACGCACAAGAATATCGAAATCGCCGACCTGCGGGCATTCATCCAGAAGAAGATGGATCAAATGCTGAAGGAGAACGCGACCCGCACCGCCTTTGCCACTCGGTTGCAGGGGATCATTGACCGCTACAACGCCGGAAGCTCGGAGGCGGACAATTACTTTGATGAACTCATGAAGTTCACCAAGGATATGAAGGCGGAATCCGAGCGGCACATCCGCGAAGGGCTCACGGAAGACGAACTGGAGATCTTCGATCTGATCAAAAAGGACCAGATGACGAAGGCGGAGACGCAAAAAGTCCGCCTCGCGGCAAAATCATTGCTCCACCGCCTGCGGGATGAGCCGCCGAAGGTGCTGGTTCAGGATTGGTTCAAGGACGGCCAGAGCCGCACGCGTGTCCGGTCCGCCGTTGAAACCGTGCTGGACGATCAATTGCCCGAAACCTACGACCGCGCTGTGTTCACGGAAAAGTGCAACAATGTGTTTGATTTGATCTTTAATTACGCAAGCCAGGGCGAAAAATGGGCGGCGTAAATACCGAGATGCAAAAATCATGAGCGCCCAATCCATGTTTTTTGCATCTAAACGCGAGGTGCGCGGGAAGATTTCGCGTCCCCTTGGGAATTTTCCTCGACACATGTGCCTCGGGCGACGTGAATTCGTCGCATTATGAAAGTTGGCGTCTTTTCTGCGATTTTGAGCGGTCTCCCCTTGGAGAAAGCCCTGGCCCACATTGCCGGGCTGGGGTGCGACACGGTGGAATTGGGGACCGGGGCATACCCGGGTGATGCGCACTGCAAGCCAGCTGAACTCCTTGCCAGCAAGTCGAAGCGGGACCGCTTCGTGGGGACCCTGGCTTCGAGCGGTCTGGAAATCAGTTCGCTATCCTGCCATGGCAATCCTCTCCATCCGGACAGGAAAATTGCGCAGGCCCACCACAAGGTTTTTGAGAACACGGTGAAACTGGCCGTGGAGATCGGGGTGCCGGTTGTGACGACGTTTTCCGGGTGCCCGGGCGATCACGCGGGGGCGAAATTTCCGAACTGGGTGACATGTCCCTGGCCGCCCGATTTCCTGGAAGTCCTCGAATGGCAATGGACGAAGGTCGCGATTCCCTACTGGAAAAACCAGGCCGCATTCGCAAAATCCCGCGGCGTGAAAATTGCCTTCGAGGCGCATCCGGGCTTTCTCGTTTACAACCCGGAGACGCTCCTCCGGATGCGGGAAGCTTGCGGGCCTGTCATTGGCGCGAATTTCGATCCCAGCCACTTTTTCTGGCAGGGGATTGATCCTGTCAAGGCTGTCCGCGCGCTGGCCGGGGCGATCCACCACGTCCATGCCAAAGACACCGGGCTTTATCCCGTGAATGCCGATGTCAACGGCTACCTGGATACGAAACACTACGCGGATGAGAAGAACCGCTCATGGATTTTCCGCACCGTCGGCTACGGTCACGGGCCGGAGTTCTGGTGCGATTTTGTGAGCACACTCCGGCTCTGCGGGTATGACGGCACGCTTTCCATGGAGCACGAGGACAGCCTGATGAGCCCGTCTGAAGGGCTCCGGAAGGGAGTGGAGTTCCTCAAATCGGTCGTGATCCGCGAGAAGAAGGGGAAGGTCACCTGGGCGTGAAAATCCAGTCGCCGGACATGGGATGATAAAGAATGTGATCCTTGACTGGTCCGGCACCCTTGCCGACGACCTTTCTGCGGTCCTGAGGGCGACGAACCTCATTTTCCGCGAATACGGACGGGACGATCTCTCGCTGGAGGATTTCCGCCGGTACTTCCGGCTCCCGTTTTCAGGGTTTTACGCGGAATTCCTTCCCGAGGCAACCTCCGAAGGACTGGAGGCGCTTTACGAACGCCACTTCCTCGGGCTGCAGGATGAGATCGAACTTCTGCCCGGAGCCCGCGAGTTTCTTGAGTTCTGCCGGGTATCAGGGAAGCGAACCTTCCTGCTCAGCACGATCAAACTGTCCCACTTTGAGGCGCAGGCCGCCCGCCTCGGAGTTCTTGAGTTCTTCGAGCACTGTTACGTCGGGATCATGGACAAGCGCGAAAAGATCCGGGAAATCATCCGGATCCACGGCTTGAATCCCACGGAAACGGTGTTCGTTGGCGACATGGTCCACGACATCGAAACCGCCCGGCACGGCGGAATTCTCGATGTGGCAGTGTTGACGGGCTTCGATCCAGCGGATAAACTGCTGGATGCAGGTCCGACAATGGTTGTTCGGGATATCAACTCGCTGGCCCTCGTTTTATGAATGAAATCTGGATCAAATCGCTGAAAGTCCATTCGCAGGTTGGGGTGGAGGAGGCCGAGCGCGCTGAACTTCAGGAACTTCAGGTCGATTTGTGTATCCAGCCCAGCGCCCCATTTCCCTACATGAATGACGACGTGATGCGGACGATCGACTACGCTGCGGTTTCCGGGCGTGTGCGGGCGCTCGCATCCGAGGGGCCACGTCACTTGATCGAGACACTTGCGGCGGATATCGCCAGGTTGCTCGTGGACGAGTTCCATGCGGTCGCAGTGACTGTTGAGGTTCGGAAGTTCGCTCTCCCGGAGGCTGACTATGTCGCCGTGAGATGCCGGCTCGAGCGGTGAGGCCGGGGTTAGTTTCTTTCTTGAGCAATCCATGCTGGAGCGTGAGGCTTCACGCATGAGACGTTCCCGTCCCAAGGTTCTTCTCCTCCATACTCCCTATGGCAGGCACCCGGAAAATTCCGATGCGGGGACAACCTCTGAGGCGTCCGTCCTGGCATCCGAGTTGAACTCCGATTTGGGCCGGGTCCGGAACACGGCGGTTTCGGCACCAATTCCGGAAACCGGTTGGAAAGTTGTCGAATTTGTCGCAAACTAACTCACAAGCGTGAACAGCATGAATTCCAGGACCCTCTGGTCATTTCTCCGCCTGCCGATCGTTCTGGCATTGTTGGCGGCGCTTGCCCTGATTACGGGTGGCTACCTCCTCACGCTGCAACTGAGGTCCTCCCAGATCCAGGAAGCCACGGGGGAGGTCCGGCAACTCGGGCGCGGACTGGTCCAGCAGATCTCGGCGGAACTCGTGCGGTTCGAGGAGGATTTCACGTTTTCCCTGACATCCCTTCCCTATAAGACGCTGCTGGTCGAAGGCTCGGCTTCGTCCGGCACGACAGCCGCGATCCGGCGCTTCCTTTCCCTGAATCAGCCGCTTGTTTCGGAGCTCCGCATTTACGAGGACAAAGGATACGGGCGGATGGCAGGGATCAATGACAAGAATTATTTTTTTGTTTCCCCGCTGCGCAGCGTGGAGGACTGGACGGCGGTTGATTCCAGACAGGTTGCTCTGAAGGGGGATGTCCAGGATGCCGAGGGGAACATTGCCTGCAGGGTGGTCGCGGTTTTAAATCCCGATGCCCTTGCCGCGGAGCACTTGACCAGGTTCTGTTTCAGCCACCCGGGTCTCTGGGGGGTTTTTTATTCCCAGAACGGGGATCCAGTTCTCATCCGAAATGGCTCCCGTCTTTTTTCCGGCATGCAGGTTCCCCAAGCGTTTAAAACCCGTTTGTCGGCGGATATTGAAAGCAGTTTTGAGGGGCGTTCCGTCCAACCTATGGAGATTGACGGGCGGACGATGCGCTGGATCACCTCTTATGTCCCGGTGACGTTCCGCACCTGGAAGGGGGCTGTCCTGGTGGCCTCCGACGAAAATCGCGTTCTGGGACCGGTGGCGAGCGCCGCATGGATCATTCTCGTTGCCGCGGCCCTGTGCATGGGACTCCTCGTCTCGGTCTTTGTTCTCCTGCTCCGGAAAATCCTTGCGAACCAGGCCGAATTGGAATCCAGCCGGAGGCGCACTTCGGCGATCCTGCAGACCGTGCAGAGCGGGATCGTCCTCGTGGACGAGAAGGACGGGCGGATCGTCGAGGCGAATCCCGCCGCCTGCGAACTGTTGACCGATGGCGGCGGGTCGATTGCCGGGCGGCATGCCGCGGATTTTATTTCGCCTGCGCTGTTCGAATCCGCCTCGGGGTTGGAGGCGACAGGTCTCGAATCGGTTGTCTCGCCCGATTCCGGCGAACCCTGCCCGGTGCTGATCAACACTGCGAGACTGGAGATCGGAGAGCTGAAGTTCCGGCTTTACTCATTCACCGACATCCGTTCGATCAAGGAGTCCCAAGACCGTCTGCTTCTGGCCCAGTCGAAGCTCCGTGAGGTGAATGCCAGCCTTATGGCAGCGATCAACCGTGCCCAGGACGCGGCGCGGGTTGCTGAGCGGGCCAATTCCGCCAAAGGAACTTTCCTTGCGATGATGAGCCACGAGATCCGGACTCCTCTCAACGGGGTTGTCGGATTTACAGGCCTCCTGCTGGAGACCAAACTCGACAACGAGCAGCTCGGATACGCGACGACAATCCGCACCAGCGCGGACACGCTCCTGACCCTCATCAACGATATTCTCGATTTCTCAAAGATCGAGAGTGGTCGCCTCGACTTCGAACGCATCCCGGTGGACTTTGCCGAATGTGTCCGGGACGCCTGCGCGCTGCTCGAGCATCTTTCGAAAGCCAAAGGAATTGACTTCCGGATGTCCATCGACCCAGGGGTTCCGGAGGTGATTCTCGGAGATCCGACGCGGCTCCGGCAGATTCTGGTGAACCTGTTGAGCAATGCAGTCAAGTTCACCGAGAACGGAGTCGTGGAGGTCGAAGCGCGGCTCGACTCGCCCTCGGTCCTGCACCTTTCCGTGCACGATACGGGAATTGGAATTCCCCCGGACCGCTTGGAGACGCTTTTCCAGCCGTTCACCCAAGGGGACTCTAGCACGACGAGAAAATACGGCGGCACCGGCCTTGGTCTGGTTATCAGCCGCCGTCTGGTCGAGATGATGGGCGGAAGGCTCTGGGCCGAAAGCAAACTCGGAAGTGGCAGCACCTTCCATGTGATTCTTCCGTTCGAGATCGCCGCGAAATTCACGCCGGAGTTGGAGGAACTGGATGCGGAAGGGGACATCGGTTTCCCGGCCACTGGAGTTGAGGGAGTTTCCGCCGTTCAAAACTGCACGGACTTTTCCCTGAAAATCCTGGTGGCCGAAGACAACCTGATCAACCAGAAGCTGGCCGTCATTCTGCTCCGCCGGATGGGCTGCGATTCCGACATTGCGGGCGATGGGCTGGAGGCAGTCGAAGCCGCTCGAGCCCGGAATTACGATGTGATTCTGATGGACTACCAGATGCCCGGCATGGACGGCCCGGAGGCCACGCGAAGGATCCGGGCCGAGGAGAAGGCTGACCCAACGCGCCCCAGAACCTGGATCATTGCGGTCACTGCCAACGCGATGGAGAGTGATCGGAAGATCGCGGAGGAGGCCGGCATGGACGATTATCTGACCAAACCCCTGCGCTCTGACGAGCTGATGGATGCCTTGCGGCGGGTTCCGCTTCCGGCGGAGAAGCGTGGTGTGGTGTGAGTCGGCTTCGGGCGGAGCTCGGGTCTCCGGTGCGTCATGCCCCTTTGTTCAGGAATTCGCAGACAAGCTCGGCGATCACCCCATCGTCCATCGGACGGACTGCTCCGAGAGGTTTGCTGTTGATAAGGGCTTCGGCTGTTGATTCCAGCACTTCGAGCCGGTCGAACGCATCGAGAAGCGACGTGCCAAGCACCATGACCCCGTCATTCTCAAGCAGGCTCACGGGAAACTCCGGCCGGCAGTGCGCGGCGAACGCGTCGGGATCGCCATAGGCCGCCTCGAATGGGATCCTCGCGACGTCCCGCAGAAAAATGTAGCTCTCCGGGATCGTTCTCGTGTCGAGGGTTTCCCGCGAGACCGAATAGGCGGTGGCATTGACGGGGGTTGCCATGGCGATGGCCTGCACGGAAGGATGGGCGCGGTAGATGGCTGCGTGGAAAGGCAGCGCCCGGCTCGGCGGCTTGCCGGCTTCGGATCCCTGCGGGCCCGCGAGAACAATGTCGCCCGGACGGATCGCCGCGCGGTCCGCTCCCGCTGGCGTCATTAAAAACTCCTCTTCGTGAATCCTTGCGGAAAATGTTCCCTGGCTGCTGATGAGCAGGCGCTGTTTGTATCCGCGCCGGACGAAGTCGCACAGGTCGCGGCGCAACTCTCTCTCCCGGGACGAGGCATGCCCGGGCTGAAAAAACCGGTCCGGCACCCTTCGTTCCACAGCCAGCGCCAACTGATCGTCAGTCAGCATGGTGACCGCCCCAAGAGCCGAAGCTTTGATCAGTGTCTTGGCCGTAAATTCCAGCGTCTCGAACCGGGTGAATGCTTCTTCAAAATTAGCTCCCCCGACTACGACTCCGTGGTTTTCGAGCATCACGCACGAGTGCCCTTGCGCGAAGACACCGGCGATCTTTTCTCCCAGGAGGGCGCTACCCGGCAGGGCATAGGGGGCGAACCCGACCTCTCCACATATCGCATGCGATTTGGGAAAGAGACGGGTTTCCGGTGCCCTCCCGCAGATGCTGAACGCGACCAGCGCGACCGGGTGGGCATGCACGATTCCGCGGAGGTCTGGCCGCGCGCGGTAGATGCCCAGATGGAATGGCAGCTCGGAGGATGGCTTGTGCCGTCCCTGCACGGTGCCATCGGGAAGCACGGCGACGATATCCTCACGACGCAGGTTTCCCTTATCGATTCGCGCCGGGGTGATCCAAACGGTGCCGTCGTCCTCGCGGATTGAGAGGTTGCCTCCGGACGTGGTGGTCATCCGGTAGCCGTAGATTCGTTCCATCGCCGCAACGAGGCGGTCGGCGGGGTGGAGGATGTCGCGTTCGGTCATCGGGCATTCATGCATGGATGCGCTGAGAAATGCAAAAACGGAAATAGACGCGGGGATTTTGCGGCGGTAAACCAAGCCGGTGAGCGGATCCCTTCTCGTTTCCGGAAACCCGGGTGGTGAGGTGCGGGCTGTGTTGGAGCAGCTCGCCGGGGATGCTTTTCGGAATATTGCAGCACTTCCCGACCGCTCGGAGGAACGAATCCACGATATCCGCGTGGACATGAAAAAATTCCGCGCCGTGGTCCGGCTGGCTGGCGGGGTTTTGAAGGCCCGCGACCTCGCGGGGCTGGACCAATGCGCACGGGCGGTCAAAGAAGGATTCGGTGCCGCGCGCGACCGCGAGGTCCAACTCGATCTGCTTCGCAAGCTCCTCGGACAGCGCAAGGCGGATGAAGTCGCGGGGGCGTTCGCAGGGAGTTGCGAGGAACCCGTGCACGATTGGACTCCCTCGCAGAAAGCCTGCAGCCAGCTATCCGCGCTCGTCACCCGAGCCGACCTGGCCAAGCTCACACGCGGGCAGGTTCTTGAGGCATGGCTCGCATCCTACCGCGCCGCGCGCAGGACGATGCTGGCATGCCTTAAAAACGACGGGGACGATTTTCTTTTCCACGAGTGGAGGAAGCGCGTGAAGCAGTTGCTCTACCAGTCGCTGGTCATCGGCCCTCCCGCCGACCGCCTTGCTGCAGCCTCCCAGAAGCTTTCCTCGACCCTCGGATCGCAGCATGATCTGGCGCTGCTTTGCGAAAACATCTACCTTTGCGGACGCGAGGCCGAACTTCTCGCCGTGGAGAAAAAACACAAGACCGCACAGCTGGCTCTCCACCTGGGGGAGCGGATTTTCCGTGAGAAGCCGCGCGGATTGCTCAAGATGCTCGACCTCCATGAATGACGACGTTGAAGTCCGCACGTATTTTGCCCGTGGCCGCAATGCGCTTGTCGCCCGCGCTTCGTTTTCCGAGCTGTATGCCGCCTGGTATCTGCACCGGATGGATTGCGGCCTGCAACTGCCGCCGGGATGCGACGGATTTGGTCGCGATGCCCTGGCTGCCCTGACGCTCCACTGTGCGAGCAGGCCGTGGAAGGAAACCTGCGCATGGACGGTCCATTTTCCGGATCCGCGGATCAATGTCTTCGCTTCTGGAGACAACGTCACGGGAGCCGTTGTTGTGAACGTGTTCCACGAGAATGTCCGCGCGATCGAGCAGGGAATGTTTTATGCCGATGTCATCGATGACGGGCGTGCCCCGCGCCGCAGCACTGTCGAATTTGATGCCGTCGGATTTTTTCCTGCCGTCGAACAGTATTACGAGAAGAGCGAGCAGCGGCCGGCCAGGTTTTTCCGCCATGGCGAGGAAAATCTCGTGATGGTATCCGCTCAGCCCGACTGCGACATGGATTGGCTCCGCTCTTTGGATGATGCCGCGATCCGGGCGCTGGATTCGGATGTGGAACTTTCCTTTCTCGAGAGCCGCAACTACCGGTTCCAGTGCGGCTGCACGCAGGAGAAGATGCTCGATTTTCTTGCGCCCGTCTTTCTCCGTCAGGCCGACGAGCTCTTCGGTGGCGAGGAAACCTTGCGCATCCATTGCCCGCGGTGCGGGGCCAGGCACGCGATCACGCGCGAATCCCTCGAGGCTCACGCGGGTTCCAGGCCGTGAGTTTTCTCGACAAGCATTTGCCCGAAAGCGATAAGTTGCGGTCCAATGGAACCCACGCCCGACAACAAGCTCGCCGGCATTTTAAGCCCCGTGAGCGCATTGCGGGGCCAGGCGGATCTCGGGGTGGGGGATACCGCAGCGCTGGTTGAGTTTGCGGGGTGGGCAGCTTCCAAGGGCTTCGGGCTGGTGCAGATTCTTCCGGTGAATGAATCCGGCAGCGATCACAGCCCCTACAATATTTTGAGTTCGATGGCCTACGAGCCCTCGACGATCACGACGACTCCGACCTGGCTTCCGGAGCTTTCGGTCGAGGCATTTGACGAGGTCTGTGCGCGTCACGACGTGAAAGCCCTGCGCGATGGCCCGGTGAAGTATGCCGCCGTGAAGGCGCTCAAAAATGAATTGCTGGACACCGCATTCCGGGTTTTCCGGAGCAGGAAGTCGGACCGGGTGAGAGTGCGTGCGTTTGCCAAGTTCGAGAGCGACCAGGCCGACTGGCTGGAGCCCTACAGCTTGTTCCGTGCGCTGGTGGCATGGAATGGCACTGAAGTCACATCCGGCTGGCCCCGGGAGCACTTGGATCCGGACTCGGCGCAGGAGTGGGAGGCCCGCCTGCCTTCAGTCGACAAAAAGCGGTTCCGCGATCTGGTCCGGTTTTACAGGTATGTCCAGTGGGTGGCGCGGATGCAGTGGAAGACGGTGCGCGCGGCCTGCGACAAGCTCGGCGTCGCGCTTGTGGGCGACATTCCGGTCGGGGTGAGCATCTACAGCGCGGATGTGTGGAACTCCCCGGAAATCTTCGATCTTGCGCGTTCGAGCGGCGCGCCGCCCGAGAAAGTTTTCAAAAGCGATCCCTTCACCGAGAAGTGGGGTCAGAACTGGGGGTTCCCGCTCTACAACTGGCAGGCGATGTCTCACGACAACTTTGCCTGGTGGCGCCGTCGGCTCGGCGCATCGTGCGAGGTGTTCCACTTCCTTCGTATCGATCACGCGCTCGGCTTTTTCCGCATCTACAGCTTCCCGTGGCGTCCGGAGAAGAATGAAAAATTCACGACTCTTTCTCCCGTCGAGGCAGCTGCGCTGACCGGCGGAAGGCTTCCGGGATTTGCCGAACGGGACGACAGCACCGAGGAAAACCGCGAGCGGAACCGCGTTCAGGGCGACATGCTTCTGCGGATCTTTCTGGAGGAAACCGGCCAGCACCGGCTGATCGCCGAGGATCTCGGGGAGGTCGCGCCATACGTGCGCCCGACATTGCAGGCTCTGGAGATTCCCGGATTCAAGATCCCGCAGTGGGAGAGGAATCCGGATGGAACCTTGATTCCCGGTGGCGAATACCAGCGGCTCAGCCTCGCCACGTTCGCGACGCACGACCATCCGCCGTTGAGAAAGTTCTGGGAGGACTGGCTGGCCGACTGCGGGGATCCGGCAAGGCGGGATGCCGCGATTGCCGGAATGAACGAACTGCTCGGATTTTGCGGACGGGAGGACCTCAAGGCGCCGGTGCCATTTTCTAGCGAGGTGCACGCCGCGCTCATCCGGGGCCTCTTCGCCTGCAACTCGTGGATGGCCGTCCACCAGATCACCGACCTGCTCGGTCTGGATGAGAGGTTCAATATTCCAGGGGCTGTCGGCGATGCCAACTGGACGACGCGTATCGCAGGGACGCCGGCCGAATGGGACTCGAAATATCCCGCGGAGTTGTCGGCCGTCGTGGAGGCGATCAAGGAAACCGGCCGGCTTCGGCCGGGGATGAGCTGATTCCGCCGGGGCATGGCAAATTCACGAGCGAGTTCCGGAATGGCTGGGACGTCCGAGTGCTGCGGCACAGGGGCATTTTCCTACTTCGGCCAGCTTGTGGCGACAGCGGTCTTCTTTGTTGTGGCCGGACTGGCGTCCCCGCTCCTCTGGATTTTCTGGAAGGTTTCGTGCGGCAAACTTTCCGCGGAGTCGGGTCAGCGGATCCTGCGCGGCCTGTTCCGGTTTTACGTCTGGTGGATGAAAATCACCGGGATGCTCCGGCTTGAGGTGAGCGGGCTTGATGAACTCCAGGACCTGCGGGGCGCGATCCTCGTCTCGAATCACCCGGCATTGCTGGATGCGTTTTTTCTTCTCGCCCACCTTCCGCCTTCCGCGTGCGTGATGCGCGCGGGCCTTCTGCGGAATCCTGTTCTAAGCGGAAGTTCATTGGCGGCCGGCTATGTCACAAATGATTCCGGTCCCGGTTTTGTGCGCCAGGGGATTCAAAAGATCCTCGCTGGCGAGAACCTTCTGGTGTTCCCCGAGGGCACGCGCACGGTGAGCCCGCCGGTCAACAGTTTCAAAAACGGGTTTGCTCTGGTGGCGGTCCGGACCGGTGCTCCGGTTCGCGCGCTGGTGGTCGAATATCACGGCACCCATTTGACAAAAGGGGTCTCGCTGTTCACTCCCGCAGATGTGCCGCTGAGGTTCAAGATTCGCGTCGGGAAAGTTTTTCAGGCCGTCTCCGGGGAGTCCGCGCCGGAGTTCAGCCGCCGGATCGAATCCTGGTATCGGGATGAACTCGAGGGCAGGGTGGGTTGATGAGCGGACGGCTCGTCATCCTGCCGAGTTACAACAGTGGCGCCAATCTGCCCCGGACGATGTTGGCCGCCAGACCGCATTGCGACGCCGTGTGGGCGGTGGTGGACGGCAGCACGGACGGCAGCGGAGAGCTTGCTGAGGAGCTCGGAGGCGATGGATTCCGTGTGATGCGGCTCGAAAAAAACTCGGGCAAAGGCGGCGCCGTGCTTCAGGGATTTCGTGAAGCCAATGCAGCTGGATTTTCGCACGCTCTTGTGATGGATGCCGACGGCCAGCATCCGGCCGGATCGATTGCGGACTTTTTTGAGCGCTCGGAAAAGTCACCCGCCTCGCTGATCGCCGGGGTGCCGGTCTTCGGTCCCGATGCACCACCCGAGCGGGTGAGGGGACGACTGGTCGGAAATTTTTTCGCGCGGATGGAGACCTGGGGGATGGGGGCTTCCGATTCGTTGTTCGGTTTCCGGCTCTACCCGATCGCGCCCGCGCTTGGGATTCTGGAATCCACGAGTGGGGCGAGGCGGTTTGATTTTGATACAGTCATGGCGGTCCGCCTGCTTTGGGCCGGAGTGCCAGCGATCAATGTCCCCGTGCCCGTGCGCTATCCGGATCGTTCCGAGGGAGGGGTGACCCATTTCCGCTATGTCCGCGACAACCTCCTCCTCACAGCCGTGCATGTGCGCTTGTGTTTCGGGATGCTTGCGCGTATCCCCCGTTTGATATCGATGCGATGCCGCTGACGAAACGAAAACAGATTCGAGCCCTGCGCGGGGCGGCGCTCGGCGCGACCATCCTGCTGCGCGGTCGCGCGCGCGCCGCCGCGTGGACGGTTCATGAGATCCTCCGCCTCGGCCCAACACTGCTTCGGAACAGCGACCTCAACGGACCGGTCGCCAGTCGGTTCCGGACGGACAAACCCGAAGTCTGGCTCACGATTGACGATGGCCCGGACCCGGAGCAGACGCCCCGGATTCTGGAGCTGCTGGAAGCCCATCAGGCACGTGCATCGTTTTTTGTCGTTGGAAAAAATGTGGACGGGAACCGACCGCTTTGCAGGAGGATCGTGGAGGCCGGGCACACTCTGGAAAACCACACCTACTCGCATCCCTCTGCCTTCTTCTGGACCATGCCCTGCTGCTTGATCCGCAGCGAGATTGCGCGCTGCAACCATGCCATTCGGGTGGCTGCCGGGGTGAACCCCTCATGGTTCCGTTCGCCGGCCGGGCTCACGAATTCTTCCGTTCATCCTGCGGCGGCTCGGGCTTGGCTGAGGGTGGCAGGATGGTCTGCGAACGGACTCGACGGGCTTCCCGGGAGGGATCCAGAGAAAGCGGCGGCAAGAATCCTGGGCGGGGTGAAACCTGGAGCGATCCTGCTCATCCACGAGGGGCCCGGTCGCTGCAGCGCGAGAGTCCTTGAACTTGTCCTCGCCGGACTTTCGGGCAGAGGGTTCCGGTGCGTGATCCCTGATGGCAAGGATGTCGAATGAAGTCCGTGGGTGATTCCTTGATCCCGCGGGTGCTTTGGCCATGATTTCTGCTGCGCCGCATCTTCATACCAGGAAGCTGGCCTATCGACTCGGTTATTCAGCCTCGGCATTTTCCTTTCTCAGCCGGATTTCCTCGCTCGTCGGCCGACGGCTTTCCGGCGGGATGGCGACGCGGGTGGCCCGGGCATATTGTGCGACCCAGCCGGGGGTGGTGCGGACAGTGGCGGACAATCTCCGTCTTCTTGACCGATCCTCAAGCACAAGTGATGCGGTGCGCGTGTTTGAAAATTTTGCGACGACCCTTGCCGATTATTTCTGGCTGGCCGGACGCTCGCGGGACGAAGCGTATTCGCTGGCGGACATCGAGGGCTCCCTGCCCGCACTGGCATCGGGAGCGATCCTCGCGACCGGACATTATGGATTTTTTGAATTCGGCGCACTAGTGCTTACCCGGGCTGGCCTGCCGGTGAGCGTCGTGACCGATGCCGAACCGACGTCTGAACTCACCCGCTGGCGGGCGGCCTACCGGAAGCGCTGGGGGGCCGAGACGATCGAACTCGGCGGCGATGCCTTTGCTTCTCTGCGCGCAGCCGGGGCGCTCGAAGCCGGTCGTCTGACGGCGATGCTTGTGGACCGTCCTGTCGGCGGAAGATCCCTGCCTGTCCAGATTCCGGGCGGAGTGATCTCCTTCTCGATGGCGCCCGCCATCCTGTCGTGGATGACCGGCTGCCCGGTTATTCCCGTGAGCGTGCGACGAACCGCTGCGGGCCGGTATGTGGTGCGCACCGGCGAGCCCGTTTCCGCCGACCGCTCCACGCCGCGCGATGGCGCGATCGCGGACTGCACCCGGCGGGTCGCGGACGCTCTCGTGCAGGATTTCCTCTCCGATCCCCTCCAATGGTATCAATTCATCCCGCTTGCCCCGTGAAATCCCTGCTATTTCTCCTGCTGTTGCCCGCGTTTGTCTTTGGTCAGTCGCTCAATGAATCCGATACAACCGCGCTGGTTGCAAAACTCGCCGCCTCGCGGGCCGGCAGGATGGTCCAGGCGGATTTTGTTGAAACGAAAACCCTCCCAATGTGGAAGGATCCCGTCGTCGAATCCGGGACGATCGCCTTCGAGCCGCCCGACCACTTTCTGAGGAAGACAAACAACCTCATCGTCAGCGACGGAAAGACGCTCTGGATGTATTACCCGGAGTTCCAGCAGGTCGAGAAATACCCGCTGGCGGGGCATGGACCCGGACAACTCTTCGCCGCCCTTGGCCAGGCGTTTCGTTTTGAGAATCTCGACTCGCTCTTCCGCATCTCCGCCACCCGGCTCGATGACGGATTCCGACTCGATCTCACACCGCGGTCCGGCCCGATGCGCCGCATGCTCCGCAGTCTGATCCTGGACCTCGACAACTCGCTCCGCCTACGTTCCTCCACGATGTTGGGCAAGGACGGCGACCGGATCGAAACAAAATACTCAAACGAAGAACTCCTTTCCCCCGGCTCCATCGACTTCTCCTTCAAGCCCCCCGCTTCCGCCACCGTCGTTGCCCCGCTCGGCGGCGGGTGAATCGGGTTTGATTCCGGCACGAAGCCTGCTAGTTTTCGCATACTATGGAAAACCCGAATCCGCAAGAACCCGCCCCGCAGGTGCCCGTGCCTCAGCCTCCGGCGCCCGGCGGGATTACCGAGCAGCAATGGATCCTCTTTTTGAACATCAGTGCGCTGGCGGGATTTGTGGTTCCTTCGATGGGGCACATTCTCGGTCCGCTCATCATCTGGCTGGTCAAGAAGCCGGAGAGTGCGGCGATTGATGCCGCCGGGCGGGAGGTGCTCAACTTTCAGATTTCGTGGACGTTCTGGATGGTGGCATCCGTCATCCTGGCCTTCGTCGGTTCCTGTCTGATCGTTCCGATCGTCCTGCCGGTTGCGGTGGGGATTGCTTGGCTGGTGTTCGTGATCATCGGCTCGGTGAAAGCCAGCAACGGCGAGGCATACAAGTTTCCGCTGACGATCAAGATGCTTTGATAAAAGTTTTCAGTGATTCAGTTTTCAGGAAGACCTGCAACCGGAGGGGTTTCGTTCTGAAAACTGAAAGCCGAATCACTGAAAACCTGTTTCCCCCCGACCATCATCCAATCGACTGTGCCTGAGTGCGTGAGGATGGCCTCTTCGAGATTTTCCGCCGGGCCGGCATAGGGGATCGCAATGAGGTCCGCCTCGGCAGTCGCGGTGATTTCGCCCAATTTTCCGCCCATGCCGATGGCCTTTGCCGGGTTGAGTGTGGTCATTTTAAGGAACTCTTCCGGAGCGATCTCCGGATGCCTGCGCGCAGCGCACTGCATCTCCTCAAACATGTTGAGCGAGCGGTTGCTGGCGAGACTGTCGGTTCCGAGGCAGACGTTAAAGCCCTCGCGGAGAAAGCGCTCGAGTTGGAACGGTCCGCGGCCGAAGTATTCGTGGCAGCACGGACAGTGGATGATCGAGTAGCTTTTTCCGCGCAGGAGATCCCAGTCGCTGTCCTCGAGATAATTCATGTGGGTGAGGAGCGACCCGTCCGGCAGCCCTGCGGCATGGAGAAGGTTTGCGACCGGAGATCCGGTGCCGGTATCGGACATATTCCGCCCTAGGTTTGCGAGAAATGAATGCAGCGGGCCACCGGCGCAGCGGAACATTTCAAACTCCTCGTCCGATTCCGCAAGGTGGGTCATCAGCGGCATCCCGTATTTTTCGCAGCAGAACCGTGCGATGCGGTAGAGGTCCGGCGATGTTGTATAGGGCGCGTGCGGGGAGAGGCCGAACCCTCCCAGCCATCCTTTCCGCTCCTCAAAAAAACTGAGCGCTCCAGCCACAACATCTTCGGTATGGATGCGGTTGCGGACATCCATCATTTCGTAAAACCACCAGGTCCGGACGGGAGGGACGGGCATCCGGACCATCAGTTCCGGGAACGATTCGATGTTGAAGACCGAGGTGGTGCCGTAACCTAAAAGCTCGCGGAAGCCGGAGGCGATCGACTCCAGATAATCATCATCTCCGAGCGTTCGCTTGAGGTCGTTGATCCGGCGGATCCACTGCGAAAAACTCGAGTTGGGGAGGATCGACCCGCGCATCACCGAGTAGTCGAGGTGGCAGTGGGCGTTGATCAGGCCCGGCATCAGCACGGTCTCACCGAGGTCCTCGGATGGCCGTCCATCCCAGCGCCCCCACTCGCGGATCGCCCCGTTTTCAACGCAGACCATGCCATTCTCCACCGGAGGAGAGGAGCAGGGGTAAAGCATGCGGGCCCGCAGGGTGATCATCGGGTCTGAGCAAACGCCATCGCGGCCAGACATTCAACTCAGGATTGCACGGGCGGGTGATCCTGCGTAGTTTCCGACTCATTGTGAAATATCCCACCTATCTGTTTTTTGGTGCTCCGGGCAGCGGCAAGGGAACCCAGGGTACGGTTTTGGGTGCTCTCCCGAGATTCTTCCACTGTGCCTGCGGCGATGTCTTCCGCCGCATGGACACAAGGACCGAACTCGGACGGGCGTTCCTCGAATACTCCAGCAAAGGCCAGCTCGTCCCCGACGAGATCACGGTCGAGCTCTGGAAGGTCAGCATCGGGCACGCTGTCGAAGCGCAGGCGTTCAAGCCGGACATCGACTACCTCGTCCTCGATGGGATCCCTAGAAATATCCGGCAGGCGGAGTTGATGGGGGAAATCATCGATGTCCGCCGGGTTTTTCACCTCAGCTGTCCGGATCGTGAGAAGGTGGTCGCGCGGCTGAAGAAGCGGGCGCTGAAAGACAACCGGCTGGACGACGCCAACGAGGAGGTGATCCGCCGCCGGCTCGAGATCTATGACCGGGAATCCAAGCCGCTGCTGGATTATTACGGCCCGGAGCTCACGGTCGCGGTGAATGCGACAGAACCCCCGGTCGTGGTCCTGCACACCATCCTCTCGCACATCGTCAAGGACCGCAGGACCCCCGGCGATTTCACCGAACATCCGATCGGCTGATTTCATGGAACAATTCGACAGTTTTCGTGCGTCGTCCCTTTTTTGCAATAAGTGCAACAAGGCGATGCCCGTTCGCGAAAAGCTGCTGCTTGTTCTCCCGGACAAGGAAATCTTTGATTATCTTTGCACCGGCTGTGCCGCATCGCTTGGACAGCGGGAGGTCATCGCTGGCAGGATACCCGCCGTGCCGGCACGGCGGGCGCGGCGCGCTCCCATGCGCCTTCGCTGACGGGGCGGGGGATTTATGCGAATCGTATTTTGTGGCACCGGCGACATCGGACTGCCCTCGTTCCGGGCGCTGGCGGATTCGCCTTCTCACGAAGTGGTCGGGCTGATTACGCAACCCGACCGACCGTCCGGCCGCGATCTGAAACCGAAACCAGCGGCCGTAAAATCCGAGGCGTTGGCTCGGGGGATTCCGGTCGCACAGCCGGAGCGGATCAGGAAGGATTTTTCCGCGCTGGCTGCTTGGGCTCCGGACGTGATGGTGGTGGCGGCCTATGGGCAGATCCTTCCCCGGCCGGTTCTGGACCTGCCGCGTCTCGGGTGTCTGAACCTTCACGCTTCGCTCCTGCCAAGGCACCGCGGAGCCTCACCAATCCAGGCGGCGATCCTCGCGGGTGACGGCGAAACCGGGATGACTGTCATGTATGTGGACGAGGGGCTGGACACCGGGGACATGTTGTTGTCCCGCCGGATTCCCATTCTCTCCGATGAAAACGCGGGTGAATTGCACGACCGGCTCTCAGGGCTCGGGCCGTCCGCGATTTTGGAAGCCCTTGATCTTCTGCAGAGCGGCACCGCTCCAAGAATCCCGCAGGATTCCTCGCTGGCGACCCATGCGTCCAAGTTGGACAAGCAAGACGGGCGTCTGGATTGGCGCGAGCCTGCCATCCGACTCGCGCGCCGGGTGAGGGCGATGAACCCGTGGCCCGGGGCCGGCGCGCGGATCGGCGGAATCGTTTTGAAAATCCACCGGGCCGAAGCGGGGGAGGGCAAAGGAGATCCCGGAGCCGTGCTTTCTGCTGATTCCCACGGAATCGAGGTTGCTGCCGGTGACGGGTCCCTTGTTCTCCATGAGGTTCAGATGGAAGGCCGGAAGCGCCTCCCTGCGGCGGATTTCCTGCGCGGGCACCCGATCGTTCCGGGGTCGAAGTTCGATTTGTCCTTTTCAGTTCCGCCTTGATCGGGTTGGATGGCGGGCAACCCGCATGTCCACTCCGTCCACTCCGCGATATAAACGTGTCGTCTTGAAACTCAGCGGCGAAGCTCTCCGCGAGCCGGGAAGCCGCGACAACATTTCTCCGCAGATCGTTTCCCAGATCGCCGGGCAGATCGCGGAAGTTCAGAAGATGGGGGTCGAACTGGCGGTGGTGATCGGCGGTGGAAACATCTGGCGCGGACTTGCCGCGAGCCATCGCGGTATGAACCGCACCACAGCCGACTACATGGGGATGCTCGCCACGGTCATCAACGGCCTTGCGCTGATGAGCGCGCTTGAAAGCCTCGGGGTCAGCGTGCGGGTGCAGACAGCCATCGAGATGCATAACGTCGCCGAGCCGTATATCCTCCGCCGCGCCATCCGCCACCTGGAACTCGGCCACGTCGTGATCTTCGTCGCCGGCACCGGTAATCCGTTCTTCTCCACCGATACGACCGCCGCCCTCCGCGCCAATGAAACCGGCGCGCAGGTTATCCTGAAGGCGACCAAGGTGGATGGCGTCTATGATTCCGATCCCGTCAAGAATCCGGATGCAAAGCGCTTTACCCACATCACCTACAGCGAGGCGCTCGCAAGGAGGCTCCAGGTGATGGATTCGACCGCGTTCAGTCTCTGCATGGACAACCGCATGCCGATCATCATCTTTGACATGAACCAGCCGGACAACATCCGCCGCGCGATCATCGGCGAGGAGGTCGGAACGCTGGTTTCGGATAAACCGGGAGAGCCAAAATGAGTATTGATGAGGTGATTTTCGAGGCTGAAGAATCGATGGAGAAGTCGGTCGAATTCATGAACCATGAATTCCATTCGATCCGCACCGGGAAAGCCTCGCCCGCGCTCGTCGAAAACCTCGACGTGATGGCCTACGGCTCGTCGATGAAACTCAAGCAGCTCGCGCTGATTTCGGCTCCTGAGCCGCGACTGCTCGTCATCCAGCCGTTTGACGCTTCAACGGTGCGGGATATCGAGCGCGCAATCAACGAATCCCGGCTCGGAATCAATCCGGCCGTGGATGGGAAAATTATCCGCATTCCGATCCCCGAACTCTCCGAGGAGCGCCGCCGGGATCTGGCAAAAACAGTAAAATCCCTTGCCGAGGAGGCCCGCGTGCGGGTGAGGTCCTGCCGGAGAAGCGCCATGGAGGGTGCGAAAAAGCTCGAAAAAGACGGCGATCTCACCGAGGACTCCCTCCGTGACGCCGAAACTGACATCCAAAAACTCACCGACCGGTTTGTCGCCGACATCGACAAGCACACCGCCGCGAAAGAGGCGGAACTCATGAAAATATGAAGCCTGTTTTTCTCGCCATTCTCCTGGTCTTTTCGGCATCCGCGCTGCACGCCGACGTTGTGCGCCCGGCTCCGGAATTCTTTTGGATCGATTCGACCGGTGCAAAAAAAAGTTCGAAGTCCCTTCTCGGGCGTCCGGTGATCCTGCTCATCGCCGACTCTCCGCGCGAGTGGGCGTTTCGCTCACAGGTCGGCCAACTCCAGAAGATGTATGAGCGCCTGGCGAATGAGAAGGCTGTTTGCGTCGCCGCGTTTTCCAAGGAGCCCGGGGTTGTTCGTTCGAACATTCCGTTCGTTTCTGTTGCCGACGGACCCCGCACAGCCTACGACCTGCAGGTCGAGCGGGGCTTTGCCATCGCGGTGATCGGGAAGGATGGCAACCTAGATTACTCGGGCACGAGGGTGCTCCCGGTCCAGCGCATCTACGACATCATGGACAATTCCTTTCTTGTCCAGAAGGCCATGCGCAGACCCTGAGGCGTCACGGAAAGCATGGAAGCCGACATTGCCAGGGTCCTGTATCACGAGTCCACGATCCTGAGCCGGCTGGATGAGCTTGCCGCCCGGATCACTGCGGACTACAGGGACAAGGAACTCACGGTTGTCGCCATCCTGAACGGCAGTTTCATTTTCATGGCAGACCTCCTGCGTCGCGTGCCGCTTCCTCTCCAGTTGGACAGCTGGAGTGTCTCGAGCTACCACGGCACGAAGACGAGCGGGACCATCCAGTTCCGCCAAACTCAAATTGCAGATGTCCGTGACCGGCATGTTCTCCTGCTTGATGACATCCTGGATAGCGGGCTCACGCTGAATGCCATCCGGGATCGCATGGAGAAGGAGTCCGGAGCCGCGAGTGTCCGGTCTTGCGTCCTCCTCCGCAAGATGGTTCCGCGAACCTGTCCGGTGGAGGCCGATTATGTGGGGTTCGAGATTCCCGATGAATTTGTTGTTGGCTACGGGCTCGACTACAACGAGCGCTACAGAAACCTTCCTTATATCGGCATCCTGACCGAGGAAGCCATCCGCCGGAACGCCTGCTAGCGCCGGCCGGATGATCCGGAGGCGAGGAGATCCGCCGCAAGTCCTGCCACTTCGATCGAGCGTGCGACCGCCTGCGTCGGGTTTTCAACCGAGGCCCGGAAGCCTCGGTCCATAGCATATCGTCTGAGCCTCATCAGCAGGGCGAGACCGTCGCCGTCGATTCGCGGACAATAGGACAAATCCAGGATGACGTTCCCGTTGCCGAGTGCTTTGACAAGGTCATCCCGGTTGAGGTGCGACAGATCTGAGGCCGTCAGCCCGCCGAGAAACGAAACACGCGTTTCGTCCGGTGTCCCCTCGATGGAAACGAAGCATCCCGACGAGGGGAACCTTTCGGCGAGACGCGCGATCAGGGACGCGAGTTCGCGGCAGGTGAAGGGGGAGAGGAAATCCGCCGCTCGATGAAGGCGGCTGAGTGTCCGGAATGCAAGGCTGGGAGCGAAGAGGTATCTGCCCCGCTCTTCCTGCATGATGCGCCAGAGCATGCCGAAACCCGCGGCATCGACGAAGCGGCACCGCGAGGCGTCCAACACCACCGCACCTTCCCATGCATCGGCAAGGCTTGCGTAAGCAGCTTCGGCTGTCGCTTTCACAAGCCGTTCAGGCAGTGCCAAGACCCGCACGGAAGCCGATTCCGAGAAAAACGTCCCCTTCAGAAAATGGGGAGCGGTGCCGCGGGCCATCGCGCCGAAAAGAAGGTGTGCGATCAGGGGAGGCGCTGTAATGCACGAGAACTTCGCAAGCCCCACCGCATAGCGTTTCCAGAGGCGTCCGGGCTCCTCCAGAAACCGGAAGACCCACTCGAGTCCGGCCCGCTGCATCCATTCCGGTGCCCTGGAAATTTCTCCGGCTACGAAGTTGAATGTGCCGCCGACTCCGAGCGCCACGCCGGGCTGCAGGCGGTAGCAGTTTCTCTGAAACCACATCTCTTGTTTGGGATTTCCGAACCCGATCAGGAGAATTCTTGCGCCGGAGGCATTGATCTTTTCGCAGATCGCGCGGTCCTTCTCCGCCTCGAACGCGATTTTTCCTCCCTCGGTGAATACGAACGGGCAGTCAACTCCCGCGATGATCAGGTCCGGGTTTTCCTTTTGGAGAATTTCCGCAGCCCTTGCCGTGACGGATTCCGCGCCCCCGAGAAGAAAGACCGGCAACCTTTCCTTCGCGGCCGAGCGGGCCAGCGAAGGCACGAGATCCGATCCGCTCACCCGGGCGGGGATGTTCCCTCCGAGCAGGCGTGCTGCCCACACCAGCGGCATTCCGTCCGCCGTGTTCATCGCCGCAGTGCGGAGGACATCCACCAGTTCGGGATGCCGGATTCCACCGGGGCTCCATGTGAGCGCCTTCACCAGAAAATCGACGTTGCTGGTGGCGACGAATTGGCAGGTGCCGCGCGATTCCCGTGCCCAGGCCAGAACCGCCGATTCCGACTCATCATGGCCCGCCGGGCTCAGCGGGAGTCCAAGAAGCCATACAGGAAGCCAGCCTTCGGTCGTCGAGCGTGTGCCAGCCATGGGAAAGATATATCAGAACGGATTCTGGCAGACAACTCCGCGTTCACTTTCCTTCGGTTCAAAGTCTGGGATTGAATACCGGATCGCTTTGCTATGTATAATTGCGGGGGATGCAACCTCCGCCCCGACTTGTGGTCATCGTCCTGAACTTCCGGACTCCGGATGTCACCATCGACTGCCTGAAGACGCTTGCCTTGGAGATCGAGGCGAACCCCGGGATGAAAGTCATCCTTGTGGACAACGCATCGGGAGACGATTCCGTCCCGCGCATCGAGTCCGCCATCCGCGACAACGGGTGGACCGGCGGGTGGCTTGAATTCCGTCCGCTCGACAAGAACCTCGGCTTTGCCGGCGGAAACAACCTGGTCCTCCGGGAGCAGATGGCTCTCGAAAATCCCCCGACGTATCTTTTGCTTCTGAACAGCGACACGCTCGTGCGACCGGGCTGCATCGCCTCCTGCACGAAAATCATGCAGGAGGGGGCAGCCATCGGCGCAATGAGTTGCATGCTCCGCAACCGTGACGGGAGCGTTCAGAATATCTGCCGGAAATTTCCGACACCGCTTCGCGAGTCGGTGCGGGCGTTCGGACTTCCCTGGCTCCTGCCGCCTCTCTTCAAGTGGGCGGATCTCGAGGATTCCGGATGGGACCGCACATCCGGCCCGCGGGATGTGGGCTGGATCAGCGGCGCCTTCTTCTTTGCGCGCACCGATGCGCTTCAGGAGGCAGGGGTGCTGGATCAGGAGTTTTTCTTCTACGGCGAGGATTGCGAGTGGTGCCACCGGATCTGGAAACACGGCTGGAAGATCCATTTTGATCCCGCAGCGGAAATCGTCCATCTCGGCGGGGCCTCGTCGGATTCGACCCGCGTGCGCAACCGTCAGCGCGAAATCTACACATGGAAGGCGAGGTTCCTGATCCAGAGGAAGTGTTACGGCCGGCTTGCCGAGCGGCTGGTGCGCTCCTGCTATATGACGATGTTTGTGCTGCGCATCGGCTTCGCCACGGTCACCGGGCGCGGCCGTTCGGAGAAAACCGCCGAGATGCGCGAGAGCCTGGATATTCTCCGGCACCTTGACGACGGGGATCCTCCGCAGAAGTCCTAGCCTGAACATCCGAACCATGAAACCACTTCGAGTCGCCTTCGTTCTTCCCGGGTTGCACCGTGTCTGCCGCGGGGCGGAGGTGGCATTCGAGTCGGTGGCTTTGGAGATGGCCCGGATGCCCGGCGTCGAGGTCACGCTTTTCGGTTCCGGCCAACCCCGCGACGGGACTCCCTATCGGTTTGTCCATGTGGGAAATATTCCGCGGGAGCGATTCGAGGGTTGGCCATCGCTTCCGGTGATGCGGACCGAGTATGTCTGGGAGGAGGCCAGCTTTGTGCCCGGGCTGCTGAGGGCCTACCGCGGGAGGGATTTTGACATTTCCGTGACCTGCAGCTTTCCGTTCATGAACTGGGTCCTGCGAGCGCTGAAGAGCCGCTGCGCACCGTCTCATGTTTTTGTGACCCAGAATGGCGACCACGCCGCGAGCACGCGCTCGAGGGAATACCGGTTTTTCGGATGTGACGGGCTTGTTTGCACCAACCCGGAATTTTACGAACGCAACAAGGACCGGTGGTTCTGTAGCCTGATTCCCAATGGTGTGGACCCATCGCTTTTTTCTCCGGGAGAACGGGACAGGAAGGCGTTTGGTCTTCCCGAAGGCGTCCCGCTCGCGATTGTGGTGAGCGCGCTGATCGAATCCAAGCGCGTGGCGGAGGGGATCCGGGCAGCGTCGAAGGTTCCGGGGCTTCACCTGCTGGTCTGCGGACACGGGCCCGAGAAGGATAATGTCGTGCGCACCGGGCAGGAACTCATGGGGGACCGCTTTCACCACCGGATCCTTCCGCGTGAGAAGATGCCGGAGGTTTACCGCTGCGCGGACGTATTCCTTCACATGAGCCTCACCGAACCGTCCGCGAATGCCTACATCGAGGCGCTTGCCAACGGTCTGCCCATTGTGACCCACGACCGCACGGTGACGCGTTGGACGCTGGAGGAAACCGGCGTTCTCGTGGATGCCACCAACCTCGACCTGGTGGCGGCGGCGCTTTCCGCAGCGCTCGGGCGGCGGACCTCTGCCGACGTTGCTGCGCGGAGAAGCCTGGCTGAGACGCGCTTCTCGTGGTCGGGGATCGCCGAGCAATACCGCAGGTTTTTTCTTGAGATCATTGCCAAACGGGAAGGAGCCCGGGGGTGAGCGGGATCGCTTTTGTCGCCATCGGAAAAAACGAAGGGGAACGTCTCAAGCGCTGCATCACCTCGCTTCGAAAGGAATCCTCAAGGGTGGTCTATGTGGACTCTGGATCCACCGATGGAAGCGTCGAGTTTGCTGAGGAATCCGGGGTGCGCGTGCTCCCTCTCGATACGAGCCGGAAGTTCAACATGTCGCGCGCCCGCAACGCCGGCCTGCAGGCCGCAATCAACGAGTGGGGGGATCTGCGCTACGTTCATTTCATTGACGGGGATTGCGAGCTTATTCCCGGCTGGGTCGGGGTCGCGGAGGAGTTTTTGGACGGACGGCCCGACGTGGTGGCCGCTTGCGGTCGGCGTCGGGAGAGGTTTCCGGAAAGGTCCGTATTCAACCGCCTCTGCGAGGTGGAGTGGAATACTCCCCCGGGTGAGGCGAAAGCCTGCGGCGGCGATGCCCTCTATCGCGTTGACGCCCTCGGGCGGGTTGGGGGATTCGACGAAACCCTGATCGCCGGGGAGGAGCCCGAACTCTGCATGCGCCTGCGACATGCCGGTGGAAAAATCTGGCGGATCGACCGCGATATGACGCGTCACGACGCGAACATCACAAGGATAACGCAATGGTGGAAGCGGCACGAGCGGGCAGGCTATGCTGCGGCGGATGTCTCCCACCGCACCGCGCTCGCCACCGGAGGCCGGGAGGTTCTTTTCAAGGATAAGCTGCGCAGTCCGCTGCTCTGGGTTTGCGGGACAATGGTTTTTTTGCTTGTCGGGGCACTGACCTTCTCACCGGTATTCCTCCTCGGCACACTCGCACTGGTCCTTCTGCTTCATTGCGCACAGGCGGTCCGGATCGCCCGGGGCATCCGTCCGCGCTGCCCGGATCTGCGGACTTCTCTCGAATACGGGGCTTGGACGATGTTTGCAAAGTGGCCGCTGACGCTCGGCATTCTCCGGTGCTGGATTGATCGCGCCCGCAACCGCCAGGCCGAGGTGATCGATTACAAAAGCGGCGTGTGATGCCGATGGTCAAATGAGAATCCTCTATCTCAGCTCGATCCTTCCGAAGCGCTCGGAGACATTTGTTTACAAGGAGGTTCTCGGACTCCAGGCGCTGGGGCTGGATGTCGGGGTCGCGTCGCTTTACCCGCCGGAGCAGAATCTCGGCGAGGAGGAACTCGACCTGATGGCCGCCTCGGCGGTGACGGTTTATGCCGACGGCTTCGCATGCCTCCTGCGCGACGCGCTGGCTTTTTTCGTCCGCCATCCGCTCCGGGCGATATCCGTGATGGCGGTTTCCAAGTGGGATGCATTTTTTGCGAAGGACCTGAAGCTGAAGGACCGGCCGAAAGTGGTTTTTCAGGGCATTGCTGCGCTCGCACTGGCGCGGCGTGTGGGGGAATCCCGATACACGCATCTGCACGTCCACATGGCCCATTCCGCCGCGACTGTCGGGATGTATGCGGCGAGGGCGCTCGGGATTCGGTTCAGCTTTACTGGTCATGCAGCGGATCTCTTCCGGGAGAGGTGCCTTCTTGAACAGAAGCTGCGCCGCGCGGCGTTTGTGGCATGCATCAGCGAGTGGCATCGGGAATGGTATCGGACGATCATCGACCGCCCGGACTCCGATTACCCGGTGATCCGGTGCGGCGTTGATGTTCCGGAGGTAGCGTTTCCCGCAGGCCCAGGGAATCCGCTGCGGATTGTCGGGCTCGGCCGATTGGTTTCCAAAAAGGGTTTTGACGTGCTGATCCATGCGTGCAGGATGTTGGCCGACGACGGGATCCCGCTGACCTGCGTGATCGCTGGTGACGGTCCGGAGCTGGAAAAACTGAAGGCCCTTGCTGTTGGTCTGCCTGTGGAATTTCCCGGAGCGATGGCCAACCGAGACGTCCCGTCGCTCCTTGCGGAAGCTGATGTTTTCGTTCTCCCCTGCCGAATCAGCGAAGACGGCGACCGCGATGGGATCCCCGTGGTTCTGATGGAGGCGATGGCTCACGGCATCTGCGCGGTCAGCGGCGACCTGCCGACGATCCGGGAACTGATTTCCGATGAGAAGACCGGCTGCCTTGTCCCCCCCGGTGACGCGCACGCACTTTCCGCCCGACTCCGGCGGCTTGCCCTCGACCCTGCGCACCGCACCGCTCTCGCGCTCGCGGGCCGAACCCGCGTAGAAGAAGAGTTTTCATCCGCAGAAAACCTTGGTAGGATCTCCGCTGCCTTCACAGCGCATCACCAGCCATGACGTCCCAGGGTCCCGACATATCCTCAGCCTCCCCGACCGGGAGATACGTCTTGATCACCCCCTGCCGCGACGAGGCGAAATACGCCCGGCGCTGTCTCGACAGCGTGGTCAACCAGTCGGTCCAGCCAGCCCTCTGGGTTGTCGTCGATGACGGGTCGAGCGACGAGACACCAGCCATCCTCGCCGAATACGCAGCCAAGCATCCATGGATGAAAGTCGTCCGCCGCGGCGACCGGGGCAAGCGGGCGGTCGGTCCGGGCGTCGTGGATGCCTTCTACGCCGGGATGGAAACAATCCGTCCGGAAGACTTTGATTTCCTCTGCAAGTTCGACCTCGACCTCGACCTGCCTCCGAAATACTTCGAGATCCTGATGCGCCGGATGGCGGAAAACCCGCGGCTCGGGACGTGCAGCGGGAAGCCGTATTTCGAGGAGGGCGGACGGCTCGTGAGCGAGAAATGCGGCGACGAGATGTCGGTCGGAATGACGAAGTTCTACCGGGTGACCTGCTTTCAGGAGATCGGGGGATTTGTCCGGGAAGTGATGTGGGACGGGATCGACTGCCACCGCTGCCGGATGCTCGGGTGGATTGCGTGCAGCTGGGACGATGCGGATTTGCGCTTCGTGCATCTCCGCCCGATGGGATCGAGTCAGAAGAGCATCCTGACCGGGAGGAGGCGACATGGTTTCGGCCAATACTTCATGGGGACCGACCTGCTTTACATGACCGTGAGTTCGGTTTTCCGCCTCACGCACCCGCCGTTCGTCATCGGCGGCCTCGCCATGTGGTGGGGCTATGTCGAAAGCGCGCTTGGCGGAAAACCCCGCTATGCTGACCTTGAGTTCCGGAAGTTTTTGAATGCCTACCAACGCCGCTGCCTGATCGCCGGGAAAGCCCGGGCGACGGCGGAGCTTGATGCGGCAGCTGCGACGCGCGCCGGGAAAGGACGATGAACAGGACCTTGATGCTCCACCGTTTTTTTCTGCTGATTCCTGTTTGTCACCTGCTTCTGACCGGATGTTCCTCGGTCAAACCCGGCGTCTATGAGGCCAAAGAGCCGGACGAGTCATTCACAAAAATCAAGGGTCTGAAACCCGGAGAGATGTTTACGTCCGAGTTGGAGACGTCCGCGAAGCAGTTCGCCGGAGCCGCCGAGCTCAAGCAGGCCGGGGCGAAAATCGACAACGAATATCGGCTCGGGCCGGGCGATGTGTTTTCCTATCTGGTGCGCAACCGCGAGGATATCTCGCGCGAGGAAATCCTTGTCTCGCCCGACGGGGAGGTTTCCCTTCCCCGCGTCGGCATCTTCAAGGTCCAGGGGCGCACCCTCAAGGAGCTCACCGACGAGTTCGTCAAATATCTGAGCGTCTACTACGACAAGCCCGAGGTCACGCTCGTCATGAAGCGGTTCGCCAACAACCGCGTCTTCGTCCTGGGCCGCGTCGCAAATCCCGGAGCCGTCAACTTCCAGGGCAAGGGCACCCTTCTTGAGGCTCTCTCGCTTGCGGGTGGCCTTCCGACCGACCAGACGAAATCCTTCCTCAGCCGCTGCATGATCGTCCGGGGAAACGAGGTGGTGATGTGGATCGACCTCAAGGAGCTGCTCGAGCGCGGGAACATGGGCCTGAACGCGCGCCTGCAGAACGGCGATGTGATTTTCATCCCGCAGAGCGAGGACCAGCTTGCCTATGTCCTGGGCGAGGTCAAGACCCCGGGCGTGATCGCGCTGCGCTCGGAGATGACCATGCTCGACGCCCTGATGACGGCCGGCGGCCCGAGCAAGGATGCGAACACGCGCGACATCTTTCTGGTGCGGACATCCCAGGGCAAGGGGGCGGTCGAACGGATCGATCTAAACGCGATCACGGGCCGCGGGGACTTCCGGAAAAATTACGCTTTGAACGATGGCGACATGCTCTATGTCCCGCGGACCGGCATCAGCAAGTTCAGCTACTTCTGCACCCAGATCCAGCCGTTCTTCTCGATCATCGGCATGATGACCAGCTCGGCGGCCAGCCTTGGGTTCCTCGACAACCTCAACGCCCTGGTCTACAGCGGGGCGTTCAACTCGGGTGCCGGCTCCAGCTCGTCGAGCTCCTCCACCTCCAGCTCCGGCCAATGACCGCCTCAGCACCAGTCCTCCCCGGTGCAGTCCAGCGCGGCTCGCTCGAAATGGCGAAGAAATCGAAGCCCTTTTCCATCTTCGGTTTTGTCTGGCGGAGGGCGCCGCTGATCCTCGGGGCGGGCATCCCGATTTTTCTTGTTCTGAGCCTGTTCCTGCCGCTTTTCAGCAGCCCTGTTTACACGGTGGACGCGAAGGTCCTCATCACTCCCACCAAGGCCCCGACGATCGACGGGCGTGACCGCGAGCTGATCCAGGGGGATGTCGGTTGGTTCGCACGCACCCTTGTCCTGCGCCTGACCAACCCAGATATCCTCCGGGCAGCTCTCCGGAAAGTTCCCGATGAGAAGCGGCCGAAGTTCCTGCGTGGGATGGGGGATTCCGACAGGGCGGTCTTCGTCTTGATGTCCCGCATCAAGTCGCTGGAGATCCAGCGGACTTATATGATCAAGATCTCGCTTTCCGGAAGCGAGGCGGCCGGTCTCGCCGAGATGCTCAACTCTGTTCTGGATACGTTCATCGAGAAGCTTCAGGCCGAGCAGGGCCGCCAGTATCTTTCCCAGCTGAACTACCTCAAAAACGAGCGGGAGAAGATGGCTGACCGCGTGAGCAGGGAAAAGGAAAGCATGGTCGGGATTGCGAAGGAGCTCAACTCGAACGCGTTTCTCAACGAGGGATACTCGGGGCACCTCGACAAACTCCGCTTGGTGCAGGACCTCTACTGGTCTGCCGAGGGGGTTGCGGTGGACAAGAAGGAAAAACTCGAGCAGGCCCGCAAGGACCGCGAGGAGATCCAGAAGATGAGCATGGATCCTTTTGCCGACGCCGAGGTCTCGAATTTTCTCGGGATCAACCAGATGGAGCAGTGGACGTATGTCGAGAGCCAGGGGCTGAGAAAATCCATCGAGGGCCTGACCGTGGACAACTCCGACCGGAAGAATGTCGAGGAACGCATGAAGTCCATGTTGGAATACCTGAAGGTCTACAAGGAGAAGGTCGCCACCGACACCAAGGCCACGTTCAGCGCAAAGCGCGCCTATGAATTCGATGCGGACGTCATCCGCGCCCGCACCGCCTACGAGGCCGCACAGGCCGCCGCGGATCGCCTGCAGGGCCAGCTCAAGGAGGCGGAGGCGGAGGCGTCCAAGGTGGCGGAGGCGATGTTCCGAGGGTCGGAGTTCAGCTATGGGGTGACCCAGTTCCGGAACCGGCTGGCATCGATCGATGCGCGGGTCGATGATGCCGAGTTGGAGGCGAAGGCCCCGCTGCCGGTGCTGATCGACCAGCATGCCCTTGCGCCCGAACGGCCGGCATCCAGCAATGCCTCGAAGCTCCAGATCTTTGCGCTGGTTGTTTCTTTCGGCCTGATCGGCGGCATCTGCGTTGTCTTTGATTTCTTCGATCCCCGGATCCGTTCCAGAGAAGAGCTGGGCGCGGCGATCGGTGGTCCCGGCTGTGAGCCGGTTGCCGCGCTTCTGCCAGGCGGAGCAGAAGACCCGGCATTCCCCGCGCTTCTCGGAGGCATGGGACCGGCGGCGTCCGCTATACGGGATTTTGCGGTCCGCCTTGTGGTCGAGCACCAAGCCTCCGGCGCGCGGGTGATCGACATGGTCGGTATTCACGGACGCTCGGGAAATTCTGCTATCACTCTGACCCTCGCGAGGGCGCTTGCCGGCCACGGCCTCCGGGTCCTTGCGGCCGAACTGCCTTGTTCCTCGCCCGGACTCGCCCGGCTCGCGGACCTTTCTGGAGATCTTCCGACGGGTGCCTGGGCGTCGAAGTCGCCTGATCCTTCGAGCAGCGCCCAACTGCTGCCGTGGGTCGCAGGAACGGCGGAGGACGACATGCGCTCCACGCTTGAAAAGTTTTTGATCTCCGCCCGCTCGGGATACGACATCGTCCTTCTCGACAGCCCGGCTTTGAAAACGTCCGACATCGCCCATGAGGTGGCGTTGAAGTCCGACGTGGTGGTGCTGGTCGCCAAGCAGGATGTCGGTCGATTCGGCGACGCGCGTCACATCGTCGAGTGGTGTGCTGCCGGCGGGGTCCCCGCGATCACCGCACTTCTCAACTTTTCGCAACCCGACCCGCTGCGGGCGCGCGCCGGGCAACTCTTCCACAAAGTGATGGATTTTGGTTCGCGGTTCCACGAGGAGGCCCTCATCCGGCTCGGGAAACTCGCCGGGAACCTGCATGCCAGGCTTCCGGAAAAATTCCACCGGAAGCCATGAGGTCCGCTTTTTGCGGGGGTGACGCGCGATGAGCCCGTTGACCTATGTCGCCATGTTTGGGTTCATCCCGCTGGCGCTCTGGCTTTTCGGGAAATACCCGCCGCGCACAGCGGTGGCGGCGGTGTTCGTGATCGGTTGGAGCTTCCTCCCGCAGGCGGTGTTCGTCTTTCCCGTGATTCCGGACTACACGAAGGTGAGCGCGCTGGGTATGGCGGCGATGCTGGCGGTCTATGTGAAAGATCCGAAGATTTTCCGCACGTTCCGGCCGTCGCTTGTGGACATCCCGATCGTCTGCTGGTGCCTCTCCCCGTTTTTTTCCTCGATCACAAACGACCTTGGCCCGTGGGACGGGATGTCCGGCATCCTGCTGCAGGTTTTTGAGTGGGGGATTCCGTATTTTATCGGGCGGCTCTATTTTGGGGAGCTCGATGCGATGAAGACCCTTGGCATCGCGATGTTCATCGGTGCCCTCGTGCTCGTGCCGCTGGCCGTCTTCGAGATCATTTTTAGCCCGCAGCTTCACATCATCTTTTACGGATGGTATCCACACGACTTCAGCCAGACCAAGCGGGGAGGGAGCTTCCGTCCGTCGGTGTTCATGCACCACGGGCTGGAATTTGCGATCTGGTTGATGGCCGGTCTTTTTCTGGGATGGCAGATGTTCCTTCAGAAGACACTGAAGGGCGTCGTGCCGCTGCTGAAGATTCCGCTGCTCCCCGCGCTGATTGTTTTCACATTTGTTTTTGTCGTGTGCCGTTCTTCGGGCGCGCTGATGCTCCTGGCCTTCGCCATGCTGGTGTTTTTCCTCTGCCGGCTGGTGCGCTCGGCGCTGCCGTTCTTTCTCCTGCTGGCGCTCCCTGTGATGTATATGAACCTCCGGGCCAACGGTCTCTGGGACGCGCAAAACCTTGTCGAGGCCGCCCAGAAAGCCACGGGCAGTGCCGAGCGCGGCGACTCCCTGGCCTACCGGATTTTCAACGAGACGATGCTCGTCGAGAGGGCCCGCCAGCAGCCCCTCTTCGGCTGGGGTGGCTTCGGCCGGTCCTGGGTCAGGAACGAGGAGGGGGAGGCGATCTCGGTGCCGGATGGGATGTGGATCCTCACTTATGGCGACAAGGGGCTCTTCGGACTTGCGAGCCTCGCGGCTACGATCCTTCTCATGCCGATCCTCTTTGCCATTAAGTGGCCGCCACGCACATGGGGGGATCCTCTTGTTGCGCCTTCGGCAGCTTTTGCAGTTGTCCTGGGAGTGACGATGATCGATAACCTTTTCAACGCGATGTATAATCCCGTCATCATGCTTGCGGCCGGTGGCCTCGCCTCGCTGGTGGCGCTGCCGCAACGGGTCCGGAGCAGCGCGGATCTCGACCGACAGGATGACGGGGAAGGACCTGTAATTGCGGGGATCCCCGCCACGAGGGTGATCTGACCGATGAGCACCGATCGCAAACAGGCTGTTTCCGGATCGGTCTGGACCATTTTCGGATACGGGGCTTCGCAGGTTTTGCGGCTGGGAAGCAACCTGGTCCTCGCCTATTTTCTCTTTCCCGCTGCGTTCGGGATCATGTCGCTGGTGGCGGTTGTCATGCAGGGGCTCCAGATGTTTTCCAACATTGGAATCGGCCCGAGCATCATCCAGAACAAACGGGGCGAGGAGCCCGCGTTTCTCAGGACGGCCTTCACCATCCAGGTCGTCCGTGGCTTCATCCTCTGGGGTGTGAGTGCCCTCCTGGCCTGGCCCGCCGCACAATTTTTCGGAAAGACCGATCCTCTCGGGAAGGAGCTGCTCTACATTCTTCCGGTGGTCGGGATCGCCTGCGCGATCAGCGGATTCAACTCCACCTGCGTGTTCACCCTGAACCGCCGGATGAAGTTTTCAAAAATCACGCTGCTCGAGTTGATTCCGCAGATCTTCGCGCTGGTGGTGCAGGTGGTGTGGGCGTGGCTGTGGCCTTCGATCTGGGCGCTGGTCGGTGGATGGATCATTGCGAGCCTTGGCAAGATGCTGTTGAGCCACGCGTTCGACCGGCCGCACCGGGACTCCTTCGGTTGGGACAAAGAATCCGCGCACGAACTGATCCACTTCGGCCGGTGGATTTTCCTGAGCACGATCATGTCGTTCCTGGCCGGGAGCCTCGACCGGATCTCCCTCGGCAGGCTTCTCACCCTCTCCGAGCTCGGCCTCTACAGCATTTCACTCAGCTTCGCCCGGCTCGGTGTCGAGGTGGCGACACGGCTTGCGAACATCGTCATTTTTCCGATCCTGTCCCGCTATCAGGACGATCCGGAAACCCTTGTGAGGAAGAGCCTGAAAGCCCGGTCGCTGGTCCTGCTGGCAGGTGGGGCTCTGGTTTCGGCGTTCGCAATCTTTGCTCCCGTGTTCTTCGAGCAGCTCTACGACGAGCGCTACGCGGGGGCCGGTGTGATTTCGCAGTGGCTCTCGATCTACATCTGGGCGCAGATTCTTCTCTGTTCGATGGAGAGGGTTCCGCTTGCGCTCGGGAATCCGAAGGCTCTCTTCATTTCCAATGTGATCGTCACCTCCGGGTATGCCTTCGCGGTGCCGGGATACCTCTGGTTTGGCCTCCACGGCTTCATCCTCGGGCTGGCGGCGGGAGTTCTTCTGGCCCACCTGATTCTCCTGAGGTGGATCCCCACCGGCCGGTTCTCGATGCTTTTCCAGACGGTTTGCTACTCGCTGGCATTCGGGATTTACACGCTGGCTGCCATCTGGGCCGGAAGATTTTTCGGCGGACGCTGGGGCGAGTGGGGGGACGTGGGAATCAGCCTCCTCTGCGCGCTCTTCCCGTGCCTGATGTCATCCGCTCTCGTTCTCATGAGATTCAAAAAAATGCGAAATGCAAAATAGCCCGACGAAACAACCTTGTTCACAACCATGACCTCCTTCATCCGAAAACTTCTGCGCTATCTGGCTCTGGAAAAAAACCGTGCGGTCGGGCTGTTCCGCAAGTTCTGCCGTCCGGACGGCGAGGAATGGGCCGGATATCTGAAGCGCCATGGTGGTTTGCATGGGATGGGCTTGCATTGCTCGATCCAGAGGAACGTCACGATCACCGACCCTACTTATGTCCGGCTGGGGAACAATGTGCGGATGTCGGGATGCACGCTCTTCGGGCATGATGGCTCGGTGAACATGCTCAACCGTGCCTACGGGACAAGCCTGGACAAGGTCGGGAAAATCGACATCCGGGACAACGTCTTCATCGGGCATCAGGCGATCATCCTGCCTGGAGTGACGATCGGACCGAATGCTATCGTCGCGTCAGGTGCAGTAGTGACGAAGGACGTCCCTCCAAACTCGCTTGTGGCGGGCATACCAGCCAAGGTGGTTTGTCCTCTGGATACCTATGTCGAGCGCATGCGCAAGGAGTGCGAGGGGCTGCCCTGGAACGAAATTATCAAAAAGCGTGGTGCCGCCTATGATCCCCGCTTTCAGCCCGAACTCGACCGCCTGAGGATCGCCCATTTCTTTCCAGATGAAAGCGGGCAGGCTCCTCCCGCGAAACCCCTTTAACAACCGCACATCACCATGGAAAACAACCATTCCCCGGAAAAGCTGCCACCCATCAAAAATCCCCGGTTCACCGCGCTCGATGAAAGTCGCGCCCTGGCGATCTTCGGGATGATCCTGTTTCACTACGGCAGCGGCACGTTCAAGCGGCTGCCCTCCTCGCTCATGTTCCTGACTGATCCGGTCCTGTTCATCGGGCGTTTCGCCACCCCGGCGTTCATCACGGTCTTCGGGATCACTGCGGGGTTTGTCTATTTTTCGACATTCCAGACCGGCCGCACGGATTTCATTGTGCGGATCTACCAGCGGGCCTGGATGGTTCTCGCGGGTGCCGTTGTCATCACGATCCCCGAATGGATCAACCTCTGGCTCCATCGTGATTTATCGCTCAACGCCTGGATCTTCAGCCTCTACAGCGTGCTGAATTTTTATGCGATCGCGTTCTTTACGCTCCCGCTCTGGCTGAGTCTGACCAGACGGAACCCGGTGCGCGACTGCTGGATTCTCGGCGTGCTGATGTGGCTGATCGGGCTCGGGCTGAACGTGGTATGGACCCAGAACCCGGAGTGGAAAGGCTCCCTTGGGTCCGTGCTTGTGGAATACCTCCGGATGAACCTGATCTCCGGTCCATACGCCTACTTCCAGATGGCTGGGTTTGCCCTGTGGATCATCCCCCTCGGGTTCCTCCTGAAGCGGGCCATGAAGCAGGTCAACCTGCGCCGACGGTTTGTGCAGTTGGTGCTACTCGGGGCTGCGGTCGCCATCCTCGGCGGGACTGCCGGGGTCTTGTTCAACGAGCTGACCGTGAGGAAGGTTGTGGATGGCGCGGTCAAGGCACCGCCGCACATGTGGTATTTCCTGTTTTTCGGGGGCTTCGCCCTGGTGATGATCGGCCTGCTCGCGCTGGCACAGCCGTGGATGCACCGGCACATGTCGCGCGCGATGTATGTCCTGGCGCTCATCGGTCAGTCGGCCCTGTTCATCTACGTCGGGCAGGGGTTCGTCCTGCCGATGCTGGGGTGGCTTGACGGGATCGTGAACATCGAGGGCTTCTGGCGCATCATTCTTCCTCTTGTGGTTTTCGTGCTCTTCTGCTCGGTCGTGGTTCTTCACCGCCACCGCCTGGTGCAGGGCAAATCGGCAGCGGGGTGATGACCGGTTTCCGGATTGCCATTACCCCGGCGAAATCCTGTAATCATCGAAGGAACTGACTTGAACTCCCAACCCACAGTCCGGATTCCCGACAGCAGATCCGGCATTACCAGGCCTGCCCTGAACGAGACATGAGCAAGCATCGCATTGAATGGTTGGATACCGCCAAGGGGATTGCGATCTTTCTCGTTGTCCTCGGGCATGTTCTGCGCGGGTTGCCGGATGCTGGCGCGAATGACACACGATGGGAGGGATTCCTGGACTCGTGGATCTACACTTTCCACATGCCGGTCTTTTTCCTGCTCTCCGGGCTTTTTATCGAAGGCTCCGTTGCAAAGCCCTTCGGGAGGTTTCTGGATGGCAAGCTCCGCACGATTATGTATCCCTACTTCGTGTGGTCGGTCCTTCAAGAGCTCATGCGAGCCGCATCAGGGGCCGCCTCTGTTGGTGAAATTTGGCGGATCGTTTACCAGCCGGTCATGCAGTTCTGGTTTCTTTACGTCCTGTTTCTTCTCGGTCTCGCTTATGTCGCCATGAGAAAAGTGCGGCTGCCCGCCTGGACGTTCGGGGCTCTGGCGATCGCCTTATACATCCTGCCGCAGTTCGGGGTGAACCTGGGGACTTGGGGCGTAGTTTACATGGCAGCCCTGAACGGAATATATTTTGCGGCCGGGGCACTTGCCGGCCCGGATCGTCTTATGGCGCGGTTCGAGGCAGCCCGCACGGAGCTTCTCATTCTGTTTTCGGTCGCGATCTACATTCTTCTGGGTGTGGTTGTTGATGCCGGAGTTCAAAGAGGTGCATGGGTGAAGCCGCTCGTGGGCTTTCTGGGGATCGCCGCCACGCTTGCACTGTCCAACGCGCTATTCCGACTCAATCTCTGCCGGTTTCTTCTGGGGTGGGGACGCCTTTCTTTGGAAATCTTCGTGGCGCACACAATTTTTTCAGCGGGGGTCCGGGAATTTCTTTTGCGGCTCCATGTCACCAATGTAGCCGTTCATGTTATTGCCGGAGTCGCGGTTGGCGTGGCTGGTCCGATTCTTCTCGTCTCCGTCGCAAATCGGCTGAAAATGCGTTTCGTCTTTGCACTCCCTGACAAGCGTTCCGCCAGCGCTCCCGCCTGATGATGAAAACCACGTTGAATCCGCTCCGCATTCTCCTCGTCGCAGAAGCCTGCAACCCCGAGTGGACGAGCGTTCCGCTTGTCGGATACAACTTCGCCAGGGCGATGGCCGGGCGGGACGACCTGAAGCTCACGATCGCGACCCACCCGCGGAACCGCGCGGCCCTCATGCGCGATCCGATCGCCGGCATGGCGGATTTTCTTTTTCCGGACAACGACTACATCGCCGGCACGCTCTTCCGGTTCGCTCAGCTTCTTCGCGGCGACAAGGGAAAGGGCTGGACGACGAACACCGCCTTTTCGAGCATTTCGTACCTCTTCTTCGAATACGAACTGAACAAGCTCGTGAAGAAACGCCTGCGGGCTGGCGAGTTTGATCTCATCCATCGCATCACGCCCGTGACGCCGACGGTCGGCAGCCCGCTCGCTTCCTGGACCGATGTTCCGATGATCCTCGGCCCCTTGAATGGCGGGCTTCCGTGGCCGCCGGAATTTCCCAGTCTCCGCAAGCAGGAGAACGAATTCCTGGTGCCGCTCCGCAAAGCCTACAAGCTGATGCCATATTACGCGGCCACCTACCGCCGGATCCGCGCAGCCATCGCCGGAAGCCAGCACACCGCGTCGGAAATTCCTGCCTCATTCCGAGGAAAAAAATACCTCCTTCCAGAGAATGGTGTGGATCCCGCAAAGTTCACGATCTCGGACAGCTGGACTCCTCCCTCCGGAAAGTTCCGCTTTGTCACTGTCGGGAGACTGGTTCCCTACAAAGGTCTCTGGCTCACGCTGTCCGCCATGCGCGATTCGAGCATTCTCAAGGGCTGCGAACTCGTCGTGATCGGCGACGGCCCCGACCGTGCGAAGCTGGAGCAAACCGCGCGCGAATACGGATTGGAGGGATGCGTGAAATGGCTCGGCCAGCTCGACCAGAAGACGATGTCCGCCGAGATGCGAAGCTCGCAGTGTTTTGTTTTTCCGAGCCTGCGCGAGTTCGGCGGCGGAGTGGTCATCGAGGCGATGGCCTGCGGGCTGCCATCAATCATCGTGGACTACGGCGGTCCGAGGGATCTGATTGACGCCTCCTCCGGTATCCTTCTCCCCATGCAGCCCGAGGTGCCGATGGTCGGTGCGCTTCGCGAGGCCATGGAGCGGGTCGTGGGAAATCCGGATCTCTGCAGCCGGCTCGCTGGAAATGCCTCTGCAAGGATCCGGTCGGATTTCACATGGGATGTCAAAGCCGCCAGGCTTCGTGACATCTACCGCGAGGTGCTCGGGCGGTGATTCTCTTAGCCGGGAATATCCCGGTCAGACCCGGCACGGGGTGAAAACGCCCATCGCCTGGCCGATGGTTTCCACCATGACCGCGTGGGACCAGGTCAGCGGATTTACGGATAGAGGGCTTCCATCGTAGGGGTTCCACTGTTCAGGAAGCAGCCCCATCTCGTTCCTCCTGGCGACGCAGACGTCGATGAGTTCCCTCCATTTTCCGGAATCCCCCGCGAGCTGGAACCATTGCGCCGCCCAGAGCGTGGAAATGATCCACGGGTTGCCGGGCACTTCATGAAGATTCTCAGTGACACGGTGATAATAGTCGTCGCGGTAGCGTGCGATGCCGCCGGTTCCTGTGCGGATTTGAAGTTGGGACCATGTGTCCGACATGGCGCGCTGGAGCCTTGGATCGGAAGCCTCAACCAGGCCGAAATACCAGATCGCGTGCGTGCTGCTGTCGGGTGTGAGATCAAGGGTGCCATCACCGCGCAGGCAGCGGGCAAACCGTCCGGCTGCCTCATCCCAGAAAATCTCGAGAAAACCTTCGCGCATCCGGTCTCCCGCTGCAAAACAACGCTCGGCGTCGTCGATGAATCCGAGCCGCTGGGCCATCCGTCCGGCATGAACCAGCGCGGCCCAGACGGATGCCACCGTAAAGCAGTGCACGCCGTAGCGCTCCTCCCACAAATCGTGAGAGGGAAGGGGCAGGCCGGTGGCGGGGTCCACATAGTCGCAGAGGAAGCGCAGGCAGCGGCGGCCCCAGCCGATGTAGTTATTGCGAGCGAACTCGATATTGCGCGCATGGGTGAAATAGTCGGCGAGCAGCAGAACCGGCAGGGCGATCTCATCCTCCTGAATCGGAAGGACCGGCTTCCCTTCATGCAGCCAGCCGTGCCAGCTCGAACCGAGGGTTCCATTCGCGCGGAACTTGTGAAGAATCACGCCGTTGGCATCCACGATTCCTTCGCAAAATGAGAGAAACCTGGAGGCAAGATCGGGAATCCCCTGGTGGAGGAAAATTCTCGCGACCAGCGCCGCGTCACGCGGCCAGACGTAGCTGTAGTGGTCGCCATTGAAGCGCAGCACGGAGGTGTCGTTGGCAGCGACGATGCCTCCGTGATTGTCGCACTGGGAGCGCACCACAAGCTGGCTTTGGCTGTAGGCCTCTTCCCAGGCCTCCGGCACTTTGCACGACGTGTGGCCCCCGTGGTCGCTCCACTCGCGCCAGTAGAGGTGGGTTTGCTCCAGGAGGAGGGGAAGGTCCGCGGAGGCGGTGCGCCGGGCTTCCCGGGTGACCTCGTCCAGCGTGTGGCCGGCGATGAGCCAGTAGTCGCCGGCCGCCGTCTTTCCGCGAGGACACTCGAGGTCGAGAACGAGCACGCTGTCCACGTTGCCCTGCCGGATCGGCGTGCCGCAGAAGTGGCGATGGTTGATGGCATCCACGGACGACATGGCGCTGCCGTCGCGCCGGCCGATATCCCAGCGTGAGAACATCTCCCCGCGCTCATTTCGCGCGCTGGAGAGGAGATAGACATCTTCCTTGTAATGGAGCAGAGCGCCGGGATCGGGGAGGTAGGCGGCGGTGTCCCCGATCACGTTTTCGTTCAGCGTGAAATTATGATAAAATGCCAGCGCGAAACCGGCGGTATCCATGCGCGGGTTTCCGAGTTCGATCGACACCAGGAGTGTGTTATCCGCGTGGTGAACCGCTTGGGTGAGTTCCAGAACAATCCCGGTGGCCGGATGTTCGAAGCGAAGCCTGGCTACCAGGCTGCCCACCATCATGGAAGCACGGCAATGCCAGTCTTCACAAAGCCAGAGGGTTTCGTGCGGGGTGAGCACGGCCAGACCGCACAGGTGCCCGCCCACATGGTTCCGGTGGCCCACGTAGGGGAAGTAAAGGTCGGTGATGTTGGCGTGCCGGTTGAAATTGATCAACAGCCCGCCGTTGCCGAGCACGTAGTGATTCGCCATGGGAAGGGGAAGTGCGATGAGCCTGCCAGTTTATGCAGGGGATGACCAGATGCGATTATTGCCAGCGTCCGATCCTCCGATCCTACTGGAAGAAATCGCGGAGGTGGAACAGGGGGAAGAGGTCCATCCCTGCCTGCGTTTTAACAAGGTAGAGAACAGCTAGGACGAGGAGGGTAACGGCGCATCCGGCCGCGAAAGCGGAAACGACCAGCGCTCCTTCGCGGGGCCACGGGATGGAGTCCTTATCCGCAGGAGGCTTTGCTGGCAAAACGGAATCGGGCACCGTTTTGACGGGGCGTTCGCCGGCCTCAAACTGCGCCCGCGCCCGCGCCAGGGCGGTCGTGAGTTCGGACGGCACCACCGGTTTCGTCAGGTAGTCGAAGAGGCTCACTTCTTTCATGGCGTGAAAAAAAAGCTCCCCGTCGAGATCGGGCGCGAGAAGGATTCTCCGGAGTTTTGGCCAGCTTGCTTTTGTGCGCGCCAGAAACATGAGCCCGGTTTCCCCGGGAAGATCGTCACTGCAGAGCAGGACCTTCACGACATCCCGGTCCAGGATCTGTTCCGCCAGCGCCGGGTCCGCCACCCAATGGCTCGACCACTTTGGGGGGATGCATCCGAGAAGCTCGTCACGGGTTGCGGGATCACTTTCCACCAGCAGAACATCCAGGATGGAGCTCATGTCACGGTGGTCCCGACATCATGAGGACAAATCATTTTTTGATGCGTTTCCGTCCGCCGAGCCCGTGCCTGTGCATCATGTTGTATACGCTCTTCTCGCTGATTCCGAGCGCGGCTGCGACGGAGGGCTTGTGATCCGCGAAGTGGTCGAGGGCACGGGCGAGCGCGCGTTTTTCCATCTCGAGGAGGGGGATGATTGGCGCGGACGCCTCAGCGACAGGCTGGGCTTCGTCGTCGAGCAGAGCCGGGGCAATGAGCTCGGGGCCGATTTCCTTGCCGTCCTCAACGAGGGTGGCTGCCCGGAACATCGCATTTTCCAGCTCGCGGATGTTGCCGTGCCACGAGTGGTGGAGGAGGAGATCGAGGGCTTCGTGGGAGAGGGCGACCTCCCTTGGTCCGTCGAACTCCGCAAGCGCGGTCTTGAGGAACCCCAGCGCGAGCACGGGGATTTCGTCCGGTCTTTCCCTGAGGGGAGGGAGGTGAGCGGGAAGCACGCTGAGGCGGAAAAACAGATCTTCACGGAACGTGCCCTCGCGAACCATGCGGGCGAGGTCGCGGTTCGTCGCGGCGATGAGGCGCACGTCAACCTCGTGGAGTTCGCGTCCACCGATCCGGTAAAAACTGCGGTCCTGAAGAAACGTGAGAAGCTTCGGCTGAAGTTCGATCGGCATATCGCCGACTTCGTCGAGAAAAAGCGTCCCGCGGTTTGCGAGCTCGACCCGGCCGGGCTTCTGTCGGATCGCTCCGGAGAACGCCCCGCGCTCGTGGCCGAAGAGTTCGGATTCGAGAAGGTCCCGCGGTAGGGACGCGCAACTCAGGGAAATGAACGGGCTGCTCGCACGCGGGCTGATCGAGTGGATGTGTCGGGCGAGCCGGCTCTTTCCGGTCCCGGATTCCCCGGTGATGAGCACCGTGTGGCGGCTGGCTGCCAACTTCGGGATTTGACGTTCCAGAACCAGCATCGGCGCTGGGCGCCGGGCTTTTTTCGGCTCACTCACTTTCCTGCTCTGCCCTCCTGGATTTTTTCAAGGTTGGCAGCGAAGGCGGGCTCGTTCGGATGGTCGGCGATGAGCGAGCGGACGAGTGCCTCCGCGCGATCCCATTGCTTCGCGCTATAGGCCGTGCGGGCGAGGAAGATGCGTGCGTCGTCGGAGTCGTTGCCGAGCGACTCGTAGATCGCGATGGCATCACTTTCCTTTCCCTCTGCGAGGGCGGCGCGTGCGAGGAATTCACGTCCGGTGATGGATGCGGCAAAATCCGGCTGCAGCACGATGACTCGCTTTGCCTCGGCGGCATCGTTGCGAGTGAGGGCGTCCATCGTGAGGAGGAACGCGGCGCGGTAACCAGCCTCGGGCTGCCCGAGCAAGCCTACAAGGATCGTGCGCCCCTCGTCCCGCTTGTTGTCCATCCAGGCGGATTCCGCGCGGAGAAGCTGCATGGCGGGGGAAGTCAATGGCGATGCGGCGAGGAGTTCTGCGAGGCGCTTGTTGTCGCCAAGGATCTGCGCGCTGCGGGCGATCGCATAAGCTGCCCACTCGGGTGCTTCGGCGAGGGATTCGGGCTTGCTGATATCAACTCCCGCACGGAGCCACCCGCTGACGCAGAAAAGCGTCGGAAGCACCCATGGCTGGCGGAGTGCGGCGGGGTCGGATTTGTTATCAGAGAGCCATTTCCAGAACGGGTGCCCGGCGGTCTTCGTCTCGGGGATCTCGAGGTGCGAGTTGGAGTTCAATCCCAGGCGGACTTCCAGCAGGAACTGAAGAGCGTCGCGCAGGTAGGCGTGATGGGCGGTTTGTTCAGGCGCTGCTTGAGAGAGGAGCCGGAGAGCGTTGGAATCCTGTCCTTCCTTCAACTGCTGGAGCACGCGCAGCCACAGTGTCTCTTCGCGGTCCGCAAGGATCGGCGATTTCGCAACAACATCATCGAGGCTGCTGTTCCAGAAATCCCCCGCAGGCAGCGCGGCGAGCGAGGCGACAAGTTTTCCGAGCGAGGCGGGATCCTTTGGTGGAAGCGAGCCGAGTCCGACGCGGTTCCAGAACCACGCTTTGAGATAGAAGATCCAACTCGCGTCGGCGGGCGGCGCGTCGAGCCAGGTCTGGACCGCCTGAGGAAGCATCCCCTGGCGGATGTAGAATTCGGCGAGGTTGTCGCGTGCGCGTGGATTCGCCGGATCGGCGACGACGGCGGCGATGTAGTCCCGTCGGGCGAGGCCGGTGTCGCCGCCCTGCTCGAGGAGGTTTGCAGAAAACGTTCGGACATCGGTGTTTTTCGGATTGATTGCGTAGGCTTGGTTGAGGAGGTCCCATGCCTTCGCGGGGTTGTTGGCATCGAGGAGGGCGAGTCGGGTGAGACGATTGATCTCGTCCGGGCCTTCGAGTTTCGCGGATTCGAGGGCTTTGCGTGCTGCGTCGGTGTCCCCTGAAAGTAAGGCTTTGTCCGCGGTCAGGATCGATCCTGCATTTTTGGGTTCTTCCCCGCCCTGCGCCATGTCCAGACGCTTAAGCCATGAAGCGGCTTCGGGATTGCGATCGAATCCGGCTGGATCACGGTCGCGCAGACGGCGCAGGAGTTCAAACTGCCTGTTTGCCAGCGCGGTTTGAACTTCCAGATCGAACCATGCAGCCCGGCTGGGACTGTTTTTTGCCGGTGGCTTGGTGGCCTGGAGAAGAACCTGCGCATCCCCCGCGCGTCCCTTCTCCAAAAGCCCGCGGGCCACAGTCATGGTGGCTGTGACCCGGCGTTCCGTGGCGGTATGATGCCAATAGAGGGTTGCTCCGGCGAGAAGCAGAGCAACGATTGCGGCAATGAAAAACCAGCGTTTCATGCGGTGGCGAAGGACGAGCTCCCACCCATCCTGCGCCGGACGACATACACCACCACTCCCAGGAGGAGGAAGGTGAGGACCTCATGGGGTTCCGGGTTCGCGAGGGCCTGCACATTTTTCGCGCCGATCTCGACCGCAAAGACGAGGTCGTTGTAGTCCATGTCGCCGCCCCCAGCCATGTCTTCAAAGCTCAGGAGAAGATATGCGCTGTCCTGCACTGCAAAGCTGGCCATGTGCTGGAGCCCGTCGCTGTTGGCTTTTGCGGTTGCCGTCCAAACCCGGGATTTACTCGCGGAGGTTGCCCCGTCGGCGATCATGAAGAAGTCGAGTTTCTGCCCGGCCTTCAGGGTTCCAAGATCCACGAAATCCCCGGCGATGAGAGGGTCGGTTTTTGTGCGGGCTTTGGAATCCGGTGTCCCCCCGAGATAGGACTGCCGGCTGGAGGCGTCGGGGAAGATCAACTGCGGGTCACCGGACATTATCCCGGATCCGGCCAGATTGACCCCCAGCGTGTTGTGGTATCCGGCTCCTTCGCCCAGAAAATAGACGCGCACCTGTGATTCCGTCGAGAGCACCAGTCTGGCGGGGTCGAGGGCTTTCGAGGCAAGATCCGAGATCGGCTTGGTTTCCCCGAGATTCGTGTTGATCGTCTTGATCAACTGCGGGAGTTCGTTGGCTTGGAACTCCGCCGAGCGGGCGTCACTGGCCGCTGCATATACGGGACCGGCGATGTCGAGTCCGAAGGGTCTCGCGGCAGATTGCTGGGGAGACTCCTTCGGTAGCGAATCGTTTGCCGGAAGCTCCGTGGCAGCGTGAAGAGCCGACAAGGTGGCGAGGAAGGCGATGGCGAGGCTGGCAATTGTTTTCATCTTACATGTGACTAATCGCAGGGGGCGTGCCAAGTTTTTACGCTATCATAATATGCTTTCGAAAAGCAACTTGTATGTTCGAAGAAAATGCCGCTTTTTGTTTGAAAAGCAAAAAATACAGTAACAAATGCAAATATCGAAAATAATTTCATTTTTTAACGGGAACGGGGAGCAAGAGCGTGGCGGCTTCCGATGCGGCGGAAGTCCAATTTTCCAGGGGTGTGCCAACCGGGCGGAGGATGAAAAGGAGGGGTTCGGGTCCGGAGAGTCCGCGGGAGATGCGGCGGACAGTGGATTTGATCCAGAATTCCGGGACCGAGGCGAACGGGGTATCGCCATCGTAGAACCAATAGAGGGCCTGGGATGACTCGCCGTTGCGCGACATCGTGATGAGTGTGGCAGAGCCGCCGGCGAGCGGGATTTGGGATTTTTCGGTGATCTTCCATCCCTCGCCCAGGAAGCAATATGTCGGATCGTGGACGGCTTGCCGGTTTTTCGTTCCATCGGTGACTGCGAGGAGCCAAAGGCGGTTGCTGTGGGAAAAGATGCGCTTGAGTCCGGAGGCGCCGCCAAGCCATTTTAGCTCGAGGGCGGAGAGATCGACGTCCTTGCTCTTGAGATCATAGCCTTCACGGGGGATGCGGGCGAGGGGATCAGGGTCGCCGGACATGGGGAGTCGGGGCCAGATCATGCTGAGCGCGATTGCGGCAACCAGCAGGAGCGCGAAGGGGAGGTTGCGGGAGTTCATGCGAGGCGGGCAGCGGCAAAGCAGGCGAGGACGAAGAGCGGGCGAACGAAATCCAACGGTGTGCCAAAGGCCTGTTGAAAGATCCATCCCCATGCCGGCGTCCATGACGCCGCCGCCAACGCCATGCATGCAACTGAGAGAGGCTTGCGGCAGAGGCTGGGAACGAGGAGGGCGAGCGCCGCGTGCTTGAGCACCTGAAGGGTTCCGAGTTCTCCAAGGACCAGAAAAGAGAGCGAGGCGATCCAGGTGCCTGTCCGTGCCGGTATCGGGCGGGAGGACCATGCGATGAAGGCGCATCCGGCCAGCCACAGGGCAAATGACATCCCGCCAAACCGGTTCGAGGGATCCCTCGCCCATGGGGTTAGCAATCCAACATTGAGGATGGTTGCCATGGCGAGCGTGCATCCGAAAAACCACCAGGGTGTCGAACTCGGCGTATTCTTCATGGGGATGAACTGCCGATCCGGGCGCGGAGGAATGTGAGGAGAGCGATCGTCAGGCCAAGCATGAGGGCGATGACCGCCAGTCCTCCCCATGTGTGAAAAATTCCCTGCGAGAATTCCACTCCTTCGCTCAGCGCGACGGCGGTGATGCCCGCGATGCGTGCTGTGTTTGCGACCCATGCAAGCAACGGGATTGCGGGAAGCAGAACATAAAATGTCCTGCCGGTCGGGAAATAGAAGAGCAGGAGGACGACACCCGCAACTAGCAAGCCCTGGAGTAGTCCCATGCCAGCGCAGGCGGCTTCGACATTGACCGGCAGCCCGCCGACGAGCAGGCGGGTTCCCTCGCGAATCACAGGGAACCCGAGCAGGTGGAAAACGCTTCCGCTGACCGCCGCCCCGCTGAGCCGGAACCACCATCCAACGCCGGGGAAGTCGTGGGTGATCCAAGGAAATACAAACAAAAAAGCGATCCAGCTTCGGGAGACCGGTAATGCACTGGAAGCGACAGAGGATCGCGCCCACAGGAGGAACGCCCAAGTCCATCCAAGCGCCTGCGGGAGGATGAACCCGGTGAGATTTCCCGCGACGAAAAGCGCCGCCGGGCCCATCCAGGCAGCGAGTCCTGGAAGCGGCGTGGATTTCCAGCGCACCGGGAGATGCATGAACAGCAGAAAGGCGGCAGCGAGGGCCAGCGAAAAAAAGTCCTCTTCCCCCTGGAGGCAGATCCAGACGCCCAGCGCCGCCAGCACAGTAGCGCAGGCTAGCCGGGGAAAGGAGGCGCGGTCTGGGCTCGGCACGCTGAGAGTATCTCAAACTGGCCTCCGGAAATCCAGAAAGAAGCATCTCTCAAGAAACATCTTTCTTCGGAATTGGTGTCGTGAGATAAAATTTCACGCATGGCGCAAACAAACTCTCCCGGGACCACGCTGCAGCGGAAAGGAATCATTCTCGCCGGAGGGTCCGGATCCAGGCTTCACCCGCTCACGCTGGCTGTCAGCAAGCAACTCATGCCGGTTTACGACAAGCCGATGATCTACTATCCGATCTCGGTCCTGATGCTGGCTGGCATCCGGGAGATCCTCATCATCTCCACGCCCCACGATCTCCCGTCATTCGAGCGCCTGCTGGGAACGGGGGAGCAGTTCGGAGTGAGGTTTTCCTATGTCGACCAGCCGCGCCCGGAGGGGCTGGCCCAGGCATTTTTGCTTGGGGAAAAGTTCCTCGCAGGCGCGCCCTCGGCGCTCGTGCTCGGCGACAATCTGTTTTTTGGAAACGAGTTCGGCCGGATCCTCGGGAGCGCCGATGCTCTGAGGCATGGAGCGACGATTTTCGGATATGAGGTGTCGAATCCGTCGGCCTACGGTGTCATCGAATTCGATGCCGAAGGCCGCGCGCTCTCGCTTGAGGAAAAGCCCCTCAAGCCCCGGAGCCGCTGGGCCGTTCCCGGGCTGTATTTTTATGACGAGCGGGTAGTGGCTTTTGCCAAGGCTCTGAAGCCCTCGCCTCGCGGAGAACTGGAGATCACCGACCTGAACCGTTGCTACCTAGATGACGGCACGCTGCGGGTCGAGAAGTTCGGACGGGGCACCGCGTGGCTCGATACCGGGACGCATGATTCGCTCCTCGAGGCCGCGCACTTTGTCCAGACGATTCAAAAACGCCAAGGGCTCCGTATCGCCTGTCTGGAAGAGATCGCTCTCCAGAAGGGTTGGCTGACGGTTGATGAGCTCGCGAGTTCCTCCGCCGCACTCGGGAAATCCAGCTACGCAGAATATCTGGTGGAGGTTCTGAACCGCACACAATTATGAGAATCGAAAAGCTAAAAATCGAAGGGGCGTTGCTTCTGATGCCGAACGTTTATGGCGACAGCCGGGGATTTTTTCTCGAGATGTGGAGCCGGAGGGTTTTCCGCGAGATCGGGCTCGATGTCGACTTCGTGCAGGATAATCACAGCCGGTCGTCGAAATACGTGCTCCGAGGCCTCCACTATCAGGTCAATGGCCACTCGCAGGGGAAGCTGGTCTGGGTCTCGAGCGGTGCGATTTTCGACGTCATCGTGGATCTGAGGGAAGGTTCCCCGACATTCGGAAAGTGGGACGGACGGCTTCTGACATCCGCCTGCCATGAGCGCCTTTGGGCGCCTCCAGGGTGCGCTCATGGATTCCTTGTCGTCAGCGACACGGCCGACTTTCACTACAAGTGCAGTGATTTTTATTCTCCCTCCGACGAGCGAGTCCTGCACTGGAAGGACAAGGATATCGGCATCCACTGGCCGATGCCCATTGGCATCGAGCCTCTGGTGGCACCGAAGGATCAAGCAGCGCCGGGCTTTCGTGATTGCGAGAAGTATCCTGCGGGGAAGCCGCTGGGTTACGGCTTTCCGGGCTGAGTGACGACCTGCAGCCCGTCCCGGCAAGATAGGAATTGGCACGGGTGCTGATTGAGGGTATTTATCAACCACTGTGGAGGCTTCGCTGTGAGGTGGACCCCGGAATTCGGACCAGTTGGTAAGCTATAAAAAGCGGTGGCGTTCGGGTGTGGAAAACCACAACCTGAAAGACCATCGAAAATGAAAGCCAAACGCAGAAGACACGACGCAGTAT
>Ga0247840_10001240_pt1 | contig 50892 bp, 45 predicted proteins | sample LaCruzMarch2015__FD_192404 | JGI IMG/M metagenome (GOLD analysis project Ga0247840, IMG submission 192404) | Freshwater microbial communities from meromictic Lake La Cruz, Castile-La Mancha, Spain - LaCruzMarch2015_17m | ecosystem: Environmental > Aquatic > Freshwater > Lake | place: Spain... | reverse complement strand
AAGTTCACCCGAGAATGGCAAGGTTACCCATGGATCAAGAACAGCAACAGTCCCAGCTGAAGCAGCTCATCGCCAAGGGCAAAGAGCAGGGTTTCCTGACCTATTCCGAGGTCAACGACCACCTGCCGCCCGGCATCGTCGAGCCCGAACAGATCGAAGACATCGTTCGGATGATCAATGACATGGGGATCGCGGTCCACGAGACCGCCCCCGACATGATCGACCAGACGCTAAGCGATAACGCGGTGTCGGACGACGATGCGGCCGAGGCCGCCGCCGCCGCCATCGCGAGTGTCGACAGCGAGTTCGGTCGCACCACCGACCCGGTGCGCATGTACATGCGCGAGATGGGCACGGTGGAACTGCTCACGCGCGAGGGTGAGCTCAAGATCGCCAAGCGCATCGAAGAGGGTCTCAATCAGGTCCTGTCCTCACTCTCCGTCTACCCCAAGTCGGTGCAGAAGCTGATCGAGATCTTCGAGCGGGTCGAACGCGAGGAGACCCGCCTGGCCGACGTCATCTCCGGGTTCCATGACCCCGACGCGGACTTGGCGCCGCCGCCCGCCGCGGCCGCCGCCGTTGCCGCCCCGGTGGTCGAGGCCCAGGAGCCGGTCGCCGAGGGCGACACCGAGGCCGAAGTCGAGGAGGCCGCGGTCGCGGCGGAGGAAGACGAGGTCGCCGTCGTCGACACCGGGCCCGACCCGGAAGAGGTGGCGCGCCGCGTGCGCCTGCTGCGCGAGCGCTTTGCCGTACTCACCACCCACCTGGAGCAGTACGGGCGCGACGACCCCCGCTCCCGCGCCGCCATGGCCGAGGTCTCCGAGGTCTTCCTCCAGTTCAAGCTGGTCGCCGCGGTGTTCCTGGAACTGGCGCAGATCCTGCGCGCCACCATCGAGCGCATCCGCAGCCAGGAAAAGGTCGTCATGGGGCTCTGTGTCGAGCAGTCCGGGATGACCCGCAAACAGTTCATCGAAAGCTTCCCGGACAACGAGACCAACCCGGCCTGGCTCGAACAGCAACTCGCCGGCGGTCAGCGCTATGCCGCACGCCTGAGCGACTGTGCCCATGACATCCGCCGCGCCCAGCGCAAGCTGCAAGAGGTCGAACGCGAGAACTACCTCACCATCGGCGAGATCAAGGAAGTCAACCGCAAGATGTCCATCGGCGAGGCCAAGGCCCGCCGCGCCAAGAAAGAGATGGTCGAGGCCAATCTGCGGCTGGTCATCTCCATCGCCAAAAAGTACACCAACCGCGGCCTGCAATTCCTCGACCTGATCCAGGAGGGCAATATCGGCCTGATGAAGGCGGTCGACAAATTCGAATACCGCCGCGGCTATAAGTTCTCGACCTATGCCACCTGGTGGATTCGCCAGGCCATCACCCGCTCCATCGCGGACCAGGCGCGCACCATCCGCATCCCGGTGCACATGATCGAGACCATCAACAAGCTCAACCGCATCTCCCGGCAGATGATCCAGGAGATGGGCCGCGAGGCGACTCCGGAAGAACTCGCCACGCGCATGGAGATGCCCGAGGACAAGGTCCGCAAGGTGCTCAAGATCGCCAAGGAGCCGATCTCCATGGAGACCCCGATCGGCGACGACGAGGACTCCCACCTGGGGGACTTCATCGAAGACTCGGGCGTCATCTCCCCGGTCGAATCCGCCACCATGGAAGGCCTGCGCGAGGCGACCCAAAACATGCTCGCGAGCCTCACCTCCCGCGAGGCCAAGGTCCTGCGCATGCGCTTCGGCATCGACATGAACACCGACCACACGCTGGAGGAGGTCGGCAAGCAATTCGACGTGACGCGCGAGCGCATCCGCCAGATCGAAGCCAAGGCCCTGCGCAAACTGCGCCACCCGACACGGTCCGAAAAGCTCAAGAGCTTCCTGGATACCGATTGAAAAGGAGCCGGGGCGTCCCGCCCCGGCGCGCATCGCTCACGACATCGATTCGGGCCGTTAGCTCAGCGGTTAGAGCAGGGGACTCATAATCCCTTGGTCCTAGGTTCAAATCCTAGACGGCCCACCATAAGAACTTGAAGATCCTCGCGTTTTAGCCGACGCGGGGATTTTTTATGCCCGCCGGTGGCGGCTTCCGGTCCATTTCTGGTCCACTCCCGCGCACGCACCGTTGCCGACCGGGGCGCGCATCGGCCTGGGACGGCGGGGGTGGCGTCCGAGGGCGCCGCGGCGGCCTGATCCCTTGGTCCGAGGTTCAAATCCTTGGCGTTACACTGTAAGACCTTGAGGGTTGTCGTGCTTTAGGCGACGCAGGGATTTCTTATGCCTGCGTGTTGCGGTTTCCGGTCCATTTTTGCTCCACTTTCGCGCACGCACCGTTGCCGGCCGGGGGTGCGCATCGGCCAGGGACGGAGTGCCCAAACCTGGCTCCACCCAGTGGTCGGCCCTGGCTGGCGGGAACCCTGGCCTACGCCGGCCTGGGCCGCCACCACGGGCCGCTTCGGGTTGGGGCGGCGGTCGAGTCGATCAGGCCGCCTACCGGGCCGCTAACGGCGCCGCGAGGGCCGGCACCGTCGGTGTGGTGGCATCCTGGTGGTCCGGCCAACGCGCTCCCGGGGGTCACTTCGTGATGGGACGAGGCGACCGCGCCCATTGGTGGACCCGGTTCAGGCGCGCTGCCTAGCGAGGCTTCGCCTCAGCCAACGAGGACCTGACCTTGTGAGGGTATCCTGGCCGCCTTGGCCTTGTGTTGCCCGGATGGCCCCCACTAAGCACCTCGTGCCCCTCGCAATATGCGATTCGTCGTCGATGCGCAGTTGCCTATCTTGGTCTCGACTCGGCCTTCCCAAAGCCCGTTGAGGCTGCTATATTTTCAGAATGGCTTGGTGCGAGCCAACACTCCGAGAAACGTGCATGGGCAAGTCCATGCTGGCACCATCAGCCGGCCTTAGCGCCGTCCCCTCGTTGTCTATATCTCTGGGCGGCAGGTCCCAGTGTCGGAGCTTCGCGGACTTCAAGCCCAACGGAGACGACAACATGCCTACATTTCCAACAGGAATATCCTGGGAAACCGCAAAACACCGCGCGCGCGAGCTTCAGACGACCTCCGGTGTTGGATACACTGCTGCGTTCGTACAAGTCGCTGAGGACAACGCCGTGGTTCTGCCAACCATGGACGCAATCCGCGACTGGCTCAACGCACGTCAGGTGGTCTTGATTAAACATAGGGTAAAGTTCCTGACACCGGCGCAACTCCGAGGTCTGCGGAGGGAGCAGCTGTTCGTTCTCACCTACCAACCTTACGAGCTGCGAAACGAGCGTCAAGACGGAAAGATGTGGTTTTACTGCCATGTCATCCCATGCAGTGCTTGTCAGCACGATAACCGTGGTGCCATCCGTCCGGAGGATGCGTGGGACTGCTCAGAGTGCGACTGTCTAGGATACAAACTGTGGCCGACGCGCGATTTGAACCAGACCCTTCTGACGCCTGCTATGCAGGATCGCCTGAGGGCCGCCAGCGCTGAACCAACTGTCGCCGATATCGTCCGCGATTTCTTTCCGCCGTTCGTCGTGCGAACATCCGAACTTGGCCAAGAGGCGCGGGACACTCAGGAGCGCGACTCCCCAGAGACTGCCTATAGCGGCTTAGGTGCCGACGACCCGGATAACCCGGACATTTACGAAGACCCGCTCTTTAACTAACCGACGCGCGGTATAGATGGATGGTGATCGGCCGTCCATCTATGGCCCCTGGTAACAGGACCGAGAGACGATTGCCGGTGGAGCCGGTCAAGAACTGCGGGTGCAGTACGGTCCCGGGGTCCGGTGACGAGGCGCGTAACCGGGCCGAGGCCGCTGCTATGACGACGATGAAGTACCTCTGCGGCTACCCCGAGCCGTTGGTCTCCCAGGTGCGCCAGCTCATTGCCGAAGGCCAGCTTGCCCCACTGCTGGCGAGTCGCTACCCGGCGGCGCACGCGGTGCGCACCGACGCGGCGCTCTACGCCTACGTCACCGAACTGAAAGCGGCATTCATGCGCAAGGCCGAGCCGCTGTCGCGGGTCAACTACGACAACCGGCTGCACGTGGTCCGCCACGCGCTCGGCACCCACACCGCCATCTCGCGGGTGCAGGGCGGCCGGCTCAAGGCCAAGCGCGAGATACGCATCGCCGGTCTGTTCCGCGACCTGCCGCCGGAGTTCCTGCGCATGATCGCGGTGCACGAGCTCGCCCACCTGAAGGAGCGGGAGCACGGCAAGGCGTTCTACCAGCTCTGCGCTCACATGGAGCCTGGCTACTGCCAGTACGAGTTCGACCTGCGGGCGTATCTGTGCCATCTTGAGGTGGGCGGCGAGGCCCTCTGGTCGGCGAGTCGGCCGGGCCACGCCGGGATGGCGGACGCGGGTCACGCTTGAGGTGGACGCCCTGCGCCATGCTGTAAGCCGTCTCGGCGGCCGAGCGGTCGGCGCGGGCACCGGGGCGGTGTGCGGTCGACGGGAACACCACCATCCGAAGGCGATGACGGGGGGAGTCGGGCGGTGTCGGGTCGGTCGTGGGGCAGTGCGTCGACCCGGTTCGTTCTGGCCGCCCTTTGGGTCGATTGTGTCGCGGTCTGGGCTGGCGCACCGCCTGCACGGCTGAGTCCTGAAGGACCGGGCGATGATCCGGTTTAACGCCCGGGTGCCGTAACAGGCGGTCGCTTCGCTGAGGAATTCGCTTAGGGCCTCCAGCGCCAGAACTTTCTTCTCGATCTGCGCCGCCGTTACGTGCACGTATGCATGAATAGTGCGAGACTTGAGCGAACGCGAACGCCAAACCGAAGACGCCACCCGCCCGACGATGCAGCTCGAACAGCTCAAGCCCTGCGCGGCCATCCGCGGCATCATCCCCGATGCCCTGGTGACGGTCGTCAGCGTCGCGTGGTTCGGCTCCGAGGCGCTGGAGCTGACCTACAAGACCCCGGCCGGCAAGGTCGCCAACGAACTGCTCTACCGTCACGACGAGCCCCGCCTGGAACTGGTCGAGCAGGGCCGCCCTTGGAGCTTCGATGGTGACGGCGCCCTGTTCCGCCTGGTGTCGGAGGCCCACCGCATCCGCCTCGCCCACCTGTTCGACCCGGTCCTGGCGGTGCACACCTCGATGGTCGACCCGCTGCCGCACCAGATCACCGCGGTCTACGAGGCCATGCTGCCGCGCCAGCCGTTGCGCTTCCTGCTGGCCGACGACCCCGGCGCCGGCAAGACCATCATGGCGGGCCTGCTCATCAAGGAACTGGTCGCCCGCGGCGACCTGCAACGCTGCCTGATCGTCTGTCCCGGCAGCCTGGCTGAGCAGTGGCAAGACGAGTTGTATCGCCGCTTCCACCTGCCCTTCGAGATCCTCACCAACGACAAGCTGGAGGCCGCGCGCACCGGCAACTGGTTCCTGGAGACCAACCTGGTCATCGCCCGCCTGGACAAGCTCTCGCGCAACGAGGAGGTGCAGCAGAAACTCCAGGCCCCCGACTGCCGCTGGGACCTGGTGGTCTGCGACGAGGCCCACAAGATGTCCGCCACGGTGTTCGGCGGCGAGGTTAAATACACCAAGCGCTACAAGCTCGGGCAGCTCCTCTCGACCCTGACCCGGCACTTCCTCCTGATGTCCGCCACGCCGCACAACGGCAAGGAAGCGGACTTCCAGCTCTTCATGGCCCTGCTTGACGGCGACCGCTTCGAGGGCCGCTTCCGCGACGGCGTGCACACCGCCGATGTTTCTGACCTGATGCGCCGGATGGTCAAGGAAAGCCTGCGCAAGTTCGACGGCACGCCGCTCTTCCCCGAGCGCATCGCCTACACCGTGCCCTACAAGCTCTCGGACGCCGAGGCCGCGCTCTACCAGGCCGTCACCGAGTATGTGCGCGAGGAGTTCAACCGTGCCGAGGCCCTGGAGAACGACAGGCGCGCCGGCACCGTCGGCTTCGCCCTGACCATCCTGCAACGGCGCCTTGCCTCCTCACCCGAGGCCATCTACCAATCCCTGCGCCGTCGCCGCGAACGGCTGGAAAGCCGTCTGCGTGAGCTTGAAGTGCTCCACCGCAGTGGTCAGGCCGCGCCCATCTTCGCGCCCTCACTGCCTGCACTGGACAGTGACGACGTAGACGATCTGGACGAGGCGCCCGACAACGAGGTCGAGGCCGCCGAGGAGGCGATCCTCGATCAGGCCACCGCGGCGCGCTCGATGGCCGAGCTGCGCATCGAGATCGACACCCTCCGCCGGCTCGAAGCCCAGGCCCTGGCGGTGCGCCGCAGCGGCACCGACACCAAGTGGTGTGAACTGGCAAGCCTGCTCGGCGAAATCTTCACCCCGGCCTCGCTCGGTCACCGGGTCGAGGAATCTCAGACTCCCTATGGGGCGGGAGCCATCCCGCCGCCCACGCCTTCGCCGCACCAGAAGCTGGTCATCTTCACCGAGCACCGCGACACACTGAACTACCTGGAGGGCCGGATCACCACCTTGCTTGGGCGCAAGGACGCCGTGGTCATCATCCACGGCGGCATCGGCCGGGAAGCGCGCCTCAAGGTCCAGGAGTCCTTCAAGCACGACCCCGAGGTACAGGTTCTGCTGGCCACCGACGCCGCGGGTGAGGGCATCAACCTCCAGCGTGCCCACCTGATGGTCAACTATGACCTGCCTTGGAACCCCAACCGCCTGGAGCAGCGCTTCGGGCGCATCCACCGCATCGGCCAAACCGAAGTCTGCCACCTGTGGAACCTGGTGGCGGACGACACCCGCGAGGGCGATGTCTACCGCAAGCTCTTGGAGAAGCTCGAACAGGCGCGCCAGGCCCTGGGCGGCCAGGTCTTCGACGTACTCGGCAAGCTCCAGTTCCAGGGCAAGTCCTTGCGCGAGCTGCTGATCGAGGCGATCCGCCACGGCGAGCGTCCCGAGGTCAAAGCCTTCCTCACCACGGTGCTCGACACCACGCTCGATCGGGGCCACCTGCAAGACCTGATCGAAGAGCGCGTCCTCGCCCACGACGCCATGGACTTGAGCCGCGTCCAGCGCATTCGTGAAGACATGGAGCGCGCCGACGCCCGCCGCCTGCAACCCCACTACATCGAGTCCTTCTTCCACGAAGCCTTCAAACGTCTCGGCGGCACCGCCAAACAGCGCGAGCCCCGCCGCTACGAGATCAGCCATGTCCCCGCCCCGGTGCGCAACCGCGACCGACTCATCGGCATCGGCGAGCCCGTGCTGCCGCGCTACGAGCGCACCGCCTTCGAGAAGGCCCTAGTGGCGCCCCAGGGCCAGCCGCTCGCCGCCTTCGTTTGCCCCGGCCATCCGCTGTTGGATGCCGTCATCGACCTCACCCTGGAGCGCAACCGCGACCTGTTGAAGCGCGGTACCGTCCTGGTGGACGAGCGCGATCCGGGCACGGCACCGCGGGTGCTGTTCTACCTGGAGCACGCCATCCAGGATGCTGGGCTGACCCGCGCGGGTGAGCGCCGTGTCGTCTCGAAGCGGATGCTTTATGTGGAGCAGGATGCCAGCGGCACCACGCGCCACATCCACTACGCCCCCTATCTCGACTACCGCCCGCTGGCGGCGGACGGGCCTGGCGTCGGTGCCCTCCTCGACCGGCCCGAGTGCCAGTGGATCGACCGGGAGCTGGAGCGGCGGGCGCAGGGTTACGCCATCGCCCAGGTCGTGCCGGAGCACCTCGCCGAGGTCAAAGGCCGCAAGCTGGACCTCATCGCCAAGACCGAGGCAGCGGTCAAGGATCGCCTCACCAAGGAGATCACCTACTGGGACCACCGCGCCGAGGAGTTGAAGCTCCAAGAGACGGCGGGCAAACCCAATGCCCGACTCAACTCCGGCGAGGCGCGCAAGCGGGCCGACCTTCTTCAGGGGCGGCTGCAAAAGCGGTTGGAAGACCTGAAGCTCGAAGCCCAACTCTCGCCACTGCCGCCGGTGGTACTGGGTGGCTCGCTCATCGTGCCGATGGGACTGATTCAGGTCATGACGGGTCAATCTGCCCCAGTCTCGGCGGGTCCGGTTGAGACCCAGATCAGTGCCGCCCGCGCCCGCGCCATCGTGATGGACATCGAGCGCGGTCTCGGCTTCGACCCCACCGACCGGGAGTTCGACAAGCTCGGCTACGACATCGAGAGCCGCGTCCCCGGCACCGGTCGACTGCGCTTCATCGAGGTCAAGGGCCGCGTCTCTGGCGCCCCGACCATCACCGTCACGCGCAACGAGATTCTGTACTCGCTCAACAAGCCGGACGACTTTATCCTCGCCATCGTCGAGTTTCTGGGCGCCGATGCGCACCGGGTTCACTACCTGCGCCGGCCCTTCCAGCGGGAGCCGGACTTCGGGGTCACCAGTGTTAACTATGAGTTCGCTCAACTGTTGAAAAATGGCTCGGCGCCGGCGTAGTCGCACAGATGAAACCAGATATCTCTGAATTCTCTTACGGTTATGCCCTGACTAGCGAGATTATCCAGACTTGTGGGACCTCTTTGGCTGGCGCGCCGCTCTTTCCATCCCTAATCCAGGAAGGCGATTTGGGCTACGACCTTAGACTACCCATTGTCGGAGCCCCTGTTTTCCTTCAGTTCAAGCTTAGCGATCACATGGTTCGGTCGACCGCGGAAGGAGCCGATAAGGTACCGATACCTCATTACAGGATGCATTTGAGGCCGCTTAAGTATTCGCGGCAGCATAATCTTTTGCTTGCGCTTGAGCGTCGGGGGCATAGAGTTTTCTATGCCGCACCTGAATTCCACAGGTCAAGTGATCTTAATCGGGCCTACCTCAAAGGAGAGATGATTCAGAAAACTGCATTCTTTCGGCCCCACGCCATCGGTCACTTGGACGACTCCTCGCACTTTGTATGCTTCAATGCAGGTTCAAGTCACGGCTTTCTATGCTCTGAGCCAATATCGATTGAGCGGGAAGCGCATCTTATCGTGCGCGAAGCGCTAACCGGCAATACTGCCAAGCCCCAAGAACGTGACCTTTCTGCACGCGACTATCTCCAAAAGGTCGCTGATGAGCTGATCGCGGATTGGGCAGAGATCACTCGCGCTTCATATGAGGCGAAGAAGATGTTGGAAGAAATCAGGCGAACAAGGGAACCGCGGGAATATCTGAACTGGGTCGCTCAGACTCTGTTCGATTGTGTCGTATTAATACGACTACGCCGCAAGGACTGATTTATGTTTGTGTTCTCTCCACGCCTATTCCGATGCCTAAACCGAGGAATGTGAACGCTATGAAGCCGGGAAAAAAGCTCATCGAGGTCGCACTGCCGCTGGAGGCGATCAACAAGGCTAGTGCGCGGGAGAAGTCCATTCGACACGGGCATCCATCCACGCTGCACCTGTGGTGGGCGCGACGGCCGCTTGCGGCGGCGCGGGCAGTGATCTTTGCGCAGATGGTGGACGACCCGTCGGCGCATCCGGATATCTTCAAGACCGAGAAGGCACAGGAGGAGGAGCGGCAGCGGCTGTTCCGCATCATTGAGGACTTGGTGCTGTGGGAGAACACCACCAACGAGACGGTATTGCAGCGGGCGCGCGACGAGATTTGGCAGAGTTGGCGGTATACCTGTGCCGAGAACGCCGATCATCCGCGTGCAAAGGAGTTGTTCGACCGCTACAAGCTGCCGGCCTTTCACGATCCGTTTGCAGGGGGCGGTTCACTGCCGTTGGAGGCGCAGCGGTTGGGGCTGGAGAGTTATGCCTCCGACCTCAACCCGGTGGCGGTACTGATCAACAAGGCGATGATCGAAATTCCGCCGCGCTTTGCAGGCAACTCACCGGTGAATCCGAAGTCGCGTGGCGATGCCGCGAGCGGAGGCAGTTGGAAGGGTGCGACTGGACTCGCCGAGGATGTGCGCTATTACGGCCAGTGGATGCGGGATGAGGCGGAGAAGCGTATTGGGCACCTTTACCCCAAGATCGAGGTCACTGCCAAGATGGTCGAGGACCCAGGCAACCCGCGGCCTGACCTGAAGAAATATGTCGGCCGGAAGCTTACAGTCATCGCCTGGCTATGGGTACGCACGGTGAAGAGTCCGAATCCGGCTTTTGCCGATGTGGAGGTGCCGCTCGCGTCCACCTTTATGCTCTCCACGAAGGCTGGAAAGGAAGCCTATGTTGAGCCGGTGATCAATAACGGCGGCTATCGCTTCGCTGTGAAGGTGGGCAAACCGAAGGATGGTGAGGCGGCGAAAAGTGGTACTAAGTTGGCGCGGGGGGCGAACTTCAAATGTGTGATGTCTGGAGCGCCGATGACAGGCGATTACATCAAAGCCGAGGGTAAGGCGGGGCGCTTGGGTAGGCGGTTGATGTCAATCGTAGCGCAGGGTGATGGCGAGCGCATATATCTCAAACCAACAACGGATCAGGAGACGACCAGTCGCAGTGCAGAGTCCGAGTGGAGGCCGGACGTGGAAATTTCTGGAAGTACCCAATATTTGGGTGTTAAGCCATATGGGATAGATCGGTTCGATCAGCTTTTTACTGATCGCCAACTATGTGCATTGACTGCATTTTCGAAACTGGTAGGTGAGGCGCGTGAGCGCGCTAAACGCGATGCGAGTACTCAAGGTCTTATCAGCGACGGAGTTCCATTGCATCTTTTCGGATCAGGCGCTACTGCCTACTCCGATGCAGTTGCAATGTACCTTGCATTTGGCGTGAGCAAAACTGCGGATCGAAACACGTCACTCTGTGTATGGGAGCAAAAAATGGATCGTCTTCGTGGCACCTTTGGTAGACAGGTTCTACCCATGGTGTGGGACTTCGTAGAGACAAACCCATTCGCAGGCGCTGGAGGAGATCTCTATGGCACAGTGCGCTCTTTGTGCGAAGTATTAGAAAAATTTAGTAGCAATATCGTTGGTGGCGTTGCGAATCATGCTGCGCAAACGCAGACGATTAGCAGGGATCGTGTGATCTCGACTTTGGCCATTTTTCCGCCTGGCCATAGGCATGATAATCAACGCGTTATCTTGGACGGAAAAAATTAGCAGGGAGTCTTCGCCGGGGTTCGCATCGGTCCCGCTGCTGCCTAACCCCATCCTAATTTTTCGTGCTTTTATGTTTCAATCAGTTAGCCAGAACGGCTGTTAGGAAAATGGCCAAAGTCGAGGTGATCTCTACCGACCCACCATACTACGATAACGTTCCCTATGCCGACCTCTCCGATTTCTTCTACGTGTGGTTACGGCGCTCATTGCGAGACATCTTCCCCGATCTATTTGCCACTCTTACCGTCCCTAAGGCAGAAGAACTGGTGGCATTTGCCTATCGACATAAGGGAGGGAAAGTGGGCGCGGAATTATTCTTTCTTAATGGCATGACCCTGGCGATGCACCGCCTCACGGAGCAGGCTCATCCAGCTTTCCCCGTCACTATTTACTACGCATTCAAACAATCTGAGAGCGATGGCGTAGACGGTACCGTAAGCACAGGGTGGGAGACTTTCCTCGATGCTGTAATCCGCGCCGGATTCGCAGTGAGCGGCACTTGGCCGATGAGGTCTGAGCTTGCGACTCGTAACATCGGTCGTGGAAATAACGCCCTGGCCTCCAGCATCGTCCTCGTCTGCCGCCAACGCCCTGCAGACGCCCCTATGGCCACTCGCCGCGAGTTCGTCGCCGTGCTCAAGGCTGAACTGCCGGCCGCACTGGCGCACTTGCAGAAGGGCAACATCGCCCCGGTGGACCTAGCCCAGGCTGCCATCGGCCCCGGCATGGCGGTCTACACCCGCTATGCGCAGGTGCTCGACGCCGAGGGCAGCCCAATCCCGGTGCGCGCCGCGCTGGCGTTGATCAACCAGACCCTGGACGAGGCCCTGGCCGAGCAGGAGGGCGACTTCGACGCCGACAGCCGCTGGGCGCTGACCTGGTTCGAGCAGATCGGCTTTGCCGAGGGCGATTACGGCGTCGCCGAGCAACTTTCCAAGTCCAAGAACACCGCAGTGGCCGGGCTGGTCGAGGCCGGCATCCTGGTGTCCAAGGCCGGCAAGGTGCGCCTGCTCAAACCCGTCGAGTTGCCCACGGACTGGGACCCGACGACCGACAAGCGCCTGACCGTCTGGGAGATGGTCCACCAACTGATCCGCGTCCTTGAATCGAGCGGCGAGGGCGCTGCGGCGACATTGGTCGCCAAGCTCGGCAGCCAGGCCGAGACCGCCCGTGAGCTGTGCTACCGCCTCTACACCCTGTGCGAGCGCAAGAAGCGCGCGACCGAGGCCATGGCCTACAATGGCCTGGTCCAGAGCTGGCCCGAGATCACCCGGCTGGCGCAGGCAACGCCGCGCGCGGCTACTCCGGGCACCGGCGACCTGTTCGATGATGACGGGGGTCGATGATGAGTCTGATCGATGATGCTCTGGCCTGCCTCAAGCCGGCGGTACCGGCCGGCACCCGGCTGATTGTGTTCGGCTCGCAGGCGCGTGGCGATGCGCGGGCAGACAGCGACCTCGACTTGCTGGTGGTGGAACAGGAGGTGCCCGATCGCTTCGCGGAGATGGCGCGCTTGGCCGCCCTGCTGGGTCGGCGTCTGATCCCCGCCGACGTGGTGGTGATGAGCGCGGACGCCTTCGAGCGCCAGAAGACGGTGATCAACACCTTGGCCTGGCGCGCGGCGCAGGAAGGACAGGTCCATGACTTGGCCGCTTGAGCACGCGCTGGCGCTGCTGGCCCGTGCGCGCGACGACCGGTATGTCGTGTGCCACCTGGGCGCTGATCTGGACGCGCCCGCCTGGGTGCTCGGCTTTCACGCCCAGCAGGCCGTGGAGAAGGCGCTCAAGGCGGTGCTCTCTGGCGCTGGTCTGGCCTATCCGCGCACGCACAATCTGGTGATGCTGAGCGAGCTGCTGCGCACGGCCGCGATCGGCCTGCCGCCGGATGTCGATGACTTCGGCCGACTGGTCCCCTATGGCGTGGTCTTGCGCTACGAGGACGCGACGGCCGATGACCCGCCGCCGCTGGAACCGGCGTGGTTCGAGGCCGTGGTGACGCGAACGATCGACTGGGCGAATGAACGCTTGAACGACGGACAGGACTGAGATGGCCATAACGAATCACGAACGCGTCGGAAAGTCGCTGGAACTGCTGAAGGCCGGTCTCGGCCCCTTCGTCGAGCGCGAATTGAAGGCGCGGTACGGGGACGGATGGACTGTGGAGGCGAAGGAGGTCCTGTCCGATACCCGCCTGGGTGCCGGCAAGGACGAGTCGCTCCATGATGTCGCCGCCCTGCTGGTGATCATGGATCGCAAATGGGGCGAGGTCTTTCGCCAGATCCTCGGCAAGACCGAGCGTAGCCTGGTCAACGAGATCATCAGTGTGCGCAACCGCTGGGCGCACCAGGAGCCCTTCTCCAGCGACGACGCCTACCGCGCCCTGGACTCCGCCGAGCGCCTACTGTCCGCCGTCTCGGCCCCCGAGTCGGACGAGGTGGACCGGATGAAGATGGAGCTGCTGCGCCTGCGCTTCGACGAGCAAGCGCGCAGCGAGAAGCGCAAGTCCGCCGGCATCGCCATCGAGAGCGGGGTGACGGGCAGCCTCAAACCCTGGCGCGAGGTGGTGATGCCGCACGAAGATGTGGCGAGCGGCCGGTACCAGCAGGCCGAGTTCGCCGCCGACCTGTGGCAGGTCCATCTGGGCGAAGGCACGGCCGAGTACCGCGATCCGGTGGAGTTCTTCCGCCGTACCTATCTCACGGAGAGCCTCAAGGGGATGCTGGTGGGCGCCCTGCGGCGCCTCTCGCCGTCCGCGACCGGGGCCGGCGGTGACCCGGTCATCCAGTTGCAGACCAACTTCGGTGGCGGCAAGACGCACTCGATGCTGGCGCTCTACCACCTGTTCTCCGGCATCGCACCGACCGAACTGGCTGGCATCGACGCGGTGATGGCCGCCGCCGGGGCAAGCACGGTTCCGACCGCCCGCCGGGTGGTCTTAGTGGGCAACAAGATTTCGCCCGGTAACCCGAGCGTCAAGCCCGACGGCACCGTGATCCGCACCCTCTGGGGGGAGCTGGCCTGGCAGCTTGGCGGCAAGCCGGCCTTCGCCCGCGTGCAGGCTGACGACGCGCAGGCCACCAGCCCCGGCGATGTACTGCGCGAGTTGTTCAACGAGCACGGTCCCTGCCTGATCCTGATCGACGAGTGGGTGGCCTACGCGCGCCAACTCCACGACCAGAGCGACCTGCCGGCCGGGGGCTTCGAGACCCAATTCAGCTTCGCCCAGGTGCTGACCGAATCGGCCAAGCTGGCCAAGAATTGCCTGCTGGTCATCAGCCTGCCGGCCTCGGATACCTCGGGCCGGTCGCACTCAGACGATGTAGAGGTGGGCGGCACCCGCGGGCGCGAGGCCCTGGACCGGCTACGCAACGTGGTAGGGCGCGTCGAATCGTCCTGGCGGCCGGCGAGCGCGGAGGAGGGCTTCGAGATCGTCCGGCGCCGTCTCTTCCAGCCACTGTCAGACCCTGCCCAGTTCAAGGACCGCGACGTGGTGGCGCGGGCCTTCGCCGAGTTCTACCGGACCCAGCAGGCGGAGTTTCCGCCCGAGTGCCGCGAGTCGGACTACGAGCAGCGCATCAAGGCGGCCTATCCGATCCACCCGGAGGTCTTCGACCGGCTCTATACCGACTGGTCGACCCTGGTGAAATTCCAGCGCACCCGCGGCGTGCTGCGCCTGATGGCGGCGGTGATCCATAGTTTGTGGGAGAAGGGCGACCGCAACCCGCTCATCCTGCCTGCCAATGTCTCGATCGATGATCCGCGCGTGCAGTCGGAGCTGACGCGCTATCTCTCGGACAACTGGGTGCCGGTGATCGAGAAGGACGTGGACGGGCCGAATTCCTTGCCGCTGAAGCTCGACAGTGAGTTGCCCAACCTGGGCAAGCTCTCGGCCTGTCGGCGGGTGGCGCGCACCATCTATCTGGGCTCGGCGCCGACCACGGCCGCCGCGCACAAGGGGATCGAGGACCGGCGGGTGAAACTCGGCTGCGTCATGCCGGGCGAATCCCCGGCCGTGTTCGGGGATGCCCTGCGCCGCATGGCCGCCGCCGCGACCTATCTGTATCAGGACGGGCCGCACTACTGGTACTCGACCCAACCGACCGTCACCAAGCTGGCCGAGGACCGCGCCGAGCAGTTCAAGCGTGAGCCGGACAAGGTGGCGCATGAGTTGGAGCAGCGTCTGCGCAAGGACCTCGCGCGCATGGGTGACTTCACCCGCATCCACCCCATGCCGCAGAGTGGCGCCGACGTGCCGGATGACCTGGACGCGCGCCTGGTGGTGCTGGGCATCGGGCACCCCTACAGCAAGGAGGCCAACAGCCCAGCCGAGCTGGCAGCCAAGGCGATCCTGGAGAGCCGCGGCAACACACCCCGCCTCTACCGCAACACCCTGGTCTTCCTGGCGGCGGACAAGACCCGCTTGCAGGACCTGGACGAGGCGGCGCGCAAGTACCTGGCTTGGGTGTCGATCCTGACCGAGCAGAAGGACTTGAACCTGTCGCCGTTCCAAGTCACCCAGGCCGAGACCCAGCGCACCGCCGCCGACGGCACCGTGACGGCCCGGCTGCCGGAGACCTACCTGTGGCTGCTGGTGCCGGGGCAGGCCACACCGCAGTCCCCGATCGCCTGGGAGGCCCTGCGGCTGTCCGGCACCGATGCCCTGGCGATGCGCGCCAGCAAGAAGCTGCGCTCCGATGAACTCTACCTGACCAGTTTTGCCTCGACGCGGCTCAAGATGGAGCTGGACCGTGTGCCGTTGTGGCGCGGCGATCATGTGGAGGTCAAACAACTGGTCGAGGACTTCGCGCGCTATCTCTACCTGCCGCGCCTCAAGGACCCGAGCGTCCTGCTCCATGCCATCGGCGACGGGATGAACCTGCTGACCTGGTTGCAGGACAGCTTCGGCTTCGCCGACAGCTTCGACGAGGCCGCCGGCCGCTACCAGGGCTTGCGCGCCGGGCAGATGGTGACACTGATCGACGCCCAAGCGCCGGGGCTGGTGGTGAAGCCGGACGTTGCGAGTCGGCAGATGGATGCGGAGCGGGCGGTCGTCGCTCCTGGTCCCGGTCCATTGCCTGGGACCTCCACGGAGGGGGGTAGCGGAACGACCCCTGGCGTTACGGGTGTGAATAAACCTGGCGTAACCCCGTCGCCCGACCCTCAACCCGCGGCGGCGAAACCCAAGCGCTTCCACGGCACGGCCGCACTCGACGCGACCCGCGTGGGCCGTGATGCCGGCCGCATTGCCGAGGAGGTCATCGCGCACCTCGTCGGCCTGGTCGGGACCACGGTGACGGTGACCATCGAGGTGGAGGCCGCGATCCCTGCCGGCGCCTCAGATCATGTGGTGCGCACCGTGACCGAGAACTGCCGGACGCTGAAGTTCACGAGTCAGGGGTTCGAGATGGAGTAGTTTTATGAGTTGTCCGTGAATCGAACGACTGTGTCGGTGCGATGCTGCCCACTTCGTCTCACCGCTGAATGCTGAATGATCTGGATGCAGCACGACCGAGCAAGATCGATTCCCGAGGCTCCCAGACAAGTCGCCAAGCGCTTCGCCCCTGAGGATTAGGATGCCATGAATACCCTGACACTCATCACCCCGCCCGACACCGCGCTGCGAGTTCCTACCGAACCGGTGCGCGTCGTGGGCATAGACCTTGGCACCACCAACTCGACCATCGCGGAGATCACCTGGCTGGTTGGTGACCCGGCGCCCGAAGTCCGTTGCCTTGAGGTTGAACAGGCTACGCGTCAGGGAGTCTATACCCACACCTTAGTGCCGTCGGTCGTAGCCCTGCATGAAGGGCAACTGTTCGTCGGTGAGGGTGCAAAGGACCTGCGCACGCGTACCGCCGAGTACAAGCTTGAGCAGTTCAAGAACATCTTCTGGGACTGCAAGAACGACATCGGCATCCGGCGCACCTATCACAAGGCGCCGCCCGGTTTTCAGTCGGCCAAGGCCATCGGCGGCCAGGTGATAAAATTCCTAGTCGATGCCGCCCTGGCCGATGATGCTGCGGCGATCACTGGCGCTGTGGTCACGGCTCCTGCCTCGTTTCAGGCGGCCCAACGGCAAGACACCCTGGAGGCCGCCCTAGCCGGTGGCCTGTCGCTTGGGGAAGGTGCCCTACTGGACGAGCCGGTCGCGGCGTTTATCGATTTCATGGCAAGTCACGGCCCAGAGGTCATCGGAGAACTATCAGATGCCAAGCTGTTGCTCGTGTTCGACTTTGGCGGGGGTACCTGCGACGTGGCGCTGTTCGAGCTGCTGCCCTCACAGCCCGGACGCACACTTCAGATTGCGCCCCTGAACGTGTCGCGCTATCACCGGCTGGGTGGCGGGGACATCGACCGGGCCATCGTCGTCGAGGTGCTGCTTCCGCAGCTCTGCGAGCAGAACGGTCTCAGCGCAACCGACCTGGACTTCAACGCCAAGGATAAATTCGTTATTCCGGCATTGTTGGGGGTCGCCGAGTCGCTCAAAATCGGCCTGTGCCGGGAGATTGCCCGCCTCAAGCGCTTTGGGCGCTACACGGACGAGGCTCGCACCACGTTGGTTCAGAAGAACCCGAGTTTCTACACCATCACGCTGCCGGAGCGGCCGGCGCTGAAACTGCAATCGCCCAGGTTGAGCGCTACCCAGTTCGACGAAGTGCTCGGGCCTTTTCTGGATCGGGACCTGCTCTATGCCCGAGAGACAGATTACGGGCTGACATGCTCCATCTTCGCACCGCTGCAGGACGCTCTTGATCGCGCCGGGCTCGGAGCTGATGAGGTCGATCTCTGCTTGCTGGTTGGTGGAAGCACCCTGATCCCGCAGGTACCAGAGGCCGTAGCTGCGTATTTTCCTAAGGCGCGCCAGCTCCACTTCGACGACCCTGATCTCACCCAAACCGCCGTGGCCCGCGGGGCGGCCTGGCAGTCCCTGTCCTTAGCATTATACGGACGGGGGATCGTCCAACCCGTCGCCAACGACGACATAAGCATCCAAACGCTCACCGGGCCTGTGAGACTGATCGCATTCGGTACAGTGCTGCCTTATCCGCCCGACGGGAGTTGGGCCGAGAATGCGCGATTAGTTGTCCCCAAGTCTAGCCTGATCGAGAGGGTGCCAATCCGCGTCGCGCTTCAGGACTCGCACGGTGCCATCCTGTCGAGTCGGGTATGCGAGCTGGAACCGCCCGTCAATCAGGGTGATCCGTTGCTCTTGCGTTACCGAATGGACCGCAACCAAGTATTGCATCTGCATCTTTTCCTGGCGAACGACGCCGAACGCGAGTACCGCTTCATAGTCGAGAACCCACTGACCAATGTCGTGAACCCAAACGCGAAACGGGATAGGATCGCCGAGTTGGAGGAGGGGATGCGAACCAAGACAGTTCCGCAGACCAAACAGCGGGCAACAGTGGAAGAGATCGCGCTGCTCTACGCTGATCTGGGTCAGCGCGAGCGTGCCCTGGGCTTGCTCTCTGGCTTGCTCAAGGCCGGTCCTGACCTCAACATCCTGAACCGTATGGGCATCATTTGTGGCGAGCTGGCTGACTTTGAACGGCAAGAGCGCTTCTATCGCGAAGCATCCAAGGTCTCCCACTCGGGAGTGTCCCTGTTCAACCTTGCACTGTCGAAGAAACGACAGGGTAAGCTGAAGGAGGCGCTGGCGGTCATCGATGAGGCGATCGCCCGTGACGCTGATCCGCCCTATCTGGTCCTGAAGGCGTCGGTGGCCGACACCCTCAAGCTGTCGGACCAACGCGACGCGCTGTTGCAACAAGCGTTCGGCGCCTTCGATCCTCTGCCTACCCTGGATGACTGGGCCTTGGGTTGGTACCTGACGGGCGCTCAACTTGCGGGGGATCAGGCGCGTCGTCAGGACGCCGAAGCCGAACGCAAGCGACGGGGGGAAGCCGGTAAGCCTCCGCCCGATGGGGGTATCCTCCCCGGTACGAAGACTGAGATCATGAGGTGTTGAGATGGCTTGGCTGGTCCACCGCGATGAACTGACTGCCGAACAGAGCCGTGCGGTCGAACTCAACCCCCGCGAGCATCGTCTGATACTCGGCTCTCCTGGCTCGGGGAAAACGATCGTGCTGCTCCACCGAGCACGACACTTGGCCGACGAGTATGCGGTCCCAGCACCCCGTTACCGGATTATGGTGTTCACCCGAACGTTAAAGGCATACATCCGCTCCGCCCTCCACGATCTGGACCTTCCCGACGATTGCGTGACGACCTTTGCCGCCTGGTGTCTGGACTTCTATCACAAGTACATCGATAAACACACGCCCTGGGATGCCGTCAATAAGCAGATGGACTACGAGGCCGTCTATGAGGCGGTCTGGGTGAAGACGCGCGACCTATCCGTCGCGGATCGCCCCTACGACTTTGTCATGGTAGACGAGGGGCAGGACCTGGATAGGCGGGCCTTCGAGATCCTGAAAGCAGTCGCCCAACATGTCACCGTCTTCATGGATCACAAGCAACAGCTCTACGAGAACGGCGCTGATGAGCAAGGGATTCTTCAAGCCCTCGGGCTGAAGCGCCGCAATCTGTCCCTGCTCCAGTCCTACCGCTGTTCCCCGTACATCGTTCAGGTGGCGGCCTCATTCGTGCGCGACCCGGTAGAGCGCGAGAACTTTATCCGCCAGCATCCTCTGGTGAACGCCGCCAAGCAGACACCCCTGCTGTACTTTGCCCACGATGCAAGTGACGAACGGGATCATCTGATCGATATGGTTCGCAACCGGATCGATAAGAATGACCGCATGGCCATCCTGTTTCCCACCAAGCGCCATGTCTATGGCTATGCCCAAGCGCTTCACGACGCTGGACTAGAGGTGGAGGTGCCGGATGCTCCGAGGGCAAGAAAAACGCTACCAACCATCGACTTCACGACGTCCCTGCCCAAGCTGATGCCCTACCCGAGCGCCAAGGGGCTGACCTTCGACACCGTCCTGATGCCCCGCCTGATTTCCGGCTTCTTCGACCACCTGACGCCAGAACAACTGGAACGGTGGTTCTTCGTCGGCATCACGCGTGCCACCCAGTGGGTGTACTTCAGCACCGTCAATGACAACCGGTTTATGTTCCTTGAACGTTTTCAGGAGTTGGAGCGGAAAAAGCAGGTGGCGATCAAGATGGGCACTGACTTACTTTCCGGTGATCCGTCAAGAGCGACGATTCAAGCATCTGCTGGAGGCGGCGGCGGACCGGACGCCGCTGGTGATCTGAGCGATCTATTTTGATTCACTTAGAAAGTTTGGGGGGGCGTGGGCTTTATCGGGCAGAAGGGGCAGAAGGGAGTAGTCAAGGTGGCCGACTCCAGCGTGTGGCCACTTTCGGCGCCGCTGGTAGCCTGACCACTGGCCTTCCGCCCGCCGTTCCCGTACGACAGCGCCGATGAAACGGAGACAACCCGGACGAAAACCCCAGGTGAATGCCCGCCACCCGCGTTGATCGCGGGAGACGGACACCGTGCTTTGATCCAACGTGTCGTGCTTATTTGCGATCCCTGATCTTGGCGACGAACACGCCGTCGTGTTGGATGCTTTGGCGGCGGTCGATGTAGGGCGTGGCCTCCTTGCTGCGCATCACGCCGCGGACAACGGACCGGTAGGTCGTCTTACCGATCCTGGATGTGGTCCATCCGTGCGTGAAGAGCACGTAACTGACCCCCGGATCGGCGTAGGCGTCCTTGAGCGCTTGCAGGGTTCGCTCCCGCCCTTCATTCATCCGCTCGTGGTAGGGGGCCATCGCGATGTCGTCCTCATCGCGACGACGCCCAGACCCGAACCCGTGGTGATCGCCACGATCTTGATCGTAGTGAAAGTCGACCTCATTCACCTTACCTGGCAGTTTCCGATACGCTGTCCAATCTCCAGAGCCCAGGATAAACCCAGCCATGATTCCTCCGTCTATTGTCTGAGGGGGTGTGTTTCGCGTTCAGCCCTACGGGTCTCCGCGAGTCGTCGTCATCTGGTCATTACTGCCTTGCCGAGTCTTCTTCGAATGCTGTTCCGTTGCGTCTGCACACCCTTCGGCAGTGGTGCTGGTCATCCGCCCGGCACCGCACTGGCGACATAGAGTGGTGCCGCGTTTCGCAGCGCCGCCGCCAGGTCCGACCCCGCGATCAAACCCTGGTGACGGTAGATCGGGCGGCCCATGAACATGGCTCCGACGCTGGGAAATCCCTGGAACCCGAAGCGTCCGAGGACGTCCCATCCCGGCTGGCTGTCCGCCTTCTGGCGGACGAGTTCCACGACCTGGATGCCGGCCAGCTCACGGTGGACCTCCGCGACCGATTCCGCCATGGCACGGTCCAGCCCGACAGCGCCGTCGAGATAGAAGACATACAGCGTGATCTCGTCGAACCCGGGTGAGGCGCGCACAAAGCGCCGCGGGCGCACGGCGGGTACCCCTGATCGGCCTGGGTAAATCCCGGCGCCCAGTGCCGAGGCCGGCGAGGGCGCGCAAGTGATCATCAGGAAGGACGTCGCTTGCCCTTTGGAGTCTGTCTTGATCGTCATGACCGCCAGTGGCACGTCGAGCCAGTTGGCGTCCTCCGCAGACGCCGACTGGTACATCGCCGCGCAGGGTTGGCCGCCCGGCAACAGCGCGAGTTCCACGGCCAGGACACGATCGCTGCCCCTGATTGCCTCGAACTTTCCCCGCCAGTAGTCCAGCAACCGGTCCGGTCCGTCCAGGGTGTCAAAGACCGACTGGCTGTCGTATGTCACCCCGGGCGCCAGACCCTCGGCGATCGGGCCGGCGTCCAATGTATTGAAGGCGCGGGCGTAGCGAACGACCCACTTGGCTACCTTGGGGTCGGTCGTACTGGCGATCCAGGCGGATTCCTGATCGGTGAAGTCGTCAAACATCTACCGATCCTCCAGCGCCTTGCGTTAGTGGTGTAACGTCGATCATATCTATCGGTTGAGTGAGTGTCGCCCCTTTCTTGCCAATCCTGTAGCGATGGGGGGGCGTGAGTCTGTGCCGGGATAGTTGTCTGTCGACGATGTCGAAGTGGCGTCTGGACACCCCGGCCCCTCGCGGACGGCGCCGAAGGTGATGAGCCCTGCCTCGCCGGGGTCCTGTATCACCGCCTCGTCCGACGCCGCGGGCCTCTCCCCCAGCAGTTCCCCCACGCTCACCCGCAGCACCTGCGCCATCCGCACCAGTGTCACCAGCGAGGGTAAATGTTTAGCGCGCTCGAACCCTGAGACCGTCTTGGTGGCGATGTCCAGCCGCTCGGCCAGCTCGGCCTGGGTCAGCCCCAGGGCCGACCGGCGCGCCGCGATGGTGGCGGCTAACCGGGCGGCCAGGCGTTCGGCCAGCATGGCGGGTGAGCCCGCTTCGGGGGTGTCTGGGTCAAGCATGGATGGGTGATGTATCTTTGGACCAACGGGGCGACGCAGCATACGGCATAACCCCCGGCGGCGGCCTGTGGACAACTGGTCATCCGGCCCGACGACGGAGCGACCGGGTGGAGCGGCAGGTTGTGGTCCGCTACCCGCTGTGGCGGGTAGCGGATGCCGGTGGCGATGGATTAGCTGTCAAGCCTGCTCCGGATGCTGTTACGTTCCGTCGGCACGCGCCTGGGCACCGGTGCTGGTCCCCGCCTGGCGCACGGGCGCTCCTGTCGGTGCCTGGGCCGGTCGCGGGTCACCCCCGGACCCTGAACGGCCAGTCTTCGAGTTCCGCCTCGGCCTCGGCGATGTTGGCGAACTGGTACTGGAGGAGGAGGAACCCCTGCTCGGACTTGATGGCGCGGGCGGCTAGGACCACGGATTCCAGCCCGTCGTCCAGGGTGGCGCCGCTGTAGGCCAGCCAGCGGGTGTTGAGCAACCACGCCCCGCTCGCCAGGGCGGATGTCCACGACGGCCCGACGGCCAGCGACCGGCCGGGCGCCGCCCCGTCGAGCCGCTCGCCGGGGCCAAAGGCCCGGGCCAGGTCGGTCTCCAGGGCGTCGAAGGCGGCCCGCAGGGCGGCCCCGTCTCCGTCGGTCGGGATGAACTGGCCCACACTCGTGACCCGCGACAGTCCGCAGGCTGGGGTGATCATGAGCTGATAGATGTCGAAGCCCGGCCGGGGTTGGGGGACGGCGCCGGCCCGGAAGCTGAAGGGGGCGGTCATCTCCAGCGCGGTGCCGAGGTCGCGGGCCGACAGGCCCATGGTGAGGCCGAACGCCCCGCGCCGGATCGTCTTGGTTTTCGGCTGTTTCATGCGGCGTGACTCCTGGTCGGTGGGAGGTCTGAAGGCGGGCGACCGCGACCCTTCGCGTGCGGGTGGCGGTCCCCGGCCGGCGTGGGGTCAGCAGTCCTCATCGTCGTCCTCATCCTCGACAATCCGCCAGGATGCGATCTCGGCCGTGGCCGCGGCGTGGTTGAGGAAGACGAACTTCATCGCCAGATGGCCCCCGGGGTACGCGGGCGAGCGGCCCACCTGCGCCTCCAGCGTCACGCTCGCCAGTCCGTGGACCAGCGGGGAGCCCTCCTCAGCCGACCACTGGGCGCTGAGCTGCTGCTCCCCGCTGCGCATCGCCTGCAGCCAGGCGGGCGCGGTGCACGCGGGGCGGCCGTCGCGCCGACCGTCGGTGAGGCCGTGGTCGCCATAGGTCGCCGTCAGCTCGGCCTCCATGGCCTTGAAGGCCGAGCGCAGCTCGGTGCCGCAGGCGTCCGTCTTGATGCTGTAGCCCAGGGTCTCGATCAGCGACAGCCCCGCGCGCGGGGCGATGGCGAGGCAGTAGCCGCAGATGCCCGGGTGGGGCTGGGGGACGCCGGCCGGGCGGAACCAGAAGGGCCGGAGCTGCTCCAGGTCCGCCCCGACCTGGCTGCCGTCCATGCCCTGCCAGAGACCAAAGGGGCCGGTGGTCGCTATCCGGTTGATGTGAGGGGTCTTCATGTGTGATGACTCCATGGTGTTGCGAGGTGAGTAGGGAAGGCCACCTGCCACTGCCCGCGATGACCGCTGGGGTGGTGCGCGGCCTCGGGATGGCCTGTGTGTCACTCGGGTGGTGGCCGCCGGCCGATGCGCCAGGAGGCGCTCTCCGCATCGACCGCGTCGCCGTTGTTGAAGTGGCATTCCAGGTGCAGTCGGCCCGCTGACACGGTGGCCGCCCGGGCCTCCAGGACGACGCACTGCAAGGCGTCGCTCATCCTGGAGCCGGCCCCCGTACGCCAGACGGCGGCCAGGTGCTGCTCCCTGACCAGCAGCGCCGGCATCCATGCGCCCGGCGCGCACTGGAGGCGCTCGCCCACCGGACCGTCGAAGGTCTCGCACGCGCCATAGTGGGCCGCCAGTTCGGCGCGCAGCGCCGCGAACGCGGACCTGAGCTCCAGGCCCGCGGCGCCAGTCTGGATGAAGGGGCCGACGGCCTTGACCCACCCGAGCCCGCCCCGCGGAGCGATCGCCAGCGTGTAGGTCCGCAGGGCGGGATGGGGGTCGGGGACGCGCTCGGCGATGAAGACGAACGGCCTGATCATGGTCAGCTCGGCGCCGATGTTGCTGCCGCTCATGCCCTTCCAGAGGCCGAACGGCCCGCGGCGGGGTAGGGTGTCCTGTGGTGTTCTCATGGGTGTGGCTCCACGTCACTCGAAGAAGAGAAAGGAAGGCCGCAGTTGACGACCCGGGGTGACTGCGGGCGGTGGATCAGGGCCGCGGTCCTGGCCGCCCTAGCCGGCGGCCCCACGACCTAAGTCCTGAATGCGCAGGTCCGTGATGCCCGCCGCCGCCACGATGCGGCGGAAGGCCTTGTTGGGATTGATCAGCGCCCGGCCCTTGACGCGGCCCGGGAAGATGAAGGGGTTGCCCGCCACGCGCGCCTGCAGCGCCAGCAGCGCCCGGGCGTCCGCGGTGAGGATGGTCGGGCGGGGCGTGCCGCTGGTGTCCGGCAGGCAGAGCGTGCCGCGCTCCGGGTCCAGGTCGGTCCACTGCGCCTGGAGTACCTGCCCCTTGCGCAGTCCGGTTAGGAGCAGGAAGGTGAGCGCGGCCACGGCCACCCGGTTCGGCTCCTCCGCCATGGCCCGGTGCAGGCGCTGGACCTCCTCCGCACCCAGGTGGCGCGCGCGCGGCGAGGTCTCCGCGAACCGGGTGATGCCTGCGCATGGATTGCTCGGCGTCCGCCCCCAAGTGACCGCCTGCTGGAAGAGCTTGGAGAGTAACGAGAGGTGCCGATTGGCCGTCGCCGCGCAGCGCAGCCCCTTGATCTCCAAGTGGTAGCGTCGGATGTCGTCGGGGGTGATCGTGTCGAGCGGGCGGGTGCCAAAGCGCGGCAAGAGGTGCACCCGCAGCTTGCTCTCGTCGCCGTTGGCGCTGCGCTTGCGCTGCAGGGCATCGGGCAGGTACTCGTCGAGGGCAAACGTCGCCAGGGTCGGCGTCGCCTGGTGCTGGGCCTTCTCCGCCTGGGGGTCCTGCCCCTGGCCGATCTGGCGGCGCAGCGCCTGCGCCTGCTGGCGCACCTCGGCCAGGGGCAGCCGGTTGTAGTCGGCGAGCTTGATCACGCGCTTGCGCCCGGCGAGGGTGTACCGCAAGTAGAACGTTTTCCTCCCGTTCTTGGAGACCAGCAGTTTGAGGCCCGGCACCTCGGTGTCGCTGAACTCGCCCTCGGTCGACCGGGCGTCCTTGGGGTGCGGCGGTAACGCCTCGATGCGCGGCTGCGTGAACTGGAAGCGGCTGGTTGCGGGCATGGCGTCACCTGTCAGGGTGTTCGGAAGGGGACCGGATGGTCGACCGGAGAGGGTGGGGGGCCGGCGCAGGCGGTGCGCCTCGATCGATTGTTGTCGCGACACAGGGTCGCGGCGACACCCGCGCTGAGGTGCGGGGATAGCCGTGCGCGGGCGGCGGTCCCGGCCCGATAACCTCGTGGAGACGAGAAAAAAGGTGCACGGCCCCGAGGCGCATCCCCTCCGACCGGAGGGGATGCGACGGCGGCCACGAACGCGCCCGCCTCAGGGGCGCCGCGCCGCGGCCCCGCTCAGAGGAGCCCGCGCTCCGCAAGTGAGGTGACCTCGCCCTCGCCGATGATGAGATGGTCGAGTACCCTGACCTCGATGAGGGCGAGGGCATCTTTCAGGCGTTGGGTGATGCGCAAGTCCGCCTGGCTCGGTTCAGCCACGCCGCTGGGATGGTTATGGGCGAAGATCACCGCGGCGGCCCGGGTCTCGATGACCCGCCGCACCACTTCCCGCGGGTGGACGCTGGCCCCATCGATGGTGCCCCTGAAGAGTTCCTCGTAGCGCGGAAGCCGGTGCCGGTTGTCCAGGAAGAGGCACGCGAACACCTCGTGGGGCAGCCCATACAGGCGCAGTTTGAGGTAGTCCCGGCTCGCCCCCGGGCTGGTCAGCGGCTCGCCCGCGACCCAGTAGCGCGCCTCCAGGCACCGGATGGCGTGGTCGATCAGGCTCTGCTCGTCGATGGTGAGTTCGGTCCGGCGCCACGGATCTAGCTCCAGGGTCAGGGCGAGTTCAAAATTGCAGGGTTTCTTCCGCGACATGACAGGGGTCTCCGGACCCGGGAACACCGCCACACACCGGGGCGTGCGCGGGGCTCCCGGTGGGGTTGGTGAGACAGCGCCGGGTCGGGGTGTGATCCCGCGGCCCGGCGCCCGTGGTGGTGAGGTGGTACCGGTGGCGGTCCTAGTCGGCCTCGGCCTGCAGCGCCCGCGTCACCGACGTCGACACCACGTCCGAGGCCCGGCGCAGTGCGCTGTCCGCCCAGTGGGCGTAGATGCGCGTGGTCTGAGTGCTGCGGTGGCCGAGCAGTTGGGCGATGATGTCGAGGGACACGCCCTCGTTGGCGAGCACCGAGGCGAAGTGGTGCCGTAGGTCGTGTATCCTCAGGTGCTCCGTGATCCCCGCCGCGGCCAGGATGCGCCGCCACGGTTTGCTCGGGTTGATGATCGGCTGCCCGCGGATGTGTCCGGGGAAGATATACGCGTTGCCCTCGCGCCGGGACTGCTGCTGCAGCAGCGCCACCGCCGCCGCGTTGAGCACTGCCGTGCGGCTCCTGCCGCTCTTGGTGGTGGGCAGGAACAGCGTCGCCCGTTCGAGGTCCAGGTGCTCCCACTTCGCCCGCAGGACCTCCTCCTTGCGCAGGCCGGTGAGCAGCAGGAGCTTGAGGGCCGCGGCGACCACGGGGTTCTGCTCCGCGTCCATCGCCTGGATCAGCCGCTCCACGTCCGCCGCCGCGAGCGCGCGGATCGGGGCGCCCGCCTCGCGGAATTTTTTGATTCCGAGGCACGGATTGCGCGGTGTCCGCCCCCACTGGACCGCCAGCTTAAACAGGCGCGACAGGAGGGCCAGGTGCCGATTAGCCGTGGCCGCGCAGCGCAGCGCCTTGATGTCCGCGTGATAGCGCTCGATCTCCCGGGCGGTGATCGCGTCGAGCCGCTGCGCCCCCAGGCGGGGCAGGATGTGGATGCGCAGCTTGGACTCGTCCCAGGCGGCCGTGCGCTTGTGCTGGCGGGCGTGGCTGAGGTATTCCTCCAGGGCGAAGTCGCGCAGCAGCGGCACCGCCCGTTGCTGGACCTTCTCCGCCTGGGGGTCCTCGCCCTGGTCGACCCGGTAGCGGATGGCCAGGGCTAGCTTCCGGGCCTCGGTCACCCCCAGTGAGCCGAACTCGCCCAGCTTGGTGGCCCGCTTGACGCCCCGGTAGGTGTACCGGAAAAAGAAGAACTTCCTGCCGTTTTTCGAGACCAGGAGCTTCAGGCCGGCGACCTCGGTGTCGGTGTATTCCATGTCGGTGGACCGGGAATCGCGGGGGTTGGGTGGCAGGCCCTCGATCACTTTGGTGGAGAACTTGAAGCGGCGGGGGAGGGGTGAGGGGTCGGTCATCGGGGGGCTTGCTCCGCTGCGGCTGGGTGCCAAAAACGCAACGCGGCGCACCCGCGTGGTCGACCGGGTGCGCGGCGCTGATGATGGCGATGTGGTGAGGGGGTCCCGGTGGTGAGGTCGCCGGGCGGCTGGTCGGAACGGGCGAGGAGGGTTCGGGCCGGTGGTGGTTTCGAGGTGCCCGCGGCCGGACACGCGGCGTGCCAGGTCTCACGAGTCCCTTGCTCGGGGTGCGTGGTGCCGCCACGGCGGGCGCGAGGGGTCAACAAGAACAAGGGCTTTGACACGCGGTGCTGGCGGTGTCGGGGCCGGCGGGTGCCGGCCCCGGTCCCTCCCCGGTCCGGGCGGTCGCGCGCCCGGGTCAGCCTGCCGGGCCGACCCCCGGATAGCGGTCGCGCCGTCGTGCCAGGAAGTCTACGGTCAGCACGTGGGCCTGCGCCTCGGCCTCGGCCCGGGTCAGCCGGCCCTCGAACTCGGCGATGGCGGCGCGCTCCTCGAACCATTCCCTGGCGTCCTCATCGAGTCCGGCGACGAAGGCCGCCACCGCTGGATCACAGGGGACAGGAAAGGCTGAAGCATTCATGGCGGCCTCCCTCAATAGTCCTCTGGCATCAACAGGGTCGTCACCGATCGGTCGGCCTCGGTGATGACCCAGACCTTCACATCCGCGTTCAGCAAGTAGCTAGAGAACAAACGAAAACCGTCCTGCAGCGCCTCCTGGTTAGCCTGGACATCCTCGCTGCACAACTCACCCCAGTCGCCGCGAACGTGGCGCTGGAGCAACGACAGCGGCTGCACCCCGTGCGCCTCCAGGACCTTCAACGCGTGCGGGGTCGCCACCAGCCGTCCCAGGGTGAACAGCGGCGCGGCCGGCACCGCGGCCGGGTGGGGCGCGCTCACCGCGGCTTCTCCGACTTGGTCCTGGTCGGCTCCGGTTCCGGCTCCGGCGGTTGGGTGACGCTCTTGATCACCTTCTGCCCCAACTCGACCAGGACCTGGGTCGCAGCGGGATGGGTAAGGAGCCGGCTGAGGATCGCCCGCAACGGGCCAACGGGTAGCATCATAATGAACTCCGGTGAGTGGTGGATGAGGCGGCGCCTCGGTGGGGTTGACGGTGGGTAGGGCCGCTTGGCGGAGGTAGTCCGCCAGGGCCGGTTCCACCTGATCGGACTTCGGCATGGCCACGATCAAGGCGGCTTCGTGATTGGCCATCACGACGAGTTCAAAGAAGTCGCCATGGTCCACCACATACTCGATCAGGGTGTCCAACGCGCCGACGCCGGGCGGGTCGGCCGCCTCACCGACGCACGCCGACCACAGGGCCGCCAGCGGTGGCTCCGCGGGTGAGAGCAGAATGAAACAGGCCTCCGCCCCCGCTTCCAGTACCCCCCGCCAGCGCTCCGCCATCCAGGCGCGGATCGCCGGGTCGGCGATGCGGGGCAGTTGGCTGAGTCGGTCAAGCCGCTGCATGACCGCCTCTCCCCGTACCCCGGGCCGCCTTGCCTGGGCGCCGGCCGGGCGGCGGTGCCTGGTCCGTAATGGTCGGCGTGGGCGTGGGCGTGGGCGCGTTCTCCTGATCCGTCTCGGCCGCATCGCCATCGCCATCGCCTGCGGCACCAGACGAGGCATCCCCGGTGAGTGCCTCCTGCCGCGGTTCTGGGGTGTCGTCCACCGCGACCGCGTCTTCCCCGGTTGACACGCCGGCCTCCCCCAGCGGTGCCGGGGCTGGCTCGACCTTGGTCACCTTGGGCCTTTCCGGCAATGGCGCGGGCGGTGCATTCACCCCGACCGATCCCGTCTTGGCGAGTTGGTGACGCTGGTTGTCCATCCAGGTGTCCCAATCACCGGCGCACTGGTGCAGGTGCGGCGGATCGCCGATCTTCAACAAGCCCTCACTGCGCAGCGCGGCCCCGAGGAAGCCGCCGTTGCAATTGGAGCGCGACGTGAAGGCCCGGCGCAGCAGCGTGGTCGGAAAGGACGCGCCGGTGGCCAGCGGCTCGGCGAGTACCGCTTGAATGTGCGGGAGAGGAACCAGCTCGCGGCTGAAACTGCCGCCGCCTTCGTTGTCGGTGATGGCGAGGTAGACGGTCTGCGAGTGGCCGATGCTGATTTCATAGGTCAGGCGCGTGGTCGAGCGCTCGCTGAGCTTCGCCGTGGTCACCTGGCGCACGGGTGAGACGGGCTCGGGCGGAGCGATGGGAAGGGCTTTCGCGGGCATAACAGACTCCAGTCGGGACGCAACGAAAAACGCCCCGACCGGTGACCGGGCGGGGCGTCGTGGGGTGCCAGGTTGGCGTGCATGAAAAGCCCGTTGCCGTGCACGGCAACGGGCACCTTGATCCTGCCGGATCATAGGAATAACATCAGTTTGAGTGAGTGGGCTCCGACGCTTCGGCCGCTTGGCGAGCCGGCTCGCCAAGGTCCAGGGGACGGTCTTGCCCGGGCTCCATGAGGATGACCCAGGGGATGCGTCCGGGCAGGCGCCAGACGCGGATCAAGTGCTCGGCTTCGAGGCGCCGCAGGCCGTCATAGCCGGCATCGCGCGACAGATTCCAGGTGGCCAGGGCGCGTCGGGTCAGGCGGACCCCGGGCTGACGCTGGCGGGCGGCGAGCCAGACCAGGGCGGTCCCCAGGTGGAGCGCCTTGGAGGTGCCGCTCAGACCCGCGATGGCGGCGAGCCAATCGGTGCGGACCGGGTCCAGCGTGAGGCCGGCCGTGGCGGTTGGTCGCTCACGGGTGGTGCAAGCTCGACAGGACATGGAGTGACTCCGGTGGTGGGTCTATGAGCGTGTTCGCGGCGGGCGAGGCGGCCGGCCTCAGGGACCGCTGTGGGTCGGCACGGCGCTGGAGGTGTGTGGGCGACGGTCCCCTTGGCAGGTGACGACGGACGACTGAGTGCGGAGGTGGCTGATGTCCAATGACGGGGTCAGGGGGTTACCCGCGGTGCCCGACACCGACCAGATCGTCCTCGCCGCGGGCGAGTGGCTCGGCGATCGCCCCCCCGTATTGCGCGGGCAGTGCATCGTCCTGGAGGGCGAAACCGGGATCGGCAAGAGCCGCTATGTGCTCGATGTCCTGGCGCGCGACGGCCCCGTCCTGCTGTTGGTGCCCAGCGTCAGCCAGGTCGAGCAGCTCGCCCGCAATAGCCCCGGGCGGACCCTGAGCTTCGTGCATGGCAACCGCCGGCCTGAGCGGCTCCATCCGACGATCGTCGCCACCTACGATCAACTCGGCGCGCTGCGCGCGCGGCTCGGGGCGGCTTGCACCGGCTATACGCTGGTCGTGGACGAACTGCACAAGCTCTACCAGGCCGGGAGCTACCGGCCCAAGGCGCTGCAGGGCCTCCTCGACGCCATCGACGCACTCGGCCAGGCCGCTGGGTTCGCGCGCCTGCTCGGGCTCTCCGCCACGCTCCAGCCGGCGTTGCTCGATTTCGCGATCGACCAGTGGATCAGCGTGCGCAAGCCGGCGGCCACGGTGGTCCGTCAGGTGTCGATCGTGGAGTACGACCGTCTGAAGGTCTGGGAGGAGACGTTGCTGCGGCAGGATTTGTTACCCCGCGATGTGCTCAACGTCATCCGCCTCAACGACGTGCAACGCCTGCACGCCTTGGAGGCGTTCTTCGGGGGACAGGGCTATCGCTGCCTGGTGGTCCACTCCCGGATTCAGGATGAGGATGACGTCCAGCAGATGCTCGCCGATCAGTACGTCACCGACTGCAATCTCCTGCTCTGTACCTCACTGATCGATGAGGGAGTCAATATCGAGAATGAGCGCCTGGGCTGCGTGCATCTAATCGGCGAGGTCCACAGCGCGGAGCTGCGCCAGTTCCTCGGACGCTTCCGTCACGCCAATCCTGAACTCTTTCTGCACGTCGCCAAGCTGCCCGAGCAGGGGCCGTTACTGGATATCGCAGATGAGCGTGACTTCATGCGGCAACTACAGTACCGACAGCACGCCGACTATCACGCGCTGCTGACGCGTACCGAGGCCCGCGACGGCCCCTTCAAGGTCGCCCAGATTACGACCCTCGTCAGAGAGTTCAACGCGACCCATCGGCGCCTCTGCGGCTTCGACCTGCTGATCGCGCGCGTCTGTGCTGACGGCGATGTCGAGATTCTGCCCAATCGGCCGGGCCTGCTCGGGTATCTCTTCGGCCTCGATACGCGTAACCACTATGGCTCGCTCGCCACGCTGACAGCGCGCCTGCAGGAGCAATTCGGTGCCTGTGTGGTCTGCACCTATACGGTCGGGGGGCAGGAGGCGAGCCCGGGCCTTGAGGCCGATCTGCGCGCCACCGCGGCGCTCGTCGAGACCCAGCGACAGCGCCTGATCGATGCCCTTGAGCGTCGCCTGTACGGTGCCGGCAATCCTGATTTGCTGGCGGTGCTCGCCGATCTGGTCCGCGCCTGCGGGCGCGAGAACACCCGCGAGGCGTCCCTGATCCGCACGCTGCGGGGGCTCGCCACGCAGGTCGCCGCCGATGTCGAGACGGCGTTGGCCATGCTGCGCGCCAGTCATGAACACCGGGCCTGGCAGTTCGTCAAGGCGCTCGACGACGCGCTGGTCGTGGCGTTGCATCGGCTCCTGGCCGAGGTCCGCACGGCGCGGGCACCCGGTCCCGGGCAGCCCGTGGGGATCGCGCGTGAGGAAGGACGGCGGCTCGTGCTCCTGGCCTTGGCGCAGGTGAGCCGGGCCGATCCCCTGTACCGGGTCTCGGCCCACTTGCTCGGTGCCCGCCACCCACGCGGGATACTGCGGGGGGCGGATGGTCAGTACGACGTCACCCCCCAATTTGTCACCAAGCTGTTCCGGGACTTCACCGACAGCGAGATCGGTCGACACGCCTACCGCTACCGCGGTCCGGCGTGGGGTGGTTACCGCTACGCGCGCTTGGTGGGTAGCGCCACCCCGCCGCGCCGCCGCAACACCGCGACTGACTCGGGTCGGGGTTCGTTGAGGAATTGATCGTGCGGTCGCGAGGCGCGCCGCGCGGCGGCGTCGAAACTGGCATCTTAATTAAGAAAGGACCGTTTCATCGCCAGTTTCGACGCCGCCGCCGCACGCGGGGGTTGACGAGCGCGCCGATGTCCTCAACGTCCTCGGCGCATTCGTCTTGAGCGGTACGACCGGTCGCGGCGATGGCCGTAGGGCCGTCGTTAACGAAGGGCATCGAGATCCGCGATGAGGAGGTTTGAGTGGAATACGGGTCATCTTACCGTCGAGCACGCCATCAAGCCGTCGCGGCAGGCGAGCGCGGCGTGACGGTGCCACGGGAGCACGGGCGGGAACTCGTCCTGCAGGCCCTCGCGGGCGTGAGCCGGGCCGATCCCGCCTACCGGGTCTCGGCCCAGCTCTTGGGCAGTCGGCTGCGTGGCGTCGTCTATCAGGAGGGGCACTACGAGGTCCCTCTCACCAACAGTTTCGACGCCTGGCCGTCATGGGCTGGAGGATGAACCGCGCCGATGGCGCTGAGTTCCTCGGCCCTGTCCGTCGCGTGTGGGAGGTCGGGTCACGATGCGCGGTCACCCCGCCGTCTGCCACCAAGCGCTGCCGCATGGCGGCGCCGCATCAAGCGCACCTCGGGCTGGTTTAATCAGATCGATATCAATGATCGGGAGTCTCCATTGGCCCGTAATGTGAAAGAAGAATTCGAGTCGTTTCAGACGGTCTACCGATGCGGGCTCAAGGACATTGCGGTTGCAAGAGCGCCGCAGGAGTCTGACGCCGCGCTGGTCGAGGGGCAGGCGGTCACGGTCTTGGATAAGCGTATCGAGTCAACGGCCAAATTGGCGCTGAAGCGGCTACGCGCTACGCCATACGGAAAATTGCTGCGCGCCGACGATGACCTCTGCTCGCTCTATGACAATCTTGAACGGGGTCTCCAGCGCGAGACCGCTGCCCTGGAGGGTACTCTGCCTGAGCGTTCGTCACCATCCGCTCGCGTGAGCATTGAGCGTGCGCGCTCATGGTGCCGAGCGCCCCATCACAAAGCCGAACGTGCGTTTCTATTCTGGGGCAGGATCGGGGCGGTGTTGCATGCGTACCGCGACCTCGGTCTGTCGCTAAACACCGAGGAGGAGGCCGAAGCGTGCGAGCTGATACGCGAGCGTGTCGCTGCCGCCATCGAGTCAGTGGAGTCGTTGGTGCTGAACGCGATCGTCCAGGTTGCCTATGCCCCCGCCGTGCTCGACCGCATTCAGCGCCAGTTGGAGTCTCTTGGCGCCTTCAGCGATGTCATGGCGAGCCCGCCTCGCCTACCCGCCGACGAGTTGGGTCCCAATCCCTTCCATAAGAGTTACGGGATCATTCGCAATCAGTTCATCCGATCGGTCTCGCGGCTGTGCTTCGAGTTGTTCGGGCACCTCGACCACCATGCACTCGCTCGCCTTCTGGACATAAAGTGCACGACGGCGTCCGCACTTGGGCTGCTACCGTGGCACTTCTTGAAGCCTTGGCGCGCCGGAGAGGACGAACCGCACGCGCCACCCCTCAAAAACGGACGGGAGCGCAGACGCGGCAAGGCCGAGAAGGTCCACGATCAAAGCAGCGATGAGTGGGGGGTTTGGGATAATTTCGACACGCTCGTCATGCACCCACTCCAAGGCGCAGCGAGTCGGCCGGCGTCGCCACCGGATTGGGTGACGCGCAAGATGGCTGATCCCACGGCCTGGCTGCAAACCCAACTACGCAAGGAACTCGCCAAGGTGAAGCGTCTGGCGAAGACGCATCAGTGGGCGACCCAGGCCGTGATCGAGTATGTCGCCGCAAAGGGTGGGGTGGTTGCTGACTCTTGATGTGCTGGGGTGCTGGCGGCTGTCCCGCGCCGGCCTGCACCCCGTCGGTCTGTTTCCAGAAACGTATCGCGCGGTTGTCCCCTTCCCCAAGCACTTGCAGGCGCCCGATGCGGGCTTGCTTAAGATCTATATTCGATAAATTTATCAACCTCTTGCGGTGGTTTCCTGGTTCCCCTAGTCTGCACTTCGATGCAATTGATCGAGGGGTTCCATGCACCAGTCACACGACAATCCATGCCCGGATGAGGGCACACCAGCACGTCCGCGCCGTCAGGTCGAGCGCCGCGTCGCGGGCGTCATCGGTCTTTTCGTGGCCTCTTATCCATCCGGTCTTCAGACGTTTATTTTTCGCTTCCGAGATCCCCGCACCGGCCGCAAGCGCTGCCTGACCCTCGGGCAGGTCGCGCGATGAACCTGACCCTTGCCCAGGCGATCGTCCGCGCGTCCGAAATCAAGGCGTGCATCGCGGCGGGACAGGACCCGCGTGCTCCGCTGCTCCCGCTCGGTGCGTGGTTCGATACGGAGTTCCTCCCAGTGCGGACGGACACGCATCGCGCGTGGCGGAGCGATCGCAGCCGTTTCAACGCGTATGTCCGGCCAACCCTGGGCGAGCGCCCGATCGGCCAGATCACGGCGCTCGACCTCTCGCGCTTGGTCGAAGGGCTCGCCCCGGTGCGGGAGTGTGGTCGTGAGCGGCTGGCGCCGGCCACGGTGAACCGGGTGGTCGCGCTCCTGAAGGTGGTGTTCGCCCGGCTGGTGCGCGATCGCTATCTCAGTGCCAATCCCGCCGCTGGATTGAGGCTGCGGCGCGAGCGCAACCGCCGTGCGCGCGTCTTGCGGGACGAGGAGCTGGGCCGGTTCTTCGCCGCGCTGGCTGTCCAGCCGCCGAAGGTCCGCCTGCTCTTGACTTTTTTGCTGCTGACGGGGATGCGGCTCGGCGAGGCGCTGGCGGCCCGCTGGGTCGACGTCCATGTGGAGCAGCGCTACCTGCGAATACCGGACTCCAAAAGTGGCGAGCCGCGAATCATCCCCTTGTCGGATGAGGGGCTGCGCGTGGTCGAGGAGTTGGCGGTCATCCGCGAGGCGGGCCATCTCTATCTCTTTCCCGGTCGGCAGGGTCCCATGAGTCGGCCGACCCGCCAATTCCGGGCGCTGCTTGCAGCGGCGGGCATTGAGGGGGTGTGGCTGCACGATCTTCGCCGAACCTTCGCGACCCTGGCGGCCCGGGCCATTCCCATCCATGCCGTGAGCCGGCTCCTGGGCCACTCCAATGTCACCGTGACGCAACGTTACGTGGTCACGCTTGATGCGGAGTTACACACGGCTGCGGCCTTTGTCGGCCGTCACCTTGATGCGGCCTGGGCTCCGGCGAGCGCAAACCCGGCTGTGCCCGCCGCCGCTGTGGAGGGGTAACGGCATGTGTCAAGCCCGAGCGCCTCCGCAACGCGCCGTTGCCACTGCAGGAGCACCTGTCCGAACCCTTCCTTTCAACCTCCCGTCACACGAGAGCATGACATGGCTAAAAACATCCGAGCCCTGCTGCTGCCCAACTTCAGCAGCATTCTGATCAACTTGATCGCCCAAGTCGTGGCCTATCCCGCCGGGGTCGGTCTCTTGAACGAGCGCGGCAAAATGATCGGCTGGATTGAGATCACCGCCGAAGATGAGGCGCTTCGAAATGATCACTTTCTCAAGGTGCTGCAATTGATTAACGAGCTGATCAACGACCCGCGCCGTGCTGTCCAGCCTGACTTCGCGTTCCTGACTGAGGGGTAACCGGTCCGCGTGCTGCTGCGCTGCGACCCGGACGCGGGTCGGCGTAGCGGTATCCTGCGTCGCCGTGCGGTCTGGTCTGATCAACCGGACCGCGCGCGTGTGGCGGCGTTCATCCGAACTGGTTTCAACCCGGCTACGGGGGATCTAGAGCATGACAAATGAAACCGCCCACCCCGCGCCCGGCGCGCCCTTCCGCGTGTCCCCGTCATCCGCGCCGACTCGCCGCCGCGCCACCGACGAGGTGCTCCTGGCCTTTTGCGATCATCTGTTCGCCCCGCTGATGAACGCGGCGGGTGCGGGCGCCGCCCCTTCCCGCGTACCGGTGGCGCCGCCCGGTGCGCACGCGCTGGCCCTCGCCCGCTACCAGGCGGCCCTGCAGGCGGGGGGCTGGGGTCCGGGCGGGCAGGTGTCCGGGCCACGCTTGAGCGTTCCCGAGCGCGGGTCTGGCCCCCGCGTCTTCGTCGGCTTCGATGCCGAGTGGCAGTATGCCCGCAAGGGGCGCAACCAATTGCTCAGCGTCCAGTTCCACGTCGTCGGCCCGACCGGCGAGGTCCTGTGCAAGGTCATCCACGTCACCGGCGGTGAGGCGGTCGAGTCACGTCCGACGCTGGCCCAGGCCCTCTACGACCTGCTGGAGGAGGCCGACGATGTGGGCCTGTTCGAGGAGTGGCCGGCGGAGGTGGTCCTGTGCGGGTTCTTCACGCGGGCAGACATCACCGTGTTCGCCGACTTCAAGCACCTGCGGCCCCAGCTCGACGGCGTCGGCGGGACCCTGGTGACCGTTGGGGGTGCTGCCAAGGTCGAACTACCCCTGTCGCCGCAGCGCGAGCAGCACCTGCGGATGCACCACCGGGCGGTCGTGGGCAGCGCCTTTGAGCCGAAGATCCTGGACATCCGGCTGGTCGACGCTAGCCGCCTGGCCCCGCCGGGCAAGTCGCTGGCCGCCCTCGGCGACTGGCTGGGGCTTCCCAAGCTCGGGCTGCCGGAGGGCTATGCCAAGGACGAGATGGCGCGGTTCCAGCGCCATGAGCCCGAGAAGTTTGAAGCCTACGGGCTGCGCGATGCCGAGATCGCGGTCATGTACGTGCTCTGGGTGGTCTGGTTTTCGGCCCGGGAACTCGGCCTGGGCGGGCGGCACCTGTCGAGCACGGCCAGCGCGCTGGCCGTGCGGGTCGCCGAGGGCTGCATCCGCAAGGATGGGGTCGCGCTCGACGTCGCCCTGAACTTCGAGGTCAAGCGGTTCGCCCGCTGGGACAACGCGCGCAACCGCCCGCGCACCGTGGCGAAGCGCTTGCCCACGCGCATCCGGGGCTGGTTGGAGCCCTTCGTGGCCGACGCCTACATCGGGGGCCGCAACGAGTGCTTCGTCTACGGGCCGACCGCGCGGCAGCGCTTCTATGACCCGGACCTGTCGGGTGCCTATCTCACCGCATTGGCCTACCTGTGCGTGCTCGACTACGACCGCGCCTTCATGTCGAAACGGGTGGAGGACTTCATCGGCCACGTGGCGGGCTTCGCCTTGGTCAGCTTCCAGTTCCCGCCTGGCACGGCCTATCCGTGTCTGCCGGTCGCCGTTGAGGGCCGGGGCCTGCTCTTCCCGCTCAGCGGCGAGTCGCTGTGCACGGCGCCCGAGATCGAGCTGGCGCGGGAGATGGGGGCCTCCCTCTTGGAGATTCAGTTCGGCGTCGTCATCCCCTGGATGGCCCGCGAGGAGGTCCTCGCGCGTAGCAGGACCGCGGCGGGCGGGCATTCCCCCCGGCCGCCGGGAGCGGGGGCGCCCGCCGCGCAGGCCGGTGCCGAGCACGCGCCGTCGCCCGGCGTCATGCCGCAGTTCCCGCCCCCGCACCACGGCGACGCGGGCTACCGGCTGTTCGAAAGCTTCGCCGTCTACATGCGCGAGATGCGCGGCCGCTACCGGCGCAAGACCCTGCCCTTCGAGTTCATCAAGAACATCAGCTGCAGCCTGTACGGCAAGACGGGGCAGGGGTTCAGGCACAAGCGCGCCTTCGGCCCGCGCGAGCTCGACAGCGTCGTCGTCGGTCCCTCGCGCGTCTCGGAGGCGGCCGTGGCCGCCCTGGTGTGCGGGTTCATCCGCGCCGTGATCGGCGAGATCCTGTGGCGGCTGCCGCCCGGTGCGACGCTCGTCTCGGCCACCACCGACGGATTCCTGGTGGACGTGCCGCCCGAGCGGCTCGACCTGGGCGGGACCCTGTGCCGGCGCTTCCAGGCCCTGGTCGAGCGGGTGTCGCCGGGGTCGCACATGCTGGAGAACAAGCACCAGGTGCTGCAGCTGTTCGCCGGCCGCACGCGGCTGCAGGTCACCTGCGAGGCCGACGGCGCGCTCCCCATCGTCACCGCCAAGGGCGGCGTCAAGCCCGGGCCGGGGGTCGCGGACGAGAACGCCTTCATGGTGGACCTGATCCTCAACCGCCACCCCGGGCAGAAGCTGTCGTACGAGTCCTTCATCTCGATGCGCGACCAGCTCCCGTTCGGCCTCGACCTGCAGCTGGAGCGGCACGAGACCCGGCTGAACGCGGAGTACGACTTCAAGCGCCGGCCGGTCGCCGCCAGCGCGCGCATGGTGGAGGTCTCCGGCGCCGGGGTGTCCCACCTGGCCTTCGACACGCAGCCGTGGGCCAGCGTCGAGGAGGCGGCGACGACCCGCCTGATCTTCGACAAGTGGCGCGAGACCCACTGCCTGAAGACGCTCGCCGACTTCGCCGACTGGGAGTCGTTCCGGGCGTTCCGGATGGCGGGTGGGAGGCAGCGCCGCGCGCGGGTGGCGAGCGCCGAGGCCGCCGGTGCTGAGGGCACCCGGCGCGGGTCCGGCGCACCGAACCTCACCCGGGAGGGCTACGTCGGCGTCGCCAAACGGGCGTTCCTCGCGGCCTATCAGAAGCGGATATGGGGTCTGGAGAGCGCGGACCTGAGCCAGCGTCGACTGGCGGAGTGGCTGACGGCGCAGGGCTACCCGACCTCTCTATCGGATGTGAAGAACGGGACCCGCGCGCAACCGCTGGAGGGTGCGGTGCCGGCCGCGCCGGAGGTGCTGGGATTCCTCGACGTGCTCAAGACGCGCTTTCCGGGGCTGGAGGTGGGGCGCTTCCTGATCGTCGAGGGGTGACGGGTCGCGGTCCCGATGCTCCCGGTCAGCTTCTGGCCCAGCTCGCCGCGTCGCCGAGCTTGGGCGGGGCGATGGCCCGGAGTCGGCCAACTCCGGACGCTCGTCCGTTCAGTGCGGGCGGCTGATCTCCGCTGGATGCGGGCGCTGGCGACATTTTCCTCCAGTCGTCGCAAACGACCCGCTGCAGTCACGGGGTCCAGGTACTACATGGCCGGGAGTTGGCACAAAGCAGACGTCGGGCGAGCCAAGACACAAGCGGCAAGTCGTCGCTGCAAGGTCCGCTACTCATCAGAGCGGGATGCTAAACTGTCGGGCATAGAGAGCGAGGCAAGGGGCGCTGGTCCCCCGGCTGGCGTCGGCGCGGGCGTATCGCCGCAGCCTCGAAGGCGATATGCAGAGCACCGCCGACACGCCGTCAAGGTCTTCGTCGACGGGGCGGGGGGAAGGCCGACCGCCCCGGGCGGGGTGTGTCGTGCCGAAGCCGCGCCCCGGAGCGTGGCACACCGGGGCGCAAAGACTGTCGCGGCGCTCAGGGCGCGTGAGGGTGAGTGGGAGTCCCGTCACGTCTCTGAGCGCGCGATACTCCTTATCTTTTTAAGAACCCAAAGAGTTCTATGTACCCTGGAAAACCTTTCAATTGGAACATCGTAGTTGTGGGGGATTGGAACCAATCAATCCTCACTCCTAACTGGGTCCGAGAGCACATGTTCGAGGCGCCACCGGGTACCCCGGTTGAGGTGCAGGTCGCTCTGGATCGACCGGCGCCAATGCGGATCAGACATGAAGGGGTGACGGTCACGCCTGCAACTGATCGGCTGATCGGGGACTGCACCTCCAACGACGATGATTCGCTCAGTCAAGTGGGTGTCGTCCTTGGCCGTGCTGTTATGGCCCTTCCAAGTACACCACTCGCTGCCGCCGGGGTGAACTGCCGATATCGTTTTGATGCGATTCCGCCCCCGGTGGCCGACATAGTCTGTTCTCCGCTGGATGAGACGCTTACAACAAACGGCCGCACTCCACAAGTCCGCATCGTGAAGAGGCGAGTTCCTTGGAACGACGGCCACCTGAACCTGGAGATCATGGTGGACGAAGACAAACCGCTCGGGATCATTACATTTAACTACGAGCTAATTTCAGGCGAGGCGGAGAGACTGCGCGACTGGGTCGGTCGGACGGGCAGCATGGCGAGCGACGCCAGAGAAATCTTGAGTATCCTACAAGTAGAGGTAGCAGGGGACCACGACGATGACGATGACGATGACATCTAGCCGGGCAACCTCCGACAGAGCGCCTGCGGGCCGATACACGGCTGCCAAGCCGAGGTCCGGATTGGAGTGCCCCGCGGCGGACACAAGTACACCGAGGCGCGATGAACGCCGCGTCGCGACCTCCCAAACCACCGGCATCGTCACGGTCAGGACGGTGCCCTCCGCGCCGATTTGGATGGACGGAACCTCCACGGCTTAGAGCCTGGCTGACGGCATGCACTGGACGTATGTAAAGCCCGGGACGTCTGATCTGAATCAGGGGGATGTCCTGTTGCCCACGAGGGAGCTGCGCGAGGATGTGCTCGGGTCGATTCATCCCCATTTCGCAAACCAGAAGTATCTCGCCTTCATGGTCTCCACCCAGTCCTGCGACCTGGTTCTGCGGGGCGGAAGACCTACGGCGAGTCATATCTCCATTGTACCCGTTCGATCACTGAAGGCGGTCTGGCTGAGGATGACAAAGACCCTCAGGTGCCATATGGGCGGCCGGTTCTTCGACGCAAAGGGCAAAGACCAAGCGCGGCAGCTCCTCGATCGCATCGTCGACCAGAACGAGACGAGCTTGGGGCTGTTCTACCTACACTCTGAGGGGGAGGTTGGAATAGGCGATCCGTCGGTGGCGTTTCTGAGGCTCGGCGTGGCCCTCCGCGCTTCACACTACGAGATGCTCCTTGGCGCTCGAACCGCAAGCCTCACGCCCGAGTTTCGGGCGAAGTTCGGTTGGCTGCTCGGCAATCTCTACTCCCGCGCAGCTGCCAGGGACTGGGACGACGACAACGACGGCATGAAGGCGATCCGCGAGCTGAAGAAAAGCTTTCTCGACGGGCAGTACGTCGATGAACCACCTGTCTGGGTGGATGCCTACAAGGCGAAAGCTGCCAAAGCAGCGAAGATCGACTTTGACCGCGATGTGATCGACGTTCAGACCGAGATCGAGAAACTCAACGCCAAGCGGCGATTGGAGGAGGTTGTTGATCGGACTATGGTCCGTATCCAAGAGATCCTGAAGCCTCCTGACGACCAAAAGGACGAGCTACGGCGTCGACTACAGAAGGATCCGACGCTACGCTCACTCATCCCAGACTGATGAGGATTGGGTCGACATCGGACCGCCGCACACTCTATCTTGTAGGCTGTGCTCGGTCCGGTCGGTGTCCGGTCTCCGTGACGGTCTTCTGGTCCATTTCTGGTCCCGCTGGCACCGACCTTGATGTCCTGTGAGGTCGGTGATGTCTTTTCAGGTCAACCGGTTACGCACAGGCATGGTGGGCGTCGCGTGTAAGTTCGGGGGACTCATAATCCCTTGGTCCTAGGTTCAAATCCTAGACGGCCCACCAATAAAAATATGAAAAGCCTCGTTTTCTTCTCGAACACGGGGCTTTTTCATGCCGGCCGATCGGAGTCTCCGGTCCATCAAGTGGCTGAATGACTATCTAAGGGGCATGCGAATGCAGGTCGGGAACATCACCGTTCGTCAGCTTTTCAGCCAGGACCGGCGCCACGTTGTCCCCCTGTATCAACGCCCCTATGTCTGGAAGCAGCAGGATCAATGGGAACCCCTGTGGGAAGACGTCCGCGCCCTTGCCGACCGGCCGATCGGCCAGGCCAATGCCCACACCCACTTTATCGGCGCCATCGTTCTGGAATACGCGCCGCAACCACCGGGGGCCATGGAGATTCGCCTGGTCATCGACGGGCAACAGCGCCTTACCACCATTCAGCTTCTGTTGGAGGCTCTCTACGATTACTGCGGTTCGATCGGCGCCGCCAAACTCCACCAGGCGATCGAGAAATTGGTCAGGAACGACGACCCCCTGAGCACCGACCTGGTCGAGCGCTACAAGGTCTGGCCGACCAACGTCGACAGAGTGCACTTCGAGCGCGTCATGGAGGCCAACAGCATGGAGGAACTCAAGCATATGTATGATCAGCCGCCGACGGTTAAGCGTCTCAACCACAACATCTGCGATGCGTACCTCTACTTTTACGAGACCATCGCCGAATGGGCCGACGAGGACCCCGGGCAGCGCGAAGATCGGCTGAAGGCATTGATCCAGGCTATTCGCGATCAGACCGGACTGGTGGTTATCGATGTCGAGAAGGACGACGACGCCCAGGTCATCTTCGAGACCCTGAACGCCCGCGGTACCCCCCTGTTGCCGTCCGACCTCGTGAAGAACCATCTCTTCCGCCATGCCGAACTGGATGGCGAAAACCTGGATGCCCTCTACAAGCAGTATTGGCGGCGGTTCGAGGACGACCGGCAGTACTGGCGGCAGGAGGTCGGGCGTGGACACGCCAAGCGGGCCAGGATTGATCTGTTCCTGCAAAACTATCTCAGCCTGCGCCGACGGGACGAGATACCCGTTGCCCATCTGTACTCGACCTTCCGCAAGAGCAGCATGCAGCCCGGCGCCGAGAACGCCAGGGGGCAACTGCAACTGCTGCGCCGCTACGCGGATATCTATCAGGGGTTCGAGACCTTCGAGGACGGCACTCGTCAGGCGGTTTTCTTCAATCGGCTTGCCGCGATGGAGTTGGGAACGACCCATCCCTTCCTCATGCAGTTGATCGCGGTCCATGGCAAGCAGGCGCAGGAGGTCTCACAAACCCTGGAGATCGTCGAATCCTATCTCGTGCGGCGTTTGGTCTGTCAACTCACCACCCGCAGCTATGGCAGCTTCTTCATCGATCTCATTAAAACCCTCGATGGCCCGCTGGGAGAGCTGCCTGGCCGCGTACGAAATGAACTGTTGAGCGCATCTGGCGAGAGCGGCCGCTGGCCGGATGATGCGGAATTCAGGAGCGCCTGGTTGGCCGCGCCCTTGTACCGCACCATCCTGCGCTCACGCCTGCGAATGATTCTGGAGGCTCTGGATGCGGCGCTGGATACCGGCTATGGTGCGCGATACCTGATAAGAGACCAACTCACCGTCGAGCACCTTCTGCCCCAGGAATGGAATACCCATTGGCCTCTACCGGTCGACGCCACCGCCGAGATGGTCACCACCCGCATGCAGCTCCTTCATACGATCGGCAACCTGACCCTGTTAACGAAGAAACTTAACCCGAAGGTTTCAAACGGCCCCTGGAGTGGCAAGGTCCCCAAACTCAAGGAGCACGCCAAGCTCAACTTGAATCACGATCTGGTCCGCCGATGGCCGGAGGGGTGGTGCGAGAACATGATCGTTGAGCGTGGGAAGGCATTGTTCAGTCTTGCGAAAAGCATCTGGAGGCATTGAGAAGGTGGTCCAGTGCCCTAACGCATCCCCCACGCTGCCGCAGTCGGCGGACGCGGCGCGGTCCTGCGTCACGCCCGTCCAAGGTCCAGCGCAGCGCGCCTTATTCACCCTACAGGACTGGTCGCCGATTGCGCCCTTACCTCATCCTCGAGAACAGGCAAGAATTACCATGCCCACCATCACCCTACGCGATGTCCCGGAAGACCTCCATCACAGGTTGCAGCAACAGGCGATTATTCACCATCGCCCGATCGACACAGAGGTGATTGTCCTTCTGGAAGCGCTGCTCGCAAAAGGATCTGCGCCGGCTGCCACCGCCCCCGAGGAGCGACTCGCAGCCATCATGGAAATCAGCCGACGCTGCGCCGCATTACCGGAACTCGATCCCCGGAGCGCGGATGACATCGTCGGCTATGACGAAAACGGCTGGCCCGCGTGAACCCGTAAAGGAGACGCCGATGGTGATCGATACCTCGTCACTGATCTGCATACTACTGGGCGAACCCGAGGCCGGACAGTTCGCCCGGCGCCTAGCCGCGACTGACGCCGATCACACGATGTCGGCGGTGACATGGTTTGAGACCATGCTCGTCATCACCGGTCGGCGCGGCGAGGCCGGGCGCCAAAGCCTCACCGATCTGCTCGAAGTCGCACGCGTCAAGGTTTTTCCCGTGGATGCCCGAGCCGCTCAGATCGCCTATCAAGCCTGGTTGCGGTTCGGCAAAGGTCGGCATCCGGCCGGCTTGAACTTCGGGGATTGCTTTTCTTATGCCCTTGCCAAAGAGCGGGCAGAACCCCTCTTGTTCAAGGGCGACGATTTTCCCCAAACTGATGTGTTAGCCGCGCTGTAGAGTAAGGAGATAAAGGACCATGACCGAAGCCGCCCATGTCGAACGCCCGGTCATCGAATGGCTCTCGGGCGGCCTTCACGGTCTCCCAGGGCTTCGGCGTATGATTGGCGAAACCGGTTCAGGCGCACTGCCAAGGCGCCTGCCCGTTCCCGATGGTCCCGCGGCGCTCCAGGCCAGCCGCCTTCGTCTGCGCCTGCCCGCGCCCCACCCACCAGAAATCTGTCCATGGCCCTGAAGAAGTCCGAACTCTACTCCTCCCTTTGGTCCAGTTGCGACGAGCTGCGCGGCGGTATGGACGCCAGTCAGTACAAGGACTATGTCCTGGTCCTGCTGTTCATCAAGTATGTCAGCGACAAGTACGCCGATCTGCCGTTCGCGCCGATCACCATCCCCGCCGGCGCGAGCTTCAAGGACCTGGTCGCACTCAAGGGCAAGTCCGACATCGGCGACCAGATCAACAAGCGGATCATCGCCCCGCTGGCCAACGCCAACCGGCTGTCCGACCTGCCGGACTTCAACGATGCTTCCAAGCTCGGCTCTGGTCGGGAACTGGTGGAGCGGCTCACCAACCTCATCAGTATCTTCGAGAACAGGGCGCTCGACTTCTCCAAGAACCGCGCCGATGGCGACGACATCCTGGGCGACGCCTACGAATACCTGATGCGTCACTTCGCCACCGAGAGCGGCAAGAGCAAGGGCCAGTTCTACACCCCCGCCGAGGTCAGCCGGGTCGTCGCCCAGATCCTCGGCATCCGCGAGGCGCAGACCAGCGCCGATACCACCGTCTACGACCCCACCTGCGGCTCCGGCTCACTGCTGCTCAAGATCGCCGATGCGGCACGCACCCCGGTCACACTCTATGGGCAGGAAAAGGACGCCGCCACCAGCGGCCTGGCCCGCATGAACATGATCCTGCACAACAATCCCACCGCGTTGATCATGCAGGGCAACACCCTGACCGACCCCAAATACCTGGCCGGTGATTACCTCAAGACCTTCGACTACATCGCCGCCAATATCCCCTTCAGCGACAAGCGCTGGGCGACCGGGCTCAACCCGCTCCAGGACCCATTCGATCGCTTCAAGCACTTCGGCGTACCGCCGGCCAAGCAGGGCGACTACGCCTACCTGCTGCACATCGTCCGCTCGCTCAAGGCCACCGGCACCGGGGCCTGCATCCTGCCGCACGGCGTGCTGTTCCGCGGCAACGCCGAGGCGGAGATACGCCGCAACCTGGTGCGCCGTGGCTATATCGCCGGGCTGATCGGCTTGCCCGCCAACCTCTTCTATGGCACCGGCATCCCCGCCTGCATCGTCGTCATCGACAAGAAGGACGCCCAGGCGCGCAAGGGCATCTTCATGATCGACGCCAGCGCCGGCTTCATGAAGGACGGACCCAAGAACCGGCTGCGCGCCCAAGACATCCACAAGATCGTGGACTGCTTCACCCGCCGGCTCGAAGTTCCCCGCTATGCGCGCCTGGTCGGTGTCGATGAGATCGAGCGCAACGACTTCAACCTGAACCTGCCGCGCTATATCGACAGCCAGACGCCTGAGGACGTGCAGGACATCGCCGGCCACCTGCAGGGCGGTATCCCCGCCGCCGATGTCGATGCCCTGGCGCCCTATTGGGCCGTCTGCCCGCAACTGCGGCAGACCCTGTTCAGGCCCAACCGGCCGGGTTATCTGGATCTGGCCCCCCATCTGATCGAGAACAAGGCGGCCATCAAGACCGCCATCTACGAGCACCCCGAGTTCGCCGCCTTCATCATTGGGATGCAGGCCCATTTCGACGCCTGGCAGGGGCAGAATGCCGCCGCGCTAAAGGCGCTCGCGGCCGGCTGTCACCCGAAGGAGGTCATCGTCCGGCTGTCCGAGGGGTTGCTTGCTCACTACCAGGACAAGCCGCTCATTGATCCCTATCACATCTACCAGTACCTGATGGACTACTGGGCCGAGACCATGCAGGACGACCTCTATCTGATCGCCGCCGACGGCTGGAAGGCCGAGACCTATCGCGTCATCGAGACCGACAAGAAGGGCAAGCACAGAGACAAGGGCTGGACCTGCGACCTGATCCCCAAGGCCCTGATCGTCGCCCGCTACTATGCCAAGGAACAGGCAGCCAGCGATCGGATCGCCGCCGAACTGGAGTCTGTCGGTGCCCGGCTCGCCGAGTTGGAGGAAGAGAACGGCGGCGATGAGGGTGCCTTTGCCGAGTTGGACAAGGTGAACAAGGTCAACGTCGCCGTCCGGCTCAGGGAGATCAAAAATGATAAGGAGGCCAAGGACGAGGCCGCGGTGCTCGATGACTGGCTCAAGCGCAACGCCGAAGAAGCGGACCTCAAGAAGCGACTGAAGGATGCCGAGTCCGCCCTTGATGTCCTGGCCTACGCCCGCTATGCCAAGCTCACCGAGGCCGAGATCAAGTCTCTGGTCGTGGACGACAAGTGGCTCGCGGCGCTCGCCGCCGCCATCCACGGCGAGATGGACCGCGTCAGCCAGCAACTCACGCGGCGCGTGAAGGAACTGGCCGAGCGCTACGAGACCCCAAAGCCCCGGATGGCCGCCCGCGTGGCCGAGCTGGAGGCCAGGGTGGACCGGCACCTGGAGCGGATGGGGTTTGCACTATGAGCGATCCGTTCGATTTCCGCGCCCTGGTCAGGCTCTGCCGGCAAACCCATGAGCAGTTGCAGCAACAGGCGGCCAGGACGGTCAACCTCTTGCTGGTGGTGCGCAACTGGCTGATCGGCCGCCATATCGTGGAGTATGAACAGAGCGGCTCCGATCGCGCCGAGTACGGCCGCCGATTGATCGCATCGCTGTCGGAAGGCCTCCGCGGCCAGGGGGTAAGCGGTTGCTCTTCGACCAACCTCAAGCAATGCCGCACCTTCTATCTCAGCTACAGGGGGATTGGTCAGACAGCGTCTGACCTTTTGCCGCCTCCCCAAACCCGTCAGACGCCGTCTGACCTGTTGGAGGCCAACCCCGGCCCGCCGCCGTTCGGGCTCCCGGTCGACGCCTTGCTCAAGCGGTTTGCCCTCGGCTGGTCGCACTACATCGCCCTCTTGAGCATCGGCAACCCCGACGAGCGCCGCTTCTACGAGATCGAAGCCGTGGCCGGGAACTGGGGCGTGCGGGAACTGGAGCGTCAGATTGCCAGTTCACTCTATGAGCGTCTGGCACTGAGCCGCGACAAGGACGAGGTCCGCAAGCTGGCCGATCAGGGGCTCGTGGTCGAGAAGGCCGCGGACCTCATCAAGAATCCGCTGGTGTTGGAGTTCCTGGGACTGGACGAGCGGCCCGCCTACAGCGAGCAGGACCTGGAATCCGCCATCATCGACAAGCTGGAGACCTTCCTCCTGGAACTTGGCAAGGGCTTTCTCTTCGAGGCCCGCCAGCGGCGTTTCACCTTCGACAACGACCACTACTATGTCGACCTCGTCTTCTACAACCGCCTCCTGCGCTGCTATGTCCTCATCGACCTCAAACGCGGCAAGCTCACCCATCAGGACCTGGGGCAGATGCAGATGTACGTCAACTACTTCGACCGCTACGTCAAGCTGGATGAAGAACTGCCGACGATCGGCATACTGCTCTGCCACCGCAAGCAGGACGCGCTGGTCGAACTCACACTGCCCAAGGATGCCAATATCTTTGCCACCAAGTACCAGCTCTATCTGCCATCCAAGGAGGAGTTGAAGGCGGAATTGGAGAAGATCGAGGCGGAGTTGGCTGGGAGTGGGGAGTGGAACACGGAGAGCGGCAAATGAAAGACAGTCCTCAGGTCCCTAAGGGTTACAAGCAGACAGAGGTGGGGGTGATTCCGGCGGATTGGGATGTGATGCCTCTCGGGCGATTTCTGGCTCTACGGCGAGGCCATGACCTAACTGAACGTAATCGTCGACGCGGCGACGTGCCTGTCATGGGTTCTGCTGGTCTGAGCGGCTTCCATGACACATCCCTAGCCCGTGGACCTGGCGTAGTGCTTGGGCGAAGCGGGGCTTCATTTGGCCAAGCGCATTATTGTCGAGAGGACTTTTGGCCGCACAATACGGCTCTGTATGTTACCGACTTTTTCGGCAATCACCCACTCTTTTCATTCTTTTTTCTGCGAAGTATTGATTTTACGCGGCACAACTCTGGTGGCGCTCAGCAATCTTTGAATCGGAATTTCATTGCTCCGATTCTGGTCGCAATACCAAGACGTCTAGAACAAGAGGCTATCGCCGAGGCGTTGAGCGACGCGGAAGCCTTCATCGAATCTCTGGAGCAACTCCTCGCCAAGAAGTGCCAAGTCAAACAAGGCGCGATGCAAGAACTGCTTACCGGCAAGAAGCGTCTGCCCGGCTACGGCGGGGGCGCGACTTCCTCTCGTGTAACAAAATTTGGTCCGGTTCCGTCAGACTGGGTATCGACGCCTCTGCAAGCGGTCGCTGCGTTCATCACGAAGGGCTCAACACCGACTACCTATGGATTCGATTGGCAAAGCGACGGGGTGCTCTTTCTCAGAAGTGAATGTGTCTCGGAGCACGGCCTTGATCTGAGTCAATCGATGTTTGTCGCCGATGCGGCTCATCAATCATTGCGAAGAAGCGAGGTGCGCTCAGGCGACATCCTAATGACCATTACTGGCAATGTTGGCCGGGTCATCCATCTGGCCGCCGGCTTTGGCGAGGCCAATATCAATCAGCATATCGCGCGGATAAGAATTATTAATGACGGCGTGTCTGACAGGTTCGCTTTTCATTTTTTATCGCAACCAGTTGTCAGGCACTATTACAATTTGATTACCACCGGCCTGGCCTACCCCCAGATTAGCCTGACGCAGGTCCGGGATACGGAGTTACCGCTACCGTCTTTTGCCGAACAAACCGCCATCGCCGCCATCCTCTCCGACATGGACACCGAAATCACCGCGCTGGAAGGCAAACTCGCCAAGGCCCGCCACCTCAAACAGGGCATGATGCAAGAACTGCTCACCGGCAGGACTCGCCTGGTATGAGTGGCCAGGGTCAGCCAACCTGCTGGATCATCGCCGGGCCGAACGGTGCAGGTAAGACCACCTTTGCCCTCAAGTATCTTCCCGAGATTGCGGGTTGTCGCGTCTTTGTGAATGCCGACCTGATCGCGGCCGGTCTCTCGCCCCTCGACCCGGAGGATGGCCTGATGGCGGCCAGCCGCTTGTTTCTGAGAGAGATGCAACAGCATATCGAACGCCGGGCAACCTTCGGATTCGAGACGACCCTCTCCGGACGCGGCTATCTGCGCCTGGTTCAGCGGTTGTTGCGGGATGGTTGGCGCGTCGAGTTGGTTTATCTGGCGCTACCCAGCGCCGAAATGTCGGTCTTGAGGGTGGCGGAACGGGTCGCACATGGCGGACACTCGGTTCCGTTGGACGCGATCAGTCGGCGGTTTCCAAGGAGCCTTCACCATCTTCTCTATGTTTATGCTCCCGGCGTGACTCGTACGCGCTGCTTCTTGAATACCGGTGAGTCGCCGGAACTGGTCTTTCAGCAAGCCGGGGAGCAACGCGAGGTCTTCCGGCCTGCTTGGTTCGAGACCTTATCGAAGGAGGCAATGAGATGAATGCACCTGATCGAGAGAGCCAGCAGATGTTGGACGCGTTGCGCGCGGCCGTGGCCGAGACCTTGGAGCGCAAACGGCGGTTGGGGCAGTATGCGGTGGTATGGCGGAATGGTCAGCCGGAGTTTATTGGAGAAACGCCGCCTCGGCGAGAGCCTGACGGCCCAGGACAACCCCCGATTCCCACTCGGCTCGACCCCTGAGGTGAATGTTGCACCTGGCCGGACGGGGCATTCGCCCCGTCCGCAAGGTTTTCTGAGGGCTTGCGGACCTGCGGGGCGGACCAGCCACGGAATAAACGTTAGGGACGGGGTAGGGTGTTCAATATCCCACCTATTCCACAAATTATCTTCATACAGTTTTAGTGTTTGATTCCCAATCAATGAGAGCATGCCGACGCCGGGCCAGCATCGACGCACCGATATGCGTTGTCGCCC